>Ga0315289_10001490_pt1 | contig 36435 bp, 37 predicted proteins | sample YL17G11_40_MG_FD_203452 | JGI IMG/M metagenome (GOLD analysis project Ga0315289, IMG submission 203452) | Sediment microbial communities from Yellowstone Lake, YNP, Wyoming, USA - YL17G11_40 | ecosystem: Environmental > Aquatic > Freshwater > Lake > Sediment | place: USA: Wyoming | collected...
GCTGTGAGGCACGAACATTGCTCTTGTGCTGAGATATCTTTGGAGACTGACGTCTTCAACTTCAATGTCACTGAGGCTCCACTTGTTGAAGGCTTTGACCTCAGCGAGTCTCTTTGCTTCTTTGCTCATGCTGAACACTTCGCGCCCTGTGAGTTTGCTTTCTGTTCCAAAGGTTCGCTGAACGTAGATGCGAGCTTGATATAAGCTAAGCGTACCGGCTCTGGATGTTGTAGCAAGTTAAGACGGTGGCGGCATCCCCAAGTGATGGACACAGTTTCCTTCCACGGTTTTCCAGATGCTTCCTATACCCTGTGATCCTATCAGCGCCAGCATGTCGACCTTACGACTGCCCTCTTCCGAGTCTCGCCGGGTTCGGCCGTAAAGAAGTCGGCTCTTCCCTTCGAAAGAGTCTCTTCCTCCACCGGCCCGGTAGGGCAGGATTTCATCGTTGGCACCTAGAGCCTATGTAAGGAACGATATGCCTCTCCCTCGAGTTAACGGATCCCCGCGTGTAGCCGATTTCGGGTGACAAGGAACGGCTAGCTCCTCGATCCCCCACCACCGCCGACGAAAGCTGCGACCGGCTATCCTTTAACTCTTGTCTCACGTGGCCACATCGAATGGATAGACATCGTCGAGCTCGGTGAAGAGATAGTGCGCTATCTGTTTCGAGCTGCTACAGTACTGGTCGATACATGGCGCCAGCTTCAGCCTTGAAAGTTCTCAGCATCAGACAAGCTTCGCAGATGTCGTTGGGCGTGGGGTCACTGCAGAGCTTGCACGCTTGAAATGCACGGCGTCTTGTTGTTCCTTCAGCCGTCTCAGAGAGCCTCTCAATTGACCGAGAAATCGTATGCTTGATACCTCGGTGTTTCAGCTCGAGCCTGTTGAGCATTACTCTGATGTCACCTCTCAAGGCATTGTGTCCGTGTGGGCATGGTATGGTCTGGAACGGGGCTGCTGACGCATACGCATACAGTGCTGTCTCCCTCTCAGGCACTTCAGCCAACGGCTTGATCCTTGGTATGAAACTCGCAGGAGCTTTCGTATTGGTTTGCGAATCTTGCAGGATCCGCTCTACATCACCGTGCATGACATTGAGCAAAGCGGTCTGTGCTTCATCGTCAAGGTTGTGAGCCGTCGCCAGCTTCGTGGCCCCAACTCGTCTGGCACCCTCGTTCAATGCCTTTCTCCGCAGGACACCACAATAGGAACAGGGCTGCAACTCGTTCTGCCTTCCAGCCACATCATCCATTGTGATTCCAAAGAGTTGATCGAAAGAGACTACGACGTGCTCGATCCTCAGCTGGTCACAAACCTCTTTTGACATGGAGATGGCTTCGCTTCTATAGCCGGAGATTCCCTCGTCCACGGTCAACGCGATCAGCCGAGCGAGTGGGAAACGCCGCTCAAGTTTCCATAGAATCCGTAGGAGTGTTACGCTATCCTTGCCGCCTGAGAGAGCCACTGCGACGATATCGTTTGGTCTGAGCATATGTCTCTTTGTTATTGTGCGGCGCACCTTTGTTTCGATGCTCTCAACAAAGCATTTCCTGCACAGGTTGACGCCTTCATGCTCTCTGCGGTAGAAGACTTGATTGGTTCTGCATCCGGAGCAGGTGGCCAATGGTCATCTATCTCTCTCACAGCTTGACGAATCCAAAACGCAGTATCGACATTGCAAAATTCAGACCTAGGATCGCCAGTGAGACAGAACTTGCGAACATCCGTATTTCCTTGGCGCGTGCTATGCCGAGAGCTTTCAGCATGGTTTCGAGAAATCGGTCGCCGTCGAACATGTACAGTGGCATCATGTTGATGATTGCGACGCTTAGGAAGACTATTGATATCCAGAACTCCATGCGAAGAAGAGGGTATGGCAGATTGTCAGGCAGCAGCGGGTATTTGCCGCTGTAAGTGATGAGGTCACGGATCGGGCTGACGCCCATGACTCCACGAGAGGAGTTCTTCGGGTCTGCTCTCGTCACCATCTGGAAATCTCCCCGCAGCGTTGTGACTGTTACTCGCGTACCGGGGGGGAGGCCCGACATTGCCTGTTGCAGATCAGCGACGGTGTTGACGGACATCCTGTTGACGCGGACTATGACATCACCAGAGCGTATGCCAGCTACCTCAGCAGGGTAACCTGGGATCAGACCTGTAACTTGAACGCCCGCGTAGTTCGTTGTGTAGAACGGGGCGATCGTTGCAGCGAAGTTGGCGAACAACACAAGCACGATCAATCCGAGAGCGGCATTTGTGAACGACCCTGCAGCGTAGACTCTCAGTTTCGTTTGGTGGGATGCCTTCTCGAGCTGTTCTTCATCTGGTTCCACGAAGCCTCCGAAGAGGATGACAGCAACAAACACTCCGGCGGATTTCAGTGGAACGCTGTCAACACGGGTCGCTATGCCGTGCGCGAGCTCATGAGTCGCGAGCACGAGCGAAATCGCGAGGATTAGGTAGGGAAAGCTTTCCCAGCTTATCGTCAGTCCTGGAAGCGGGAGTACTGGTTGGATGGATGTTGCGGCTTCGATATGATAGAGTAGGTTGAACAGATTCATCCCTAGCTGGTAGATCGCGAAGGCCATAAGCCCGATTCCAGTAGCGATCCCCGCGTTGCCAAGAGCCCTCCACAAGCCTCTTCTCTTTTCGGCGAGAGATCCAATCCAATTGTTCAGGGCCGTCGTCTTGTACATGAAGTACACAGGAGAGAGTACGAATCCAAAGCGTTCGGCTTTGATGGCTTTGCCTGCCAAGTATACTCCAATCCAGATCACCACATAGAAAAGCAGAGCAGTGATCGTGGGATCCATGATTTTTCCTCTACGTGTGGCAACGATTGCGGCGTCTAGAAAGATAGGCTTGACTAAAAGTATACCTCAACGATTCAAGGCCGAATGCAATCTCAGTCCTGATGCAGACGGTATCTGAGAAGAGCTGCAATGCCGCCAAGCGACTGCAACATCTTTCCCGCTTCTTGTTCGCTGCTCACTAGCGCGATTTTGCCTCCGCGTTCTTCAACAATCCTCATCGTTGCTTCGATTCTGTGTCTTTCCTCATCCTGAGCTTCTCTGATCACTTGATCAGACACTATGAGCGTGTCAACCGCCCCTGTCTGTGTGTCAGCCTCGATACGCTCGAGTCCGTAGGAGATGTCTCCACTTGAGGACCCCAGTCTCTTCAGTGCTTCATTGACGAGTTCAGTCTCTTGTACTGCCCGGGAGTCTCTTCTGATCTTGTTGATCGCACCGACCCTGATCGCTTCATGCACACCTGCCACGCCACCGCTTCCAACGCTTTTGACAGCCACGCTGCGTTGCCCAAGGTATCTTGCCTCAGATCTCAAGTCTTTGGCGAAATGATCCTTGGTAAATCCAGGTCCGACAATCAGGATTGGTCCAGCAGACTCTGCACAGACGGTCCCAAGCAATGTCCCAATTCTATGGAAGTAGTCCTTCATGGCGACCTGGCGCTTCTCCGGTTCTGCCTTCCCCGGCAGTCTCGACCGAACTTCGCCCTTGAAATCGAGCCCAAAAGAGCGTAGGACCGCGACTGAAGCTTCTTCCGAGTCAATTGCTAGAATAATGATCGGTTCTTCGGTGACAACGGCTTTCTCTACTCTCTCGACTTGATGGTGCAACCATTTGTCCTTCACAATTGTGAGCGTATCTTCTGGACCCACGCTAAGCGTGTGATGAGACCCGGTCACTCTCACCTCTTCAGGGGCGTCAAAGACTATTCCGTGAACCCGTAGCCTGGCGAGGTCACGATCGAAGTACACTCTCTGCACTGTGATCCCGAGCGTGACCGTCACCCTCCTGCTGAATGGCCTAGCGGTCTCCGTTGATTTCACCTCTCGCGTCGTTCTTCCCAGGACCCTGTCTCCCTTGTGGATGACGTTGTATAGTACCCAGAGGTCGTCGATATTTCGAAGCTCCAATTTCATAATGCCGTGTTTGATGTCTTCCAAGAGAATCTTCAAGGGCAGACGCCTTTGCGCGAGATCCAAGATTACCTGCTATTGAGCACAGAGTAGTTCACAGGAACGAGAGGCATATATACGATTGGTCGTTACGTTGCGACCGACCCATCAATGAATCCTGATGAGGAAGACAGGATAGTTGAAGCAATGGAGCAGCTACGAATTAACTACAACCTGCGTCAGTGGAGAGTCTGCTCCCTCATCTGTGAGTCGCTTGCTGACAAGTTCAAGTCGATAGCTCAGCAGAACGACGACTTGTCCAAGTGACACTGGGATTTCGCCCACCGAGACTGAGCTACAGTGTTTTCAGCTTCTCATTGAAGTCCACAAGCACCTTCGTCTTCTGGTTGTCCTGGTTCAGTGCGAGTATCTTCATGCCACCTTCGTATCGGTCGAAGAGTACTATTCCGTGTTGAACCAATGGCTCAATGATCCTCGCGATCGTGGATGGTGAGACATCCAAGAAGCTCGCTAGAGAGCTTTGGTTGAATACCTTGCCCGGGTTCTCGAGCAAATGCTCGACGAGTTTGACCTGTGCCCGCGACTGAAAGATATCAGTCAGCCTCGTCATCGCGATCCGCTCTCACCTGGAACAATCCTCGTTCCGATTCGCTTGCCGTGTAATGCCCTCTTAATATTGGATGGGACACGGCCGTTCACAATGACCGCGGGGATTTTGGATCTCTCAATGATGCGGATCGCGAGTGGATCCATGAGATCATATTCGCCGGCTCGGAATCCCTGTGTCGCAAGAATCGTGGCAAGTTCTTCAGGTGTAACCTTGTACATTTTCCTGGCATTCGGATCTTTGCGTGGGTCTGCCGTGTAGACGCCGTCCACGCCGGTAGCGTTCACCAGCAGGTCTGCGCGCATAGCCTCTGCAGCCAGTGCAGCCACCGCATTTGTGGATTGACCTGGTTGAAGGCCACCCATCACAATGATAGAGTCAGATCTCATGGACTCCACCATACTCTCGGGGGATTCGGGTATCTTCGGATATGCCGACTCATGAAGCCCTGCTGCAAGTAGTCTGGCGTTCAGCCGCGAAACATGAATGCCAATCTGATCGCAAACGAACTCCGATGCCCCTAGCGCTCTGGCGGCGGTGATGTACTTGCGGGCAATGGAGCCGCCACCGGTCACCACAACCAGTCTGTTCTTCTTGGAGAACTCTCTGATGACCCGCGCATAGTCACGGAGGTTTTCACCAGATGATTCCGAGTTGAAGGCGAAGCCGCCGAGCTTTAGTACGGCCTTCAATGTTCCTCAATCCGTTGCGGTTCTTGTTGTGGGTGTATGTATGAGTTGTGTAGCCTAGTTGACGATGCTCTTGCTGGTCGCATGCTTCTTCGCGACTCCCTTTTTTCGCGCCATTTATAAGAATCAGATCTTCGAACGCATCCGCCAACGGAAGTAGAAGTCAGTGTCATCAGCCGACTCGGTCTCCCGCTTCAAACTTAAGCGGACCTTGGAGACGCTGGCCTCGAAGGAGGGGAGAGGCACCGAACTGATCAGCCTCTACGTCCCACCTGACAGAAGGATCCACGAGGTCATGACGAATCTCCGAGAAGAGTACGGGACGGCATCTAACATCAAGTCTCGAGTGACTAGGAAGAACGTGCAAGAAGCTATAGAGAAGGTTCAGCAGAGGCTCAAGCTGTTCAAGAATCCCCCGCCGAAAGGCCTAGTCATATTCTGCGGAGCAATTCCGTACGGAGCGCCCGGGAACGAGAAGATGGAAATCTACACGCTTGAACCCCCCGAGAAGATCAACGTATACTTCTACCGATGTGACAGCCACTTCCACCTAGAACCTCTCTTCGACATGATGCGCGAGAAGGAGACGTACGGCGTGCTCGTCATCGACTCCAATGAGGCGATCTTGGCCACCTTGCGAGGCCAGCGAATGAACGTGCTGAAGGAGTTCACGTCTGGGATTCCAGGAAAGCATCGCGCGGGAGGTCAGTCAGCAAGAAGGTTCGAGAGGATCAGGGAAGCCGCTGTCAACGACTACTTCAAGCGAGTTGCTCGTCACACGAATGAAATGTTCTCCCAAATCACAGATCTACGCGGAATCATCTTGGGAGGACCGGGTCCGACAAAGTACGATTTTGAAGAAGGCGAGTACCTCAACTACGTCCTCAAACAGAAAATCATGGCAACCATTGATACGTCATACGTTTCTGAGAGGGGCGTCGAGGAGGTCGTCGAGAAAAGCCAAGACCTCCTTAAGGGCGTTCGTTACATGGAGGAGAAGAAGATTGTACAGAAGTTCCTCTACGAACTCGGCCATGAGACTGGCCTAGCATCCTACGGAGAGACGCAAGTTAGAAAACACCTGAACGCTGGCTTGGTAGATACTTTGCTGCTCTCGGAGAAGCTGGACAGACTTCACGTTCTCACGAAATGCAAGACATGCGGAGATGCTGAGGATGCGTTGCTTCCTCACTCAGGTCTCGCTAAATTCGAGCAGGAACTGCTTTCCAGGCAATGCAGGAAATGTGGTAATCCAACCCTAGCGATTGAGAGTACTCAGAACCTGCTCGACGAGTTCGTAGAGATAGCTGAGAAAAGCTCCGTGAACTTGCAGGTGATCTCAACAGGGACTGAAGAAGGCATAATGTTGCTTGAATCATTCGGTGGCATAGCTGGCATACTGAGGTACAGGCCATCAAGCTAGCCAGAGATGCATGTAATTCGCAGCATTCTTGGTTCGTGCTCCTCAGGCATAGCGGACTTGACGGAACTTTCTCGCCAGTGCGATCGCTTTCCTCTTTGCGACACTGGGGGTCTCTTGTCCGTGGATGATTCTGGCGATTATGTCTGCGACGTTGTTCATGTCTTTCTCTCGCATCCCCCTTCGCGTCATCTCGCTGGTGCCCAACCGTATTCCCCTGTCTACGATTACGTTGGCTTCTTCGAGTTTGTCGGGGACTTTGGCGCTGTCTTTCAATCTGTCCATGTCTAGGAGGACTTGGTGTGACGCCGTGTAGCCGTACTCTTTGCAGCGTACTGGAACGTGCCTATCGTCTAGTGCTTCCGCGAGGGCGCGGCTGTTGCGGATGACTTGGCTGGCATACTGCCTGCCGAACTTCTTGATCTCAAGAAGCGCTTGAGCAAGTGCAGCTATCCTGTTCCAGTGTGCGTTGTCCATTATCGCAGGGAAGATGGTCTCCTTCAGTCGTTCCCCTTCTGCCTTGAATGCGGCAATCATTCCACCTTGGGGGCCGAAGAAGCTCTTGTGAGTTGAACCGACCAGGATGCTGGCGCCCTCTTTCAGAGGTTGTTGGAAAGCACCCCCTGCAATCAAGCCCAGAACGTGAGACCCGTCGTAGGCCAGCAACGTGCCGGTCTCACGACATGTCTTGCTGATCTGTTCGACTGGATGGGGAAAGAGTATGTAGCTTGCCCCCAAGATCACGATCCTCGGAGCCTCGTTTGTGATCAGCTCAACCGTCTTCTCGACCTGAATATTCCATCCATCCTTGTCAAACGGGAAGTGCAGGTTCACAAGACCCAGTATCCGAGGATAACCGGCCTCGGAAGTACCGAAATAGCCTCCGTACTCCGTGCCCATGGTCAAGATCTTGTCGCCCCGCCGAGCAAACGCCGAAAGCAGCGTCATGTCAGTGATGTGCCCTGAAAGCGGCGTCACGTCGGCCCATTCCGAGTTGAATACTTCACGGGCTAGTCGCCGCGCTATGTCTTCGGCTTGATCGACGAACTTGCATCCCAAATAGAAGTGATCAGGCGCGGTGTAGCGGTGTCCGAGATCAGATCCTAGGATCCTGCGGACGGCCGGGCTTGTTACGTTCTCGGAAGCTATGAGATTCAGACACTGTTCTCTCCTCCAGCGTTCATGATTCTCAAGCGTGCGTTTCAGCTCCGCTGACAAATTCGCTCCCTCGTCATTGTGATTCGATCTAGTCTAGATTCGCTTGTAGATTGTGCTCTCGTCCGTTCCGTGCGCGAGTTCGCCCTCGATCTGTCTCAACAGGAGTATGCGCTTGTACGTCGGCGGATGCGTCGAGAACGCTTCATTGAATCCGCTCCAAGTGGACCTTGCTTCCTTCTCCATTGCGAGCTGGAGCTCTCTTTCGTCAAGAACCCCGTCATGATCCAAGTCATACTCGGCCCGCCGGTCCAAGATACCCTGAACCTCACTCTTCGCTAAGGCGGGGTCAGAAATGTACAACGCCCGCACGCCATGTGTGTCTTCAGGCCGCAGAGAAAGACCGTACGCGATCTTCGTGAGGGCACTTTCTAGGCTCCCGGGAGAACCGGTCAGGTAGCCCGAGTACGCGTCTGCAAAGTGTTCTCTGAGACGGCTGAGTCTAAGAACCAGGAGTTGAGCGACAAAATACACAACCATCGCGACAATCCCAGCCAAGGCGAGGTATCCGGCGCTCTTGTCTCTGTCACGCGAACCCACGCCCATGTACATGGTGCTTCGTGCGATCATGTAGGCAAGCAATGGAATGGCCGAAAGAACGGTCATCACGATGGAGTCACGGTGCTTGACATGTCCAAGCTCATGAGCAAGGACTCCTCTGACCTCGTCCTCGTTGAGTTGCTTTAGCAGACCCTCATGCACGGCGAGTGTCATGTTGGTTGAGGAGTTGCCAAACACGAAAGCATTAGGGGTTGGATTCGGAACCAATGCTAGCTTAGGCATTGCAACGCCACTATGACTCGCAAGTTCCTTTACCGTGCTCTCAAGCCAAGGATACTGGCCCGGCTGTAGATATTGAAGTCTCGTAGACCACGCCACGATTGAGGGACTGATAACGAACTGTATCCCAAGAAAGATCAGTGCCAGTACGAACGATCCCAGGAGAGTGCCCAGTGGGGAAAGATTCAGACCGGCTGCTGCACTGTACAGCAGTGAGACTGCCCCGAGAAAGCCGACGAATATGACCAAAGTCAGCAGGATCGTAACTAGCATCGTTGTCTTGAGTTGGGCCAGACTTGCCATTTCCTATGCACAACGGCCCCTCGCTTAAACAGAAAGCGACTAAAAACCTAGCGCTACCTCTGCGAGCTATTTGCCATAGGCCGCAGATGCACCTATTCCATACGGCCTTGATGCCATGCTTTCTTGTCTACTTCTTGCCAGTCTCTTTGGATAGTTCACCGAGGAGCCTCGCATGCTCTTCCTCGTCTTTCATGATCTTCTTGAAGGTGTCCAACACGGCTCGCAGCATCTTCGCGTGTTTGCGTGAGTCGCTCACAATCTTCCCCAGAACAGTTTTGATTTTTGCGTTCTCTGTGCGTTCTGCAATTTGACTGTAGCTATCGGCTACGTCTTCTTCGACAGCTATCCAGTACGTGATGTGCTCGTCTATCACCCCGTGATAACCGCTCTCCACACTTTTTTCCACCTTGACGGCATCTTCGAAATTCTCGATCTTCTTGATGACTCTTGGCCGACTCATATTCTCAATCGCCCTTCTTCAACCGGCTGCCTCAATTCATACTATCATACGAGTATTGGGTCATGTGGTGCCCATCAACACTTGGATCGCCCTAACCGCAGGAGCATAGAAAAACTGGGGCATTAGGCCAGTGATCAGACTTAGTGCAATCAAGACGACTGCGGGGCCAATCATCAACAGAGAAGCACGTCCAACGCGGTTTCCAGAAACGAGATCGCTGGGCTGGCTGAAGACCACGATTCTGATGACGCGGAAGTAGTAGACAATAGATATCAGGATGTTCACGAGCATAAGGACAACACCTGCCGTGAGCCATGCAGATTTCACACTGAGCGCCGAGAACGCGATCAGGAATTCGCTCCAGAACATGCCGAACGGGGGCACACCTGTCATGGCTAGTGCGTTCATCCCGAATAGGAGTGCGAGCGCTGGGTATCTTCTTCCTATACCTGCCATCGAGGTCAAGCTACGTGTTCCGATCAAATAGGACACTATGCCCGCAAGAAGGAAGAAGAGCCCCTTGAGCAGAGCATGATTCCAGATATGGAAAAGACTGGCAGAGAACCCCGCCACTGTGAATGTTGAGATTCCAAACAAAATGTAGCCAACTTGAGCGATGCTACTGTAGGCGAGGAGCCTCTTGAGGTCATCTTGCTGAAGTGCGGAGAGGTTCCCGACAAACATGGTGAGGATCGCGAAAACGGCTATGAGAGGTTGTAGATAGACCACGTAGGCCGGGCCAGCGAACAAAGGACCAAGGATCCGTATGAATGTGAAGCTTCCAATCTCGATGATGATGCCCGAAAGAAGGGCGCTCATCGGGCTTGGCGCCGCTGGATGAGCGTCAGGAAGCCATGTATGCATGGGTGCAACGGCCGCCTCAACGCCGAAACCCGCTATGATGAGTGTCAGGGCGAGCCCCAATGTGACGGAGGGACGTGCTACTAATGGGCCGAGGCTTTCCAGGTTCAGAGTCCCCGTCAGTCCGTAGAGTAGGGCTATTCCGTATAATGCGGTCAGACTGCCGACGCCGCTGAGAAGAATGTACTTGATCGTAGCTTCGACGGCTTCCCAGCTACGTTTCTGAAACGCCACCAGCGCGTAGGCGGACACGCTCATCGCTTCCCAAAAGATAAACAGAGTCAGCAGGTCGCCAGAAATCGTCACACCTATGATGCTCAGCGCCAGCAGAAGAGTGAGGACATAGAACATCGCCGCATTTCCCGACTTTGACAAGTACGCAACTGTATAGATGGCGGTCAGAAAGCACAGGATTACGGCGATCGCGGAAACATAGACGCTAAGATCACTAACCACAAGAGTAGTCGCGAGAGCCGAGCGTGCGAGGGAGATCGTGATTCTCCCGTTCTCAGGCAGCTCGCCTGCAATTCTCAGGAGCGAGAATCCGACTATTGCATAACCACCGATCGCTATGACCCCGCTCAACGGCGTCCGGTATTGAGGGACCCTCTTACCCGCTAGGTCAGCAAGCAGCACAAGAAGTGCTGCACCGAACCCGCTGGCGAACAGGAGCACGAGCCACTGATTCATATCAGGAGCACCACGAGTGCGACTATGATGAGAAAGATCAGGATACCCCACGTGTTCTTGCCGAGAATTCCCGTCTGGATCTGTCTGATCGATCCGCCGAGTTTCGTCACAGTACTTGCGAAGACTCTTCCATAGAAGCTATCAAAGCCGTACCCATCGAGCAATACATTGCGGACGGCTGTAAGCGACCCATGTTTCACCAGAATCTGCGATGGATCGATGCTCTGCTTCATGTAGAGCACGTATGCGGGCACGAAACCAACCACTAGCGCAAGTAGCGAGACACCGTACACCCAGAGGTTGGACTCGATCACCTCGCCAACTCCCAGAAGTTTCGCGATTTGGCCCTCCCCGAGAAACAACACTACCACAGCCACGCTCAGGATGCCGAGCGGTATCGCCATTGTTGCAGGCGACTCGTGAATTGGTTTCGACTTGACTAACTCGGAGGGTCTTCCATAGAAGACTTTGAAGAAAGCCCTGAATCCATAGAACGAAGTGAACACGGACACGATCAAGGCCAACACCAGAAGCACGTAATGCCCTGTCGATGCAACTTCGCCAAGTATCAGATCCTTACTCCAGAAACCAATGAATGGAGGCACTCCAGACATAGCCAGGATCGAGAACAGAAACGCAACAAAGGTGACAGGCATCTTTCTTCCGATTCCACCCATCTCGTTCATGTTCCTTGTATCCAAGAGATGGATGATTGAGCCAGCTGCGAGGAAACCCAGAGCTTTGAAGGTTCCCTGACTCATCAGATGGTATTGAGAAGCAAACCAGCCTCCTGGCGAACCCATGCCCAAAGCGAGAAACATCAGACCAAGTTGACTTATCGTGGAATATGCGAGGACACGCTTCACGTCGAGTGTTGCAGCAGCCATGGTAGCGCCCAACATGGCCGAGATAATGCCAACCCAGGCAACTGCAGAGAGCCAAAGGGCATTCACGCCGAAGATCGGACTGACCCTCGCGACCAGGTAGACGCCCGCGTTTACCATAGTGGCAGCATGTATCAGTGCGCTGACTGTGCTCGGCCCTTCCATCGCATCTGGAAGCCAGACGTGCAGTGGGAATTGTGCGGATTTCCCGATTGCTCCGAGCAGAATCAGAAATCCGCTTGCCAGAAGAAGGCCGCTCGCAATCTGGCCGGTCTGGGCGAGTCTCTCAAGTGCATCGAAGCTAAACGTGCCTGTGTTGACGTAGAGCAGGATCAATCCAATAAGAAGTCCGACATCGCCCACTCGCGTGACAACGAATGCCTTCAAGCCTGCTCTTACGGCGTCAGGTCGATCATACCAGAAGGCGATCAGGAAACTCGAACAGATGCCAACTAGCTCCCAGAAGATGTATAGTTGTAGGAAGTTCCCAGCCATTACGAGGCCGGTCATCGAGCCTATGAAGAGCAGGACAAGAGAGTAGTATCTTGTGAGTCCTGGCTGCTGGCCTATGTATCCTTGCGAATAGAGAACAATCAAGAAGCCCAGCAAGTTCACGATCAGAGCCAGAAATACTGAAAGTCCATCTATTCTGACCTGCATTTGTATGCCATAGACCGGAAGCCATGCAACTGAGACCTGTGCCCCCCCGACGAGGGCGGTTGGTACAAGAGTCGCCGTGAGTATTGCTGCAAGAAGCACGATAACAGCAGCAAACCACTCCTGTGCCTTTCTACCGAGGAACCCAACCAGCGGCACAAATATGACAGCGACCAAGGGAAGGAGCCAGACAAGCCATTCTGCGAAGTAGGCGCTCAGTGTCTAAGCCTCCGTATTTCCCAAGGATTGAGCGTCCCGTACTGCCGATAGACAAGAATCACCAGGGACAAGGCAACCGCTTCGATGCTTGCTCCAATCGAGATGGAAAGCACCAGCAAGGTGGTCGAGAACAACGTCGGGCCGTTCAAGCCCAGGCCTGATGCGAAAAGCGCAAGGTTCACTCCAAAAAGAACTATCTGAAAGGCCATAATGGCCTTCACCAGATTCCTAGTTGTTGCGATTCCGGCAAGGCCCAGAAAGAACAGCGCAGCGGCCGTGATCTGAAGAACCTGCTGATCGATCATTCATGGCCGCCCTCTTTTGAGAAGAAGTTCAGTATTCCTGCGATTGCTGCGGAAACAAGGATGACAAGGAACAATGCGTCCCAAGATCGAAGTGCCCAGAGGAAGGCCAACGGGTCGTTTGCTGGGAAGTCCACACCACGCGTTGCTTGTCCTTCATCCAGATGGACCGCCAGCGGAGCGAATTGCAGTAATATGACTGCAAAGACTATGAAACCCCCGATGGCCAGTGCGTATCCTACGAGGCGCTCAGGGGAGAACCTCGGACCAGCAGGCATCGGTTCTCGTCCCACGAGCATCAGAATCACCATGAACATTACGGATACAGCGCCGGAGAAGGTTATGATCTGGAAGAGTCCTGCATACGAGGCCCCATAAGCTAGGAAGATGGCGCCCATGAGCAGACCCGCGTAGAACAGGGAGATTAGCGAATAGACCAGCCTTTGAGCCAGAAGAGCCACGGCCGTCGCGACGACGAGCAATACTGCGAGGAGAGCGACAATTTCAATGATCATTGTTCCAGTGCCTTCTTCATGACAAGTGTTTCTTTCTGATCTGTGGCAAGCTCGAAGTTCTTGGTCATCTCCAATGCGCCGAACGGGCAGTTTTCCACGCATTCGCCGCAGAATATGCACGTGTAGAGATCGAACTTCGGCCTCTTCACCGGCATTTCCTTCTCGCCAACCTTCCGCTTGCCGAGGTCTACCATCGTAATGACGAAAGCTGGACAAACGTAGGCGCAGATGCCGCAGCCTGTACATTTCACCGGATCTATTTCGAGTTTTCCACGGAACCTCTCGGGCAGCTCAATCTTCTTGAAGGGATAGGCTTCGGTGGAAGGTTTCTCAATCATGCTGCGAATCATTTCAGGGATTGCCGAACCAATTCTTCTGGGCATGGACCTACACTCCCCTGAGTAGAATGACGAAAGCGAGTTGTGCCAATGCTAGCGGAGTGAGAATCTTCCAGAACAGATCCGCGACCTGGGCAATCATCAGTCTCGCCATCGCTGTCCGCAATATGAATATCAGCAGACCGACCGCCAACAACTTTGCCAGGAAGTAGACCGTATACGCGACCGATGCAAGCAAGGGGTCAGCTGGTACAGGTCCGAGTGGTCCTCCAAGAAAAAGGGCCACCGCCAGACCGCCGCCGAAGATGAGGCTCACTTCCTTGGTCAGCTTCAGAAAAGCCAAAGATCTTCCGGAGAACTCAGTCAACCAACCTGCCACGATCTCTGTCTTCGCGCTCGGTATGTCGAACGGTGGCTTCTCAAGCTCCGCCATCAGCGCGACTATGTACACGATGAAGCTGAAGGGCATGTAGACGACATTCCAAACATTCGACTGTGTTTGGACAACACCTGCCAATGAGAGAGCGCCGGAAAACACTGCTGCGGTAATCACTGCGATCACTAGTGGGATCTCATAGCTGACGTACTGAAGAACCAGCCTACCTGAAGCGACTATGGTGTAGCTGCTCTCAGAGGCGAAGCTTAGAATCACGACCATCAAGGCAGAGAATGCAAGAAGGAATATCACAAAAAGCACATCCAAGTCGAATGTGGCCACTGCTCTTGTTCCCATTACTGGAACGAACAGCATTCCGAGGATCGGAGCAAGGAAGTAGAGCACGGGGCCTATCTTGTAGATCGTCACATCTCCGAACGTGGGTACGATTTCCTCTTTGTAGAGCAGCTTCAAGAAATCAGCTATTGGTTGGAGAATACCGTGTGGGCCTGTGACAAGAGGGCCGATCCTTCCCTGCATGTGCGCCCCGATCTTTCTCTCAATCCACTCGAACAGAAAACCGAGCCCCAGCGTAAAGAGAAAGCCGGGAAAGACAAGCGCCTCGACGACTTCGCTGAGCATCAGATCTTCCTCTCAGGGAAGTACTTCCTTATCCCGTATTGTCTGAGTTCTTCGCCCGACCATGTCCATTGCTTCTGAGAGTCCAAGTTCACGAAGCTCATCCTGTCCATGCATCCGAAGCACGGATCGATTGCGGTCAACACCACGGGCACGTCTGCCATAGTGAGGCCCTTTAGAAGCTCAATCGCCGTAGGCAGATTCGCCATAGTTGGCGTCCTGACCTTGACACGGTCAGGACTCACGCCACCGCTCGACCTAGCAAAGTAGAATATTTCGCCTCTCGGCGCTTCACAGTGTGTAGCGTACTCGCCAGCTGGGATCGCGGGGGGAATCTTCAATCTGATGGGGCCGCCAGGCATATGTTCAAGAGCATAGTCGATCGCCTTGACCGACGCCACAATCTCATCCAGCCTCAGCTGTAAGAGAGAGTGAACATCTCCTTCACTTCTAGTGACAACATCCAGGGGCACTTCACCGTAGGCCGCATAGGGATCGTCCGCTCGCACATCTCGCGGGATCCCTGTGGAGCGTATCAGCGGACCGACAGCACATAGTCGCTGCGCTGTCTCTGCCTTGAGGTTGCCAACTTTGCGAGTGCGAGCTAGGAGCGTGCTTTCAGTGTCCACAATGTGTTTGTAGAACCGGGCGCGGTCAGCCAGGTACTTTATTCTTTCCACGATCCTACTCTTCATGCCTTCTGGAATGTCTTTCTTGACGCCGGTGATGGTGACCAGGGATTTGTGCACGCGATTTCCGGCGATCGCCTCAACCAGATCGAGGACGATCTCTCTGTCGCGCCAAACCCACATGAAGAGAGTATCGAATCCTGCCCAGTGTCCCAGCAGTCCGACCCATAGGAGATGGCTGTGAATCCTCTCTAGCTCAGCCACGATCAGCCTGATGTACAGCGCCCGCCGCGGGACCTCGTAGGGAGTCAGGCCCTCAACTGCTTGAACGTAGCAGAGACTGTGAATGAAGCTACAAATCCCACACGTTCTTTCGAACAGGTAGGTGTTCTGCGACCAGCGTCTCTGCTCAGCTGCCTTCTCCAAGCCTCGATGGACGTAACCGATTCTAGGTATGACATCAACTATCTTCTCTCCCCTGAGGTAGAGTTTGAAGTACTCGGGTTCTTTCAGGGCGGGATGGACCGGCCCAAATGGAACCACGTTCTCAGTTGAGTACTGGATCAGACCGGCGCCTGCTTCTGCTTTTGTTTCGTTGTCAGTCATCAGCGCTCAATTCCGACGGCCTTGCGGATCTCTGAAGCTTTCGTTTCTTTCAAGAGAGGTGGCGGCAGATCGGTCGGGTAGCGGTCCGGCAAGAGGAGCCGCCTGTCCATCCAAGGGTTTCCGTCAAATATGACGCCGAACAGGTCATGGACTTCCATCTCGTAGAGAATGGCTCCCGGCACGATTTCCACGATTGAGGACGCGTGCTTGTTGGATTTTGGAACTGAGACTCTCACAGAGGCGATCAAGTCGTTCTTCCAGAAGTGATATAGAACATCGATGTTTTCGCCCAAGTCGAGGCCTGTCATCGTTGATAGGTGAGATATCCCGAGTTGCTCCACGACTGTCTTGATGGAATTGGTGAGATCCTGCAGGGCGACTTTGAGAATGATCAAGCCGGGCTTGGAGCTGTCGATTTGAGCTCCTAGGCTCTTGAAAGCATCTTCAATCTTCGGCAAGAGATCTTCAGCTGGGCTTTCTATTTCCTTTCACCTTTCCAAGCAGTTTTATGATTCCATAGAGAATCGCTTCAGGTCTGGGCGGACACCCAGGGACGAACATGTCGACCGGCAACACGTTGTCGATGCCTTGACCAGCATTGTAGCAGCCCTTGAATACTCCACCGCCGCATGCACAAGCTCCAATGGCGAGCACATATTTCGGCTCCGGTATCTGCTCGTAGATGCGAATGAGTCGATCCTTCATCTGAGGACTTGCGACCCCGGTGACTACGAGGACATCTGCATGACGCGGACTGGGCACTAACACGGCGCCGAACCGTTCAGCGTCGTACCTAGGCGTCAGCGCGGCCACAATCTCAATATCGCAACCGTTGCAGGAGCATGCGTTCACATGGAAGAGCCAGGGAGATCTCTTCCTTGCCCAAGTTGAAACCTGCTCAGGCAAGCTCTGCGCCCCCTGTACCGACAAACCACAACATCATGACCGAGAGTGAGACACCCGCAGCGACAATGAATACTAGAGGCCAAACATGTCCATGCACTTGGACAGAGGCGGCGACTAGCAGGGTCACGACCTCGAATGCAACGAAGAGCGCCGCATATACGAAAAGCTCCGAATGATACTTCCCTCGCGCAGGCGGCAACTCCTCCCCGCCTGCAAAAGCGTCGTACTTTGCTCCTTCCCCGTGAGTCATCTTTCCGAGAAAACCCGCCAAGTAGTAGATCAAGAAAACGGCGAACACCACAACCCCGAGGATGATAGGCACAGTCAGCTCAAGCATGCGAGCTTTCCTCCCATCCGGCCACGATCTTGCAGATCACGTTGACAAGTGAAGTACATGATCGCCTCACCTCCTCTGACATCTTCTCGCCAAACTCCGTGCTCTTGGGCTCGATTCCCAAAAGAAATGATCGTTTAACTTCACCCATCAAGTCAGCAACTAGCTTCAATGGGACATTGTGCGTCGAGAAGTACGGATATTCTGTCTTCTGCAAGTCTATCAGTTTGATCGTACCGGGTAGCGATCCCATGATTGCGGCATCAATGAAGATCAGCGTCTCAGCACCAAAGTCACGGACATCTCGGACAACGCGCTCAGGCGAGTTCTCGGCATCCAAGATGAGAGGGCGAGACGTGCCATTACGGAATCTGGCTGTCAGCTTCCTGACGACGAATGACCCTGCGAAGTCGTCGCCCTTCAGTGAATTGCCTACCCCGACAATGGCAAGTTTCTGGATTTCCATGGTGCGAAGGCTCGCCTCTAGCTGTTGAGTCGCGCCACCTGTGAATCCTTGAAGCTCGCTAAGAGTCACAGACTCACATCCGAAGCGGTTGCGCCTCAAAGGCACGGGTATAGATTAGCCTTTGCTACATACTCTGCCATGTGATCAATTCTGACATAGCAGATCATCGTTGGCTTTCCTGCGCGACGCTGCGAAATGTATTCCCATGATTGACTTCTAGCCCAGCCAAGCTCGCACTCGAAAAAAGCCGACACGGATGAGTTTTCGAATTGGGACCTAGACGCGTCGTCCTCTGCGACCACCGGGTCGGCGCGTCCCGTCATGCGGGACGGGTGTGACATCTTCGATTCTGCCGATCCTGAAACCAGCTCTTGCCAGCATTCGAATCGCGGCCTGCGCGCCTGGGCCTGGAGTTCGCGCTCCGTGTCCGCCCGGCGCTCTCACTCGAATGTGAAGAGCTGTAATGCCTCTGTCCTTCGCCGTTCTGGCAGCGGCACCAGCAGACTGCATCGCTGCATATGGTGAACCCTGAAGTCTGTCTGCCTTCACGTGCTGTCCACCGGAGCTTCTGGAGACAGTTTCCGCTCCGGCAAGGTCTGTTATGTGCACTAGTGTGTTGTTGAACGAGGAGTATATGTTCGCGATACCCCAGCGTTCAACGCGTTTCTCTGAAATGATTGCTTCCTCCTTCTGTTGCGACGAATCGTAGCGTACGATTCAGTGCCGTTTATTATAGTTTTGTCGGATTACAGCAAACCATGCCATGCAACCTTGACCCAACACAGCCCACTCAACTACCTCGTAGAGAACCCATTCCAAGCCGCAAGCGGTCCTAGTGGACAGAGAGACTGAAAACACTACTTTCATCTTCCACGACTCCCAGAACGAGATCTCGCAGCAGCGCGGACTTGCTTGTCGTACCTGATTCGTCGCGTGGAGGCATTGGATGCACCGGGCGTCTACGCGGTTGAAAGGGCATGTTTCCGTGATCCATACCCATCGAAGTTTCTCAACGACCTGATCGAGACCCAGCAAGACCGCTTCTTTGTGGCGGAGGATGATGGCGAGGTCATTGCATATGCTGTAGCTTCCGCAAGTGGAAAGGAAGGGCATGTTGTCTCTGTTGCGGTGGATCCACGATATCGTCGAAGGCAGATAGGTGCAGCATTGCTGTCTGCCGTGACGGATAGGCTCGCCAAAGAAGGGGTCGAGCAAATTCACCTTGAGGTCCGAAAGGGAAACGCCGGAGCCATCTTGTTTTACCAGCAAATAGGATACCACATATCCTCAGAGATCGAACACTACTACGCCGACGGAGAGGACGCATGGGTGTTGAGACGCGCTGCAAGAAAAAGAAGAAGTATCTCAGGATCGGTCGAGAACTAGTGCTCGGAGACAAGATTGGGTACGTTATCACCAAGAAAGGCGCGAAACTGTATGAGAAAGCACAACCGTACTTTGAAGTCACTCCTGATCAAGTCGACACTGAATACTACGTCTCCAGTCAAGTCGCTCCCGCGGCGGCTCGGATACTCGGGATTTTCGGCATTGGGCCGGACGAGTTGGTCTTAAGAAGACAAAGATCGCTGTTGCAGCTAGCGACTGCCAAGTTCAGACATCGTTAGCACCTTGACATCTGCAGGTCTCTTGGCTATTTCTGATAGGCGATCGCCTACTACGAACTTGATCTTCTTCTGTTCCGCAAGATCCAGTATACGCTGTGTTATGACTCCATCGAAGACTAAGGTGTGAGGCGCTTCGATCGCAGGCAACTGATTCGCTAGCTCGCTCACTGGTAGGTGAGCAATTTCCTTTGCCGACTCATCAAGTACAGCGGCCTCGAGGGTTCCTTTGAGTTCCTGCGCTTTCTGAAGAACAGCGTCAGGAAGAACTGTCTTTGCGACGATCGGCTTCGCTTCTGGCCTAGGCGCTCCATGTGGCACACGATCTCGAAGAGCTTTCATTATCTCCTTCGGAGTGAGCTCCTCGACTTCCTTTCCCGCCGGGGCTCGCGTCAGGTAGTCTAGCTCCGTGACTTGGTCAAGTTCCTTCAGTATGAGGTCACCACCTCTGTCTCCGTCAAGGAATGCTGTGACCTCTTTGTTCTTGCAGAGCGAGATGATTGTCTGAGGTATCTTGGTGCCATCGATGGCTATTGAGTTCTTGATTCCACATCTGAGCAGATTAAGGACATCCGCCCTCCCTTCGACCACTATGATCGACCCGCTGCTTTGCGCGTCTGGCCCTGCAGGAAGTTTGTCGGGTCCGAATTCTACAATCTCTGCCGATCGTATGGCCCCTCCGACTTCCTTTACCATCTCATCTGTGCTCGGAGAGCCCTCAATCACCCATTTCTTCAGGATGTCCTTTGCCTTGTCGAGGATGACCTTTCTCTTCTCTTCCCGGACATCCTCAACCTTCTCAAGAGTGACTTTGGCCGTGCAAGGGCCGATCCTGTCTACGCTTTCAATGGCGGCCGCAATTATTGCGGTCGAAACTTTGTCGAGGCTGGACGGGACCATTATCGTGCCGGTGGTCTTGTCGTGTTTGGATTCCAGTTGAATCTCTATTCTGCCTACCCTGCCGCTCTTCTGAAGCTCTCTTAGGTCTAGATCAGGCCCGAATAGACCTTCGGTCTGCCCGAATATCGCACCGATCACGTCGGGCTTCTCAACCACTCCCTCCACTTCGAACGCCGCCAAAACGACGTACTTGGTGGTGGGTGCGTACTGACTTTCTGCTCCCAATTGATAGTGAACCTCCATTCACAGACGCGGATGCGCGTACTACTACCCAACCTACTGTCCCTTCTTCATACTGTCCTTTCTAACACGAAGCACGCGTTGTGCCGTCCGTAGGAAAGCGAAGTTTGTAAGCGCTTTCGCGCGTCAGCTTGAAGATGTGTACCCCCACAAGTGCTGATAAACGTTTTCTCGTCGCTTCAGGAAACAGAACCCATTTTCCGAGGTTTGGGCGTATTATGAAACGATTTTAAGAAAGACAGCTTTCCCTTACGGGCGAAAAGGCGTAAGAAAATGGTCGTCAAGATCGGGATAAACGGTTTTGGTAGAATAGGGAGGGCTTTCGTTCGCGCGTTCAGAGACTCGAAGATCAATGCGGAGATCGCGGCTGTCAACGATGTGGCTGACGCTAAGACACTCGCTCATCTGCTCAAGTATGACTCAGTCTTCGGTAAGCTTGATGCTGAAGTAAGGCTCCTTCCGGACGGCTTCTCCGTTGACGGTAAACGAATACAAGTCCTATCGATGAGAGATCCTACTGAGCTACCTTGGTCCACACTGGGAGTTGATATTGCCCTCGAGTCGACGGGACTGTTCACAGACCGAGATAGTGCATCTAAACACCTCAAGGCCGGTGCCAAGAAAGTCCTGATCTCGGCACCTGCATCGAACCCTGACGTGACAATTGTGCCTGGAGTCAACGACTCGAAGTACGATCCCAAGGCACACAACATCATCTCGCTGGCATCGTGTACAACCAACTGTGTCACGCCTGTGGTGAAGGTGCTCCACGAGAACTTCGGGATTCTGCGGGGATTGATGAGTACCGCGCACGCATACACGAACGACCAGAGAATCCTAGATCTTCCTCACAAAGACCTTAGGCGAGCTCGTGCGGCCGCCGTGTCCATTATCCCGACAACGACCGGAGCGACCAAGGCGACGACCGAGATCTTCCCCGAACTGAAAGGGAAAATCAACGGGCTCGCGTATCGTGTGCCAGTCCCTGACGGTTCACTTGTCGATTTCGTGGCTGAACTGAAGAAAGACGCCACATCGGAGACGATCAACAACGCGTTCAAGGCCGCGACAGAAGGACCGCTTGGGCACGTCTTGGAGTATACAGAAGAACCCCTGGTGTCAGTGGACATAATTGGAAACCCGCATTCCTGCATCATTGACGGCCTTTCCACGATGGTCCTCGATGGAAGGATGACAAAGGTTCTGGCCTGGTACGATAACGAATGGGGATACTCGAATCGCCTCGTTGACATGGTCGAAATAATGTCGAAGGCACTCTAGCTCGGCACTAGATTGGCTTCCTCTTCGCCAGCGAACCAGCCACAAGCCTATCCAAGTACTTTCCGATATTCTCGATACCCACCATTTCGGACCGAGCGAGCGCTTTCAACTGCTTCCAGATCTCGACGTTCGCCTTGACTCGCATTTGTGACAAGTCCCTACGCAGGCGCCAAGCGAGCGCTCGGCCTTCCTTGTCGAAGTCCGTTAGGATTATGACTTCGGAGTGAGTTGCGACGGAATCCAGAAAATCAACAAGCCCGAGGCGGCGGGATTTCACACAGAAGACGGGACCCGCGATGCCAAGTCTGCGAAGCGCCCTAACGTCGTTTGGTCCCTCAACGATTAATGGAACTCCTCGTTTGGAATGGGCCGCCACTACTCCGAGCAGCTGTGTGACAGCTTCAAGCCGTCGTTCTTGGGCACTCAATTCACACTGGAATCCTACCGCGTAATTTCCATGTCCTTGACAAGTCGTAATAACTTGGGATCCTTCTTGAACTCTTGCCGGACGCCTTCAAGCCTGTCCGAAAGCAATCTCGCAACGGCGCTCTTGAGATCCTGCGGATGCAGCTCGCCTCTCGAGTATGCCTTCTCGACATCATCGTACCTCTCGAACCTTGCGTTGCCTCCGTATTTGGCTGGTCTCTCAACTACGAGGCAACCCATCTGTGGTATCAGAACCAAGCGAATGATGTCCAGTACAGGGTTATCCCTAATCTCTCGAGGCGGACAGTAGGCGGATCTCATCTTGTCACGTATCTCCTCCGGCTCATCGTGAACCAGAATCGTGCTGCCGGGAACACTTTTCGCCATTTTGCTCCCGATCTCAGAATCATATTTCGGATTCTCATCGAGACTGTCTGGGGTTCCTGTCCCGGGAACGACCTGTGATCCCCCCAGGAGGCTGAGTAGGAGGGGTGTGTGCACCGAGACAGGCTTCTTTCTTTGAAGCTTCTGAGCCGATTCGCGAGCGATTATGTGCGCCTTCCTTTGGTCAATTCCTGCGCATGCGATGTCGAGGTCGAGTTGGAATATGTCTGCGGCTTGCATGCAAGGGTAGAACAATGCAGCTGTTTCGATGTCTTCCGTGTCTTCTCTCCCCATTATTGGAAGAGCTCTGCGGATTCTCTTTGCTGAATTTGATTTGGCTATTCGGATCACCTTTTCCCAGTAGTCTAGACCTCCTTCGATTTCGGAACCGAATCGGTACGTGACGTTCTCCGAGAGGATTCCCAAACCCATGAAGCATCGCTTGAAGTACTCGCCGCATAGGCGAATGTTCTCTAGGTCGCCTCCCAGTTTGTTGTTGATCCATGCGTGCCAATCGGCCAGGAAGATCGTGAAATTGCAGCCGGCTTCTGCCATGTCTTTGATCTTTCCCCCGCAGACTAGTCCCGTACCGATGTGCATACCGCCGCTCGGTTCAAAGCCCCAGTAGGCTTTTGGCGAAGCCGTTGTGTCCAGAAGATGCTTCAGCTCATCTTCTGTGATCACTTCTTCCGTGCCTCGGAGTATCAGGTCAAGTCGCCGTTCCGCGTCCAAGATTTGGGCCTCGCGGGAAGAGTTCACATGTAGACCTCTTAAATGATAGCTCAGGTTTCACCACGGGCAAGAGTTCAAGGTTTGCTTGAGCTCCCGCCCTGTTGCCCACGACACTAACACACGAACTTCATCGAGGGGCGTCGCCCCACTGAGTCGGCTCTCTCGGGGGTGGGCTGTTTCTGGTGCCTGCTGTTCCTGTGTTCCCAAGCGGATTAGATTAATGGTTCGTTGTAGCGACGTGTAACATCTGTGCGTTCAGTTCGAAAGCCCCGGCGGGATTCTGGACTCCCCAGTTCTCAAGGACTTGAGGATGAATCTCGCCCATGATTCCGACTTGTTTCTCTCCGACCCAGACTGCGGCTGCCCGCCCTTCTACGAAGCTTCCGTGCTCCAGTTCGGTTACTCGTGCGCTTAGACCGAGGTTTGAGAGTAGGGCATCAAGAGAAGCTCTTGCCTCTGTGAAGGAAGCGCTGGCATGGCATGTGACACCAGCCAGTTTCGTGACTTCCTCCACCCTGGAACCATTTCGCGTAATGCAGTCTCCAGTCTCGAAAACTCTCTGAGGATATCCAACATGGACATTGGCAGAGAGAATTTCCATGAGGCTTGGAATGAGCCAGCTTCTGAGACACGTTAGAGTCTGCACTCGAGGATTCTGTAGGTCAACGATACTTAGAGGTGACAAATTCATTCTTGTGAAGAGCTTATCTGGATTTGACAAGGTGAACGTGAGTACTTCCTGGAAGCCGAGTCCGAGCATCAGCTCTCTCAGCATGTCATTGAACTCTTGCTGTGGTGCTATGGCACCGACCGTCGGATGTGGCGGCCATCTTGGTTTGATCCGATTGAGACCGTATGCGATGCCAATGTCCTCGACGATGTCAACGGGATGCATGATGTCCAATCGAGAACATGGCACAATCACATCCAAGGCGGTGCGTGATGCCTTCGACGCGCCGAATCTCGCTTTGCGCAGCAACCTGACGGTCTGGCCAACGGTCAAGTCGATTCCGAGCATGTTCCTCACATAGTCCAGTCCGACTCTCACATGACGCGTCTTCAGCGTGGGAGTCACGGCTCGTCTTCTCTTCCCGTAGGGGTAGTGAACGGTGCTCGAATAGACCCTGCCCCCACGATCTGCCAGACTGATAGTCACCATCATCAGTGCGTTCAGCACTACGTCGAGCGTTGTGCCAGTAACTTCGACAAGCACATTGTGTGTCTGGGGGGTGATTCTGCCCAAGTCGTTTGAGTTTATGATTGGAGGAAAGGAAAGCACGTTGTTCTTTGAGTCAAGCAAGATGGGCCACAGAGGATTCGGTTCGACAATGTGGCCGTACTCGATTCCCTTCGGATGCCTGACCAGGATCTCCTTGAGGCTCATACGTTCGTTTGTTCCGAGAGGGACAAAACTGACCTCATCAGGCCCAGCGACAGCATATCTGAGTGGAGGAGCTATCAGATCAAACTCATAGAGTCCGATCGATGACCTTCTCCTTCCTCGGCCGTAGCTCTCATCGAGTCTGTCTTGGAGATGCATGAGCCCGCGGATTGCGGCATCCGACAGTTTCAAATTCTTGACTACCGAGCAAGCGATGAATGGTCTGATCTTCTCCAGGCGAGGATCAACGCTGATCACCACCCCAGACCGGCCTGCTACCGCGTAGCCCTCGGGACCAGCCTGTGGTTCGAGAAAACCTCGTAAAGCCCTAGCTATGCCTTCTGGGGACCAGAGATCCGGCCGATTCGTGTCCTTGTTCTCGAGACTGAGTTCCTCGACGCCGCTCTCTTCCGAGAACGTGCGTGTTGCCTCGCATTTGATCTGACTGAAGATTTCGTTGAGAGCATCAATATCGGTTGGCAGTTTGGCCCCGAGGAGCTCCTCAAGGTCTCGTTGTTCTACAGTTATGGTGACCATCCTATACTAGCTCCTGCTTTCTCAGCCAGTTGAGGTCTTGGGAGAAGAGCGTGCGCATGTCATCGATTCCGGCCTTCATCATGAAGAGACGCTCGACGCCAAGCCCCCACGCTATCACAGGCACTCTGATGCCAAGCGGAATTGTTAGCTCTGGACGGAAGATGCCTGACCCTCCGAACTCGAACCAGCCCACTCCTTCCTTGTACGCCTGAAGCTCAACGCTCGGCTCTGTGAATGGGAAGTAGTCCGGATTGAATTTGACTTTGTCCGCGCCAGCTATGTCTATCGCAAATCTCTCTAGTACTCCCAACAGATCTCTGAGCGTGAGATCCTCGCCGACGACTATTCCTTCTACCTGATTGAACTCCGTCAGATGCGTCCTGTCGACTTTGTCAGGTCGAAAACACCGCGCAATCGAGAAGTACTTGCCTGGAATCTGCAGCTCTCGGCTGACGAGGGTTCTTGCGCTCTCGGCGGTTCCATGACTTCTCAGAACAAGCCGAGAAGCCTCGGTTTTGGAGTAAGAACACCTCCAGCCCGTCGATCCCGTCTTCCATCCGTTCTCGTGCGTTCTCTTGACATTGTCGAGATACTTGGCGAAAGGAGCGGGGTCACCGTACTCGGGCGACTTCACGAGGTATATGTCGTGGACTTCGCGGGCCGGATGGTCTTGAGGCATATAGAGGGCGTCGCAATTGAAGAACATCGTCTCGACAATCGGGCCGGTCATCTCTCTGAAACCGAGCGCGACCAACTTCCACTTGAGCTCGTCCAAGAATCGTTTGTACGGCTGCTTCTTTCCGGGCCATGACGGTGCGACTTCGGCCTGCACATCATACTTCCTAAGTCTGGTCTGACGCCAAGTTCCTGTCGCCAGCATCTCGGGTGTCAAACTGCTGACTTCGCGTTGGACTGTAATCCCTTGCTCGGCGAGTTCCAGTCCTTCTTGCGTGATCGAGATGATCTTGTCCGCTCGCTCGTGTATGGTCACGAGTCTTCTCTGTTTCAACACCTGCAGTTCAGCCAAATCCGCCGGACTAAGCTTGGACACGTCATTTTCCGCGGATTCCGAGAGTACATGAAGCACCTCTTCGTCGTGCGATATCCCCGCGACCTTCTCCGCGACTATCACAGTCGTCCCGTCAGACTTCTCGAGACTCGCCCAGCCTTTCTTCTTGAGCCACCCGTAGACGATCGGAAGCATCTCTGTCGGAACATCTGCTAGTAGCGCGGCTTCGGATGCCTCCATTCTTCCTCCGCGACCGACAACGGTTTCCAGGATCCTACGCTCTGGCACCCCTTTCTCTGCATAGGCTTGCCCTTCCGTGGTCAGAGAAGCAAGCGAAGCTGGCTGGTCTTTGATTGACGCGTAACCTTTCTCTGCCAGCGTCAGAGCTGCACGCATGACTGCGGCTTCGTCAAGCCCTATTTCGTTTGCAACCTGCAGCGATCTTGATGGGCTTCCTAGTTTCGCGAGTGCTTGAAGCGTTCGTGCTTCATGCTCCCTGAGTTCCATCAGGGTCTTTCATCTCCCATTCGAATTCCACCGAATGCAGTCCCCAATGTCGATGCGTATTCGGATGAAGTCTTGGCACGTGACACGACGTGCGAAAACGCCAATTCAGCGTCTAATAGGGAGCGTGAAAACGCAGTCACCGTGATCGCTGCTCCCGCATCTCATCATGAATCTCCGGATGCCTTCCTGTCGTAGGTACTTGTGGGACGATATATTAGCTCTGCGCAGGTTCACTCCGGCAAACTCAAACCTTTCTTCTCAGCAAGGAACTCGTCCACATGATCTTTCGCTTTCTCCCGCCTCGCCTGGTGTTCGCGGAGAAAAGGCTTCACGCGTTGCACGAGCATCTGTTTACATTCTCCGCACAATAAGCGACCTGACATGCAATCTCTGTGCAGCTGTTCGATCTCCTTGTCGTCGTCCATGAAGAGAAAATACTCATAGTAGTAGATCGGGCATATGTCGGGATTCGCGCCGAGCTTTCGCTGCTCTTCTATCGTGGATCGTCCGCCCGTGAACGCGTTCATTACCTTGCGCTCCGCGACTTCTGGCGTATCCGTGGTGAAGATCGCCGTTTCAGGCATTGAGGCCGACATCTTGCCTCCCTTCCCGAGGCCTGGCAGAAACTTGGAATGAATCTGGGCGGGTTTCGGGAATCCGAGCTTGGGGGCTACGTCTCTCGTGATCCTCCAGTACGGATCCTGGTCAATTGCTGCAGGTATTAGGCACGGCACGCTCTTCCCACTCACTGCGGACGGGAGAAACGCAGGCACTGACTGTACTGCAGGGAAGAATATGATACCGATATTGGAGCTGTCTTGAAAACCGAACACGGCCTTCACGGTAGAGAAGGTCATGTGTTTTGCGACCTTGATCGCTATCTCGTAGAGATGCTGTATGTTCTTGATGTCCGAGATGATTACTGTCCTCTTTGGGTCGAAACCGACCGCAATGATGTCCAGAATGTTCTCGTAAGTCCAGCGATGCGATTCCTCAAAGTCAGTCTCTTGACGGAACAGGAACTTCTCGTCGTCGGTCATCTGGAAGTAGAGGTTTGCCTTGAACACATCTTGAAGATGCTTCGTGAATATCCATGGAACAACGTGCCCTATGTGAACTGGCCCCGAGGGCCCTCTCCCAGTGTAGAGGGCAAACTTTCGTCCTTTCTCGTATTCATCCAAGATCCAGTTCAGATCCCGGTGAGAGAAGAAGATCCTCCGGCGAAGCTGCACGTGCACCGATCCAGTGTGTTTCCTGACGCGATCGAGAAGTTCAGGCGTCAGTGGCTCGGTGCCGAACTCCCGGGTCAGTCTCTCGTAGTCGACCTTTCCTGAGACCTCCCAGGGGGTTACTACCATTTCCTCGTTATTGTCTGACAGCGATAGCCTCTCCAAGATTCACGTAGGTTCACGAGTTCCTCTACGGGCCTTGCTAGATCTCTCAACCCTAAATATAACGCAAGCGATGACACTCAGATCATTTCGCGGAGACTCGCACAGTTGATTTCCAAGGACGAGCTTGAAGTCTACAGGAGAGGAGGGCACATCGTCTCAGAGCTTAGGAAGATCGTGCCCACGCTGGTGCACGAGGGCGGGCTTGTCCGTGAGCTGTGCGAACGAGTCGAAGCAGAGATCGTTTCTCTAGGGGCACAGCCTGCCTTTCCCTGCAATGTCAGCATCAACGAGGTGGCCGCGCACTACACCTCACCGTGGGATGATGTGAGCGTGTTGCCGAGGGATTCTATCGTGAAAGTTGATTTCGGAGTACACATTGATGGCTACATCAACGATTCAGCTGTCACAGTCTCGCTCACCCCGATCTACCGGTCGATGATCGATGTTGCTGAAGAGGCCCTCCGTGCAGGGATTGCGAGAATAGCTCACGGTGTCCGATTCTCCGATGTCGGAGAACAGATCGAAAGAAAGATCACGCAGTATGGTTGCAGACCAATCCAGAACCTCACAGGGCACAAAGTCGAACGCTACACTATACACGCTGGACGGTCCGTTCCGAATATCTCTGGACCTGTGCCAGGGCGTTTCGAAACAGGCGATGTCTACGCAATTGAACCATTCGTGACCCTGAAAGAGGCTGCTGGTAGAGTTGAGGACTCCGAGCAAACGTTCATCTACAGAGCAGTCCGAGAGAGAGGCGTCCGGTCTGAATCAGCGAAAAAGATAGTGGAGCACGTTCGAAGAACGTACAAGACGCTGCCTTTCGCTTCCAGATGGTTATACTCCTCACTAGGGAAGACTGTTGTTGAGGGAGGATTTCCAGAGGCTGTGAGGGCAAAGTGCATCGCGGGATATCCCGTGCTGGTTGAGGCAAGCGGAAGAGTTGTGGCGCAAGCAGAACATACAGTGATCGTCAAGGATAACGGTTGCGAAGTCCTGACAGCCTAGAGACGGCTCTTCTTCGGGGGTTCTTCGGCGTATATCGAATTGACACGCATTTCTCCGTCACACTGCTGACACTTGCCGACTTCTTTGTATACGAAGTCCCCTTCTGTGAAGGCGCGCACCACCTTGAATCCGCATTTTGCGCAGAGAATCACGGACAGCACCTTAATCGCAAGGCTCTGCAGCATCAGAATCCTCCTCCGCATCTGCATGATCGAAGAAACGGCAAGCACAATCGCCACTGAACTCGCGGCTGCATAGAAGTAGAACTCCTCTGTCTTGCCTTGCTGCTGGAAATTGAAAGCAGAATACATCGCCCAGACAGCCCACGCAAGGATTATGATGCTGAATATCACCATCAAGTAACCGTACACGTTACCGCGTTTTGCTTCCATATTCCCCGCCTACTGCGCAATCCCTACCGAGTTGCCGATCCCTGCGACGATGACCAAGTCGCCTTCCTTTGTTCTTTCCTCAATCAGAGTTTTGATCTTCTGGATGACGCCCTCCGCAGCTTCAGCAATCTCCTTCTTCATTGGCGTTATCGCTTCTTGGATGCTCTGCTTGATTATGATCGCGTAGACAGGAATCTTGTACTTCGTAGCTTCTTCTTCTATCTTGTAGCGTTCCGTTCCGACGCCTCCAATGGCTGCTCCGATGCCTTCCGTTATCTCTCCCGTCTTCTCGCCTTCGAACTTCAGTGCGGCATCGACCATTATGACCATTGCAACCTTTCCAGCGTTTTCCTCAATCAAGGTTCGAATAGCGTCCCCGGGCTTCCCTACGTTGCCTCCGGGGCCTTTGGCCTTCAGTGCTATGACACGACGTCCTTCGATCGCAGTTTCTGCAACCATGACGTCTTTATCGACCTCGCGCTTCTCGTGGTCTCTCATGAGTCTCGACGCCGCTAATGCTCCTGCTCCGTCTCCGACCGGTTGTCCCTTAGCAAACGCCTTGGCGGCTCCTGCGTATGCCTCTGCCTCCTGCATGATCAGAGGGAGAAGCATCTGAAGCTGGAGTATCACATAGAAACTCGAAGTCTTCTTGCCAAGAAGGTAGAAGTGTCTGACCACCTTGTAGAGCAGATTGAGCGCCCATGACGCCTCAACCAAGTTCTCGAGATTGTTGGCTTGGGCGTCGGTCGCCTCTGGAGCCAGCTTCTTGACATCTGACTTGAACTTGAGATCACGCACATCCAAAAGATGATCGAGTTTTCCAACTATCCCGGCTGGATCAAGATCGACTGGACTAATGAAGAACTGCTCAAGAAGGCCTGAGAGGGCAGGAGATGGGTCATCCTTCGGCTTTCCAATCTCCTTGATTGTACGCAGCGCAAGAGCCCTCGCATCGTTCCTAATGAACTCGAGTTTTCTTACTGCACCGTCCAGCTGGAGAATAGCGATGCGACTCTGTATCTGTTGACCGAAGAAGAAGGATGCAAAGATCATGCCGAAAATGACGAGGTTCATGAGATTCGCGAGAACATTGTTTCCTCCGGTGGGGGCGAGTTGCAGCGCCACGTCAAATATCAAGTCGATTTCCTCAATTGGGCGAGGCAGTACCCTCGGGCGTCGTTATAAACATTCATCGATAGTTCTGGAAAGAAAGATGATGATGGAGTTGGCAGCTGTCCAAGTTTCGCGTGGCCTTGCGGAACACACTACCGCCTGAATCGCCTGGGAGATTCACTTCCGTGTTCGAAATGGGAACGGGTCCTAGCTCCCAGCTATGGCCGCCAGCTCCGTCAGGTTCTTCGCCGAGGCATAATTAAACATTGTTCGGGGAGCATTCTTTCGAAAGATGGCAACTGGGCAAACGACTGCCTTCGAAGAATACCGAGAGTGCGCCAACGCATCTGGAAGAAATGATCAACATGACGGGTGCCGATAGCAACGAGCTCCGCATTCCGGACGAACATCGACTACCAGTGCGAAGAAGTTGGTGGGGCCGAAGGGATTGTCATGGCGTTGCCGCCATTTTGAACCCTCGACTTCCGCCGTTTCTATTCGTCTACGGGTTTCTCCCGCGCTCCGGAAGATCGTCATCCCACATGGTCAGCAAACCCGTGCCATGCCAAAGGCTTCTGGAGCCCTTAACGGGGTTGTCCTGTCGTCATCCCTGGCTAGATGCCGCCGAATTGTATTCGTCGCCTACGGCCCCACTGGATGGCGACACTCTGGCCCCACCGGGCTAAACTCGCACACGAGCACCATATTTAATGTTTCACACGGGGCAGACGCCATTGCGGTAGCCCAACTCTAATAAACGGCGAACAAGAAAACCCATCGAGCTTGAATGATTCGCATAGGCATGATCGGCAAAACCAACACAGGCAAAACGACTTTTTTCAACGCAGCCACTCTACTGCGAGCCGAGGTCTCTACCTACCCATTCACCACTAAACGACCCAACATCGCGACCGCGCATGTCCAGACAGTCTGTGTTTGCAGGGAACTCGGGGTGCAAGATAGACCGCGAGACTCCAAGTGCATCGATGGTTGGCGATTCATTCCTGTTGAACTGATAGACCTCCCAGGACTGATCAAGGGCTCATGGGAAGGCAGGGGACTGGGAACTCAGTTTCTCAGCATTGCCTCTCAGGCTGACGCACTCCTCCACGTAGTTGACGCCTCAGGTAGTGTCGATGCTGAAGGAAAGCTCACACACCCAGGCCTAGGAAACCCTGTGTCAGACGTATATGACATCGAAGAAGAGCTGACCAAATGGTTCATCAGAATTGTGGACAAGAGTATCTCAAAAGCAAGTCATCAAGCGAGCAAGAAGACTGTCGACAAAGCGATATTCGAAGCACTTGCCGGGCTGAAGGTACGTCTCGATCAAGTCCAACGGTCGCTTCGCGAGACCGAACTGACTGATATTGAACTCAAGAAGTGGAAAGCCGAGGATATAGAACGTTTCGCCGGCAAGATCAGGGAGATCTCCAAGCCCACAATGATCATTGCAAACAAGATGGACCTAGCCTACGCCGAGGAAAACTACAAAAGGCTCAGCCAGGAATTCGGTAGAGCTCTCGTCGTACCCTGTTAGGCAGACGCTGAGCTGGCGCTTCGCCGAGCAGAAGAAAAGGGATACATCAAATACGTGCCCGGAGAGGAAACGTTCCGAGTCCTCGCCCCCGCGAAGCTCACTGCCGACCAGACCAAGGCGCTTGCGTATGTTCAGCAGAGAGTGTTCACAAGATGGATACGAACGGGTGTGCAGTTCGCATTGAACTCCTGTGTGTTCAAGCTCCTGAACATGAACTCGGTGTTTCCGGTGGAGGATCAGGCAAAGTTCAGCGACAAGAGAGGAGACATTCTGCCAGACGTCATGTTGGTACCGTACAACGCCACTTTGTCAGATGTGGCAGGTCATGTGCATTCAGAGCTGGCCCAGACCATGATCTATGGCATTGATGCGAGGACAGGCGTGCGCTTGCCCGCGGACTACATCGTAAGGGATAGAGATGTGATCAAGATAGTTGCGGCCGCTGAGCCCAGATCAAAGCGAAGCGCTTAGGCGGAGAAGACCCTTAGCAGATCCGCCTTGGTGATTATCCCTGCTGCCTGCCCTCTCTTCATTACCAGAACCGCAGGATGATATTGAAGGAGAGTCGAGACCAAAGATAGCGGGGCCTTCTCATCAATTTGGGGGAACGCCTCGGTCATCACCTTCGACACGGGCACGGTTGAGAGTTCTCTCGGGCTGATGCCGGACACAATTCGATCCATTATTACCTTCTCTGCAATGCTTCCAACGATATGTCGTCCGCTGAAGACCGGCAGCTGAGAGAAACCTGTTTCCTTCATCATAATTGCTGCCTTTGAGATTGGGTCGTCCTCCCCTATTCCAACGACCTTCGGTTGCATGAGATCCTTCGCACGTGGCTCCTTCTCCCTCTGCATTCTTTCAAGAGTGTCAAAGATGGCCTTTGTCTTGAGGTAGGATGGCTCAGTCTTCCCGGCCTCTATCTTCGCGATCATTGATTGGCTCACTCCAGCAATCCTTGCAAGATGTTTCTGACTCAGTCCGAGCAGCCGTCTGCGTTTTGAGATCTCCTCGAGTCTTGGGAGTAAGGAACTACACCTTCCAGGGCTATTCCTTTCGGAATATATTGTTCAGAACTGTATTAATAGACGACGTAGCTGTTGTGGCCGCGAGGCTACGCAATGGCGAACATATCCGTCAGCCTACTCAACCAGACACCCGTGGAGGACCAGCCCATAGAGATCTGCGAGAGAAAAGGCCTAGGCCACCCTGACTCGATCTGCGACTCCATGATGGACAAGATCTCGGTTGCCCTCAGCATGGAGTACCTGAAACGTTTCGGCAAGGTTCTGCATCACAACACCGACAAAGGTCTTCTGGTCGCGGGCGAGATTGAATCGAAGCTGGGCGGGGGAAAAGTCGTGAAGCCCATGCTGATGGTGTTCGGCGATCGAGCCACATTCGTCGCAGGCTCAGAGAAGTTGCCTGTGGAGGATATTGTGCTGGATACCGCGAAGAAGTGGTTCAAAGCGAATCTACACATGGTTGACCCGGAGAAACATGTGAAGTACCAAATCGAATTGAAGCGGGGCTCAGACGCCTTGACTGACATCTTCAACAGACAAAGCAAATACCTCGGAGCCAATGACACGTCTGCCGCAGTAGGGTTTGCACCAATGAGTACTACTGAGCAGACTGTCCTCGAGACAGAGCGATTCCTAAACTCGCCAGATTTCAAGAAGAGGCACCCAGAGACCGGCGAAGATGTCAAGATCATGGGCATGAGGGAGAACAGCCACCTGGATCTGACCATAGCGATTGCATTTGTTGACCGCTATGTCGACAGCGAGGCGGGCTACTTCACGCGAAAGGAAGAGATCAAGCAGGAAGTGCTCGACTTTGTTCAAAAGAAGATGCAAATCGATTCAGTCGATATCAACATGAACACGGCCGACCTGCCAGGTCGAGGGCTTCGAGGAATGTACACGACTGTGCTCGGGACGTCAGCTGACGGAGCCGATTGCGGACAAGTTGGAAGGGGGAACCGGGTGAACGGCATAATTCCTCTGAACCGGCCAACATGTTCTGAGGCCGCTGCTGGCAAGAACCCGACTAGCCATGTCGGCAAGATCTACAACCTTCTCACCTATCAGATAGCTGGACGCGTCCAGAGCGAGACGAACGGAGTACGCGGGGCGTATGTCTGGCTGTTGAGTGAGATCGGCCGACCTATCAACGAGCCTAAGATCGCCTCAGTTCAACTCATTCTTGATCGTGGAACCACTCTAAGTGAAGTATCGAGCAAGGTTCAGGACTTGGTGGCTGCAGAGCTATCGCACATCGACAAATTCAGCGAGGACCTCGCTCACGGACGTTTCCCCGTGTGTTAAGTGGTGCTCGCCCACAGATCCATGCAAGCTCTAGTCTCCCACCCCAAATCGGCCGCTGCATCATGACATGACTCTCGAATATCGCGGGGCAAGATTGTTTGTGACGCTGAGAGAAGAAGCCATAGCAGCGTTTGCGAAAGTTGTGATGGCCCTCGTAGTGATTCTGCTTGCCACCTATTTCTTCTCGATGGCGCTTGGCCTATACCTCGTCTACGCTTCGCCTGAAGGGCTTGACGCTGCATCAAGGCTAGTCTTCGAGCTTCCGCTGAGTGTGCTAATGGTTGCCAATTTCTCAATACCGATGGGCGCTCATGTAGGCGTCTTCTTTTTTGCGATCTGGCTTCTCTATGCGGCTGCGTTTGTCCTAGCTTTGCTTGACGCTCCACCATTCGCGACCTCAGTCAGGAACTCCATCCTCCCGGTGTGTTTCACCCAATCTAACTATCTCGTTGTCTTGCCGCAGCTGTCCACGGTGGTCCTCGTCGCAGTCGTGTTCCTGCAGACTCTACAGGAATCTGCTGGAGTTCAGACCGGAGGCCTCTCATTCGAAAACCCGGTCCTCGGATTTCTCTCAGTTTCCTATGCACCATTTGTTGAGGAGCTCAGCTACAGGATAACGACTATCGGGCTTCTAGATGGACTGCATCTTGTATGGAAGACTCGACAAGATCCGCAGTACCAAGGAATCAAGCGCGGCTTTCGCCTTCTGGCGACAGCGATGTGGAAACCAGAGAAAGCCAAGGGATCATTGGGTCTGCGCACGATCGGCAACAGTGGCGTGAGAGGGATCTCTCGACTTGAGTGGCTGACGTTGGCTGTGACCTCAGGAGCATTTGGGGCAGCTCACTTCCTGTACGGGGGCGGGTGGGAGATCGGCAAGATCTCAACCGCGATGGTCTCAGGGCTCGCGTTGGGATTCGTGTACCTGCGATACGGTGCATACGCTCCTGTCTTGCTTCATTGGTTCTTCAACTACTATTTTGGAGCCTTTGATCTCGCCTCACAACTAGGATTGCCGGGTGCTGAGATGTTAGCGAAAGGAATCGAACTCCTCAATTTTGGTGCTGGGACTCTGTTAGCTGTGGCCCTAGTCGTGAGTTGCCTCGCCGGACTGTGGTCCGCCATGCGTCAGAGAGCGAAGGCTCAGCGAGAACGTGTCGGCAGTCTTCCGAATGTTTCATAAGTAATCGAATCTTGAGAGTTCGTTGTTGCAGGTGTCGGAGTGTGTCTCACCGTCAAGTCCATATTCCTTTGTAGACCTTGCGACAGACACGACGATCCTATCGAAAGAGCACCTGGGAGGGGGCCTTGTATGAAGCATGATGCAAAAGTGTCGGGGCTCGGTACTGAGAGAAGGGTTGGACAAAGTGATATGCGACTTCCTCCTAGGTACGAGCAATCTGCGCTTGAGGCATCCTGGCAGAGGGATTGGGAGAAAGCGGGCATCTACCGCTATGACCCGAACGACCGCTCGAGACCGACATACTCGATTGACACACCTCCACCCTACCCAAGCGGGGAGTTCCACATGGGGAACGCCCTCAACTGGTGCTACTTTGACTTCGTTGCTCGCTACAAGCGAATGCGCGGATACAATGTCCATTTCCCTCAAGGATGGGATTGTCATGGCCTTCCTACAGAGGTTAGAGCAGAGCGGACTTTCAATATCAGGAAACGAGACGTATCAGTTGAGAAGTTCCGCGAGATCTGCGTGAAACTCACCACCGACTACATCGAGAAGATGAAGACCGCGATGCAGTCGATGGGATACTCCATCGACTGGAGCCTAGAATACCG
>Ga0315289_10001491_pt1 | contig 36430 bp, 34 predicted proteins | sample YL17G11_40_MG_FD_203452 | JGI IMG/M metagenome (GOLD analysis project Ga0315289, IMG submission 203452) | Sediment microbial communities from Yellowstone Lake, YNP, Wyoming, USA - YL17G11_40 | ecosystem: Environmental > Aquatic > Freshwater > Lake > Sediment | place: USA: Wyoming | collected...
CACCGTAGATCAGGTCTTCTGTCATTGGTTTGGACGAGTGCGGAAACTCTTTGCGGCGTGCCTCAGCGGTTCGATGTTCGACCATGAATCCAAAGCGTGTCCGCTGTCGAACCGATCCACCAACTTCTCGGCCGCGAGGGCCAGAACGTTCGACGTTCGCAAAAGGGTCTTGTATATCCCCATGACCTTGTCCCAGTCCTGCGGCGAAACCGGCACCGGGACCGCTTCGATGTCGAACGGCTTAGGTGCGCTGCCGTCCGATCCCCCTGGCTGATACTTTCCTTTTTCTTCGCTCATCGTCTTTTCCTCCCAATTGTGAGACGGCTTTCCAAGCGGTGTATCCGTCCCCAAAGTTCTTCTACGTGGTGTTCAAGGACGCGACAGCGAACTTGCAATTTCCCCGCTTCGCGCATCAGTTGATTGACCACGCCACAATCAACGGACTTCATCTGTGACGACGCAATCTTTGCCGCCGACCGTTCGATGACCTTCATAAACTTTTCGTATTCCTCGTTACACCGTTTGCAATTCGACATGCTCACCCCTTCAAAATAAATAGCCCACGGTTGGGCGTGCGAACGGGAAATCCGGACACCGCCGTGGGGTGAAATTCATGCTGGCCGCTCAAAGTCTTCGGGCTTGAAAACACGGTAGTTTTTCACGTTCAGCGCCATCATCGCCCGGACCAGATCACCGGCCCTCGGCTCGTGTTCAGCCGCTTCAAGGTCTTCCCATCGACCCGGCTTCATCCCCGATATTTTCTCGGCCTCCACCATAGTTAGGCCCGCCGATTGACGGAGAGTTTTCAGTGTGTCCCCGAATTTTAGGGGTCTAGACATGTTTGTGTGCCTCCTTGAAAATGGCTTGAGGAAACTTAGGGGATGACAATGTCGTCCATTGGATGACATACTTGGAGTGAGAAAGAAATCCGACGGGGAGGGTGCGCGACTCTATCACAAGTCGGCACCTTTGAACGGACAAGGCGACCGTTACCCCGCCAGCAAATAAAAATCCCGCCACCAAAAGAATGGTTGCGGGTTTGGGATGAGCGTGATAGTTGTCTTTCATAGTCGCCTTGTTTTGTTGTAAAATCGGGACAACCATTCCGGGTTGCCCGTTTAAGGGACGGACGTTTTGTGTCCGCCCACTTTGAAATCGGATTGGTTGTTATGAGGGAGTGGCTTAGCCCTCTCAGGGAGGTCTTTATGTTAAAGGCCATTTTGAGAGAGGCTTGCTGACACCGAGGGGACTTGATACGGGAGCGCTTGATAGTGTTCCCCTTCTTGCCTTCCAATGTGGAGGGCCGGCAAGATATCACCGGTGTGTTGCCTGTGGCGCTTATCACGCCGTCGGCGGCACCAAGCCCTCTCTCATATCAACCAATCTTTGAAAGATCGCGGCCCCGGTTGTGTGCGCCGCTTTCGCGGTGGGGCCTTGTGTTATTATAGTGCACCATAATGATAACTTTGTCAAGGGTTTTTTAAAATATATTTTTAGGGGGATTTTTCCGACGATGACCTTCAACGAATACTTAAAGAAATGGAACGGTGGTGTGATGCGTGGGGCGCAAACTAAACTGGCCAAGCGCATCCATGTTGTTCCCAGCACCATCGCTCATTGGGTGCGCGGTTCTTCCATGCCAAACGAAGATGTTCGGCAGCGCGTTGCCAAAGAGTTTGGTATATCTCCTGACAATTTAATGAGTTCGTTTTCGTCCGCCGAGATGCCAGGCGGGGTGGTGCGATCCGGCGAACAAATGAGACCAACGCCGCCGAATCTCATCCTCGGACGCCTTGAACAACTGACCTTCCAAATCGCTCAGTTACAAGGACAATGCGCGATTATCAGCAGGGACTTTGAAGAAGTGAAGGGCCGACTGAACGCGGTCGAACAAACGTCAAAAAAAACACCACCATCGAAACCCTCTGGAGAGAGATCGGCGGCGACGAGAGGTTGACATGAGAAAAACGGTAACAATGGCCCTGTTCGCCGTCGCTTTTATAGTTGTTGGATGTCGCGGCCAAAGAGGCGAAAAGGGAGACGCAGGAGTCAAGGGCGACGCTGGAACTGCGGGCGAACGCGGAATGAATGTCTATGAATCCACCGGAACAGCTACGTCGGCTGGCAATTTGGCTGTGCCCATCACCCAAGTAGCTTTCACAACGGCAACGGCCGTTGTTGCTTACTTCGCTTTGCCCTCTGCACCGAACACCTACATGCTTATGGCCGACCAACCAACCTCTGGGACCTTTATCAACGGCACATGGGTTCCGGGACAAGCCACGAGATATTTCACCGTCGATTATTCCACAAACAAAGTGGGTTTAATGAACATGCAGTCCGCCGATTCATATAAGATTCTCGTGTTTGTTCCATCGAGTTCTCCGTCGGCGTATCGGTCATACGCAAGCCGTATCATAGGAGACAACTGATTTCACCCGACATCCATTTCAAAGCACTCGGCTTGATCCTTGCTTGCCTGTCGGGAGTGTTTTTGTTTTTACACCGATTTTTCGTATGGAGAAAATTACAGTTACCAAGACAGATGGGCATGTACGGAGGTTCTTCGATGATGAACAATCCAGCATTTGAATCTCTTAAAAAAAACGGGCGCGTCGTCCTCGCACTCGTTTTTGTTGGCCTTGGTTACACAATAAACCGCCAAGCACCTGATAGGGAATGGGAGAACCTCCAATACTTTTTAGGGACTATGGCGAAGTGGACTGGTTTTTGGCTCCTTGTAAAACCGATTATCTCTATGGCGCGTGAACTCTTGAATAGGGGAAAAGATGTCTAAAAACATTCGGTTTGGTGGTGGTAGGATAACGAAGGAACATCGCGGGTGGTTGGACAAGGTCAAGCGCGAACAGTTGCGCATGACCGACACTGACGCGATTGTCTGGCTTTTGTGGTGCTACGTGAACAGGTGGGTCAATCCGCCGGCAGCGGGATCCGCAAAACGACGGGCGCGGAGGAAAGAGCGTTAAATGTTTCCGAAATCACTAGAGGAACAGATTCTAGAACTGGAATCGATCGGCGAGACACAGGTGCGCTACCTGCGTTCTCAATACAAAAATCCATCGCCCGACTCTGACCCACGAGTCGTGGACGAGTGGTTGCGACAGAAAGAGGCGGAACGCACCGCAGCCTCTGCCTCCGAACGCGCTATGCGAGAAAATTCAACCCTCTCAATAGCAAGGCGAGCCAATATCATTGCAATTACGGCGGCGATCATTACGGCCGCATTCACAATTATCAGCATTATATTAAAATGACTCATAACACCTGTTTCCGGTAATGAACTCGCGGAAGTTCTTTCGGGACGAATATCTCAGGGCGAGGTGGTTGTTGAGATACCGCTGCCCCCATCAATGACCGAAATTCGAGGATTTCGTCCGTATTCAAAGTCTTCAAAACAGCCATAATCTGCCTGACCTTTTCCGACTTCATCCCTTAAAATCCAATCCGCACCAAAGCGTCCTGATCTCACACGCCTCCGGGTGGGCCTCCGCGTATTCCTCGATGTCCCATGGGGCCGTGTCGACGGGCTTTAGGTCGGACAATTTCACGCCTTGCGTTAAAAACAATTCCGCGACGTTCTCCGAACAGAAGTCTTTCTTGCTCGGTTGGAGAAACCGCATTCCGAACCGCAGGTAATCGGTAAAGGCATAATCCGGCAATTCCAAACCAATCCTCGGCACGCTGGCATCCAGCACGGCCGCGTCACAGAGCGCGTTGCGCTTGTCGGCGGGGATGTCCTTGAAAACGACAACGTCGATCCGGCGGGCGGAACGGAACTCATCTTTGAGCAGTTGCACGGTTCGGAACTTCCCGACGTTCAGGAACAGGCCCCGGCAGATGTAGAACGCCGCATGGAACGCCGGCGGCTTGTAGGGGTGGTTGTAGAGACGGTTGCCGATCAACTCGGTGAGGTTGTTTCCCCCATAAAACAAAATCGCCGACGCGGGCGGGATGTCGGCAAGTTTGATGAACGGATAGTTCGGGAGGCGCTTGGTGACGGGCTTCTTAAACAATTTTAAGAGGTTCATATCTCCTCCAACCGGCGAACATTTTTTGAGTGGACCACTGTTTCAAGTCCTGCTGCACGACTCCGAAGTTGGTGCCCTTCGCGTGGACAACGGTTTTGTCGTCGAGGCAGATACCGACGTGGATGATGATCCCGCTGTCCAGATTCCGCAAAAAGCCCAGGTCGCCGAACTGAGGCTTTCCCACAGGAACACACGCTTTGTATTGGTTCGCCGCGCCGTCCGTGATCTTCACGCCAACATAAAAAAAAGCGCTTTCAACGAGTTCGCTACAGTCCCACGCTTCGGCATCAATGTCGCCCAATCTGTTCTCGACGCCAAGCCGATATGGCTTGCCGATCTGTTTGAGGAGGAACGTCTTGAGTTTTTCAGCGTCTATGGTCATTTCGTGTTTTTACCGTTGACGATGACTTTGAGCGTCAGACCGCCGCCGGTTCCCGCGTCCACGTTCACGCGCAGGTATCGGTAGTTGGTGGTGGAAAAGTCCCACCCATACGTACCCGGGGCGGAGTAGGTCACGCTGGTCACGCTCAGGTCAAAGAAGTTCGTGCCGTCGTTGGACGCTTGCCACTTGAACGCATAGGTCCCGGCAAAGGCCGTCGGATGAACGGTGAACGTGTTGCCGGGCGTTGCGGAGGATGACGTGAACGTGATGTAATTCCCCGCAATGGCGCCGGTGGACGTGTCCGACAGTTCGAAGTTGTCGGCATCCACTCTGATGGCGTAGTAGGTCGTCCCACAGACAAGCGGGCTGAGCCCTACGGATGACGACGTGCTGAACCAGACACCCAAGCCGGTCGCCAAGCCATGCGCCGACACATGCACGTTGGCGGCGCTCAGCACGTAGGCGGAAGACAGACCGCCATACATCCGGGCGGCAAACACGGACAGGGCCGCCGGGGTGGAACTGGCAAGGCTGTAATTCGTCGAACCTCCGGTGGCTGTGGACGTGGCGGAAACAACCCCGGCCGCCGTCCAAGTGGTCTGGATCAGGTTGCTCAACGATGCTCGGGCCATGATGGCGGCGGAGATGGATTTGGCGGTCCCGCTGGCCGTGGTGGTCGCCGTCCATTCCACGCCGTTTCGAAGGAGTTGCCCGTTCAGGGTCAGATAGGCGTTGTCCTGCCCTCCGGAGAAGGCGGCCGCACCGGCCGCAAGGGCGGCGGGCGTCGAGGACACGATGGTATAGGCATTACCGCGGGATCCGCTGGCCGTCGCTGTGGTATAAACCACACCCCCGGACGTGAACGTTGCGGTCAAGATCGAGAAGTTATTCAAGATGGCCCGTGAAATGGATTTGGCGGTCCCGCTGGCGGTCTGAACGTTGCTCCAATCTTTCCCCTCGGTCAACACGATACCGTTAATCGTCAACGTCGCGCCGGTCAGTCCATTAGTGGAAACGACGGTGATGGTGTTGTGCGCCGCAGAAGCGGAGAGCGGGGCCGTGGAGACGACCGTGATGGTGTTGTGGGCAGCGGCGGCGGCAAGCGCGGCCGTGGAAACGACCGTGAGGCTCCCCGTGGAAACGTGGCCGTCCGTGAAATCAACGGCAGAGACGGTCGGCGAGGAATAAACCGCCTGAGCCGATATTGCGTCGATGTCGGAAGTGTCCGGACCGGCGGTGTTCAGGTCGATGTCAAACGTCTTGTCATAGGTGAGGCATGCCTCGTTGGCGACGTTGCCATTGTAAACCGCCGACATGGCTTTTGATACGCCCGCCAGGGTGAGGCACAGAAGGATAAAAATAAATAATTTCTTGTTCATTGGAATAATCTCCTTTTGGGAAGTATCATGCACCCTTAAATAGTTTTTTGTGAACTTCATCCACCTGATAACAGAGTTTCTGCCTATCGACGATGAAGTCCTGCCAAAGCCGCTGAAAATCTCTGTGCCCCTGGGCGAGGCTGCCAAGGATCGTTTTTTGCTGTTCGGTGACTTCCCAAAACCGCACATACCTCTCCGCCTCCGCTTCGGCGTGTTGCGTCAACCGCAGGAGCGATTGCGATATCTGCACCAAATTGGTCTCGACAGTGCGCGAACATTCCTTTACGACACGGTCGTTGTTGGAGTTGAAAAATCTTTTTGTTATCAGGGGGATGAACGCGGTGAGGACCTGCCCAAACACGACGAGAGAAAGAACGCCGACCGCGTAGACGAACCACTTTGCGTTCCGACCCATTTCGATGATTAGTTGGGAGTCCATAAAATCACAATCGACGCTAACAAAAAAGTTCGCCGTAAATTCCCGATTGACAACGTAGCGGGAATCCAAGGTCACCAATCCACGTTGTTGTCCCTGTTGCAGCAGAATATTCAAGCCAAGCCAAATAGTGTCTCCCGATTCCAACATATCCCTTCCATGTTGCATGGAGACCTTGCATCGACGACGCCGCAAGAATTGCTACGGCTCCATGTAATTGCCCGCCAGCAAACGCGTTTGTGACATCTAACCCGACACCAACCGCAATCTCGACACCCACGGATTGACTTCCAGCCGCCCCAACCACATCAGCGGCGACAATGTCTTCACTGACACCAATTACCATATCTAATTGATTTGCTGCATTCCCGTTTGCCTGTCGAATAGTTGCCGTCGTGTAATTCCACGTGTCCGTCGGTTCATTGACTTCCATATATTTTTTTACTCGATTGTAATAATTCCACAGATAACGCTTCGCCGACGAATCTTCCGTCTGACCCGATGCGGTTGTCGTTCTGAATGAACCAACATATCTCCGAGTGGTCGCGCCCGTTTTAACTAAAACGCCGTCCTGTGTTGTCAATGCGGTGGCTCGCGTCGTATCGTTCGTCCATGCCAACAGTTCCAACATCAACGTGCCAGCGTTGCTATAGACAAAAATGTCATACATCGTCGATGTTGTTGCCGGGACAGCGATAGATATTTCAGCAAGCGCATAAAGATTCCAAATACTGCCGTCAAAAAGAGCAACCCGATTCCCACGGAAAGGCGTCAGATATAAAGTTGTTTTTGCCAACTGGTCTGTTGTCGTAACCGGAACGCCACTTGCTAGTGTCGCTCGTGCTTGAAACACTGGGGTATAAGTGATGTTAGCCGCCGAAGCCGCCGCATCCGCCGCGTATTTCCTCGCAGAGTATTCGACGTTATCGACCGTGGCTCCTAACAGTGTGGCCCAATCCTTTGCCGATCCGCCACCGGTCGCGCCCCGCGTGAACGTCCCGATGGCCCATTCTTTGGCGGAGCACAAAGCCTCTGTCACATAGGCCCCTACTGCCTGTGCCCAATTCTTCGCCGAACCGCCCGCTCCCGCCTGTGAACCCTGCGCGTATTCCTTCGCGCTGTAATCGGTAGCCGCAACAATAGCGTCTGTTTTGACAGCCCAATCTTGAGCAAGGTTTTTTGCTGTCACGGCATTGGTCTCGGCAGTTTCGGCGTTCGTCTCCGCAGTCTCGGCATTTGTTTCAGCCGTCTCAGCGCCGGTCTTTGCGGTCTCAGCCAACCCCTGCGCCGTCTCGGCCAAACCTTGGGCCGTTTCAGCCCCGGTCTTCGCGGTTTCAGCCAACCCCTGCGCGGTTTCCGCGTTCGTCTCCGCCGTCTCCGCATTCGTCTCGGCGGTCTCAGCACCTGTTCTCGCGGTCTCAGCCAAACCCTGCGCCGTCTCGGCAAGCCCTTGGGCCGTTTCAGCACCGGTCTTTGCGGTCTCAGCCAAACCCTGCGCGGTTTCCGCGTTCGTCTCCGCCGTCTCCGCATTCGTCTCGGCTGTCTCAGCAGCAGTCTTCGCGGCCAACGCATCTGCTTTATAACCGACAACAGTTTCCAAAAACGCCGTCGAGTCTTGACTTGACGGAGAGGACGACACCGGCCAAAGAACGGACCTGTCGGTCTTCTCATTCACCTGCTGAATGGCCATCATCGCCTTGTCGTCCGCCGCTTCGATCACTTCGGCGGGCAAGGGGCCTTGGTTTTTCAAATCGGTTTCTTGGGTGAGCGGGACTTTTCGGAGGAGTGTGATTTTCCAGCCAGTGGGGAGAGGGTCGCCGGTGGTCGGATAGACCACGCGCAAATTGTTTTCGTCAACGGTAAAATTGGTTGTTTGCTCGGTTTCAACAAGCGCCGGGCTGGTGAGATAAACCTTGATGTCTGTGTTTGAGATTATCGGGAAGGTGTAAGGCCAGTTGACGGTTGTGTCGTCGCCGTTGTAGATGTGCTTGTTGCTGGTGCTGGCAATGGTCACGGGAACGCCTCCAAAACATCATGACTTTATCCCGTTCGCATTGTCCTTTGGATGACACGTAAACTATACAAAATTATTTAATTCTAAACCTCAGTTTTTTGTGCGCCGCGACAAAATATCTTTCCACGTCAATTCGCCCTCGTCTTGCAACCAGTCGAGAAAATTAAAGATGATGTGATTGGCGGCCAGCGGGAAACCTGAAAGCATTGACGCGGCATTCACGCCCTCATCAAAAACCTTTCTCCCATCCTTGGATTCAACTCCGGGGGTGACAAGTTTCACGGCATCCACCCCCGCTTCAATAACAGTTTCCGCCGCGCTCAAAAGAGGGATCCTGATGTTGGTTCCCGGCTGTTTCTGCGCGTAATCAATGGCCATTCCCCACAGATCGCGCACAAGGGGTATGTAACTAAGAGGTTGGGCCAGTGCCCGGTTCAACATCCTTTTCTTCCGCGCTTCAGGATCGTCGTGTTTGGCGTTACGCACCAGTTCCCGATAGAAACATTCCACCAACGACGGCAGCACCCACGAGTAGAATGCGCCTTTTAACATGAGCATTGAAGCCGGACCGTAGTTCCCTTTGTTCCATTCCAGTTGTGCGCTCTTGCTCTGAAGCCACCAACGGTTGAACATCATGGAGAGCCACGAGAAATACATGGTGAACATTTTTTTAAATTCGCTACCGCGCATGAAACCGGCTTGGTCGAGAATCGACCCGCCACCCAGAGTCCGCGTGATTAAATCGTCAGCCAGGTCAATCGCTGTGGCCTCGTCGTTTGTTTTAAGGGCACGGTTGTATGCCTCCATCCAAAGAGGGTAGGCCAATGCTTGGTCGGCCAAAGACTGAAGAATGAACCCATTGCGCTGGAACACACCAACTTCTTTTCCCAGTTTGCGGCTCATGTCGTTCAGGTCGCGCTCCCGCATGGTCGCCCGGAGAGTCATTCGTTTTGATTTTGAATCAACAAAATTCTTTGTGCCGGTTGGATTCATGGCGAACTCGGCCACCGCGTGGCGCAAGCGTGTCGGCCCGATTTCCCCAAGGGCGATGAACGCATTTGTCACCACGTCCATAAGTAGAAACTTGAACCTGTAGGCCAGCGTGGCGAACGTCACCTTATAGCGGAACCACCGGAGTGCCTTGTCGAACCCGGTTAGGAATTCTCCTTGATCCGATGCCACGGCCTTCAGCGTATTCTCGATACTCCTATACCCTTCAAGCCCCGTGGCGTTCTGCACGGCCATCTTGAAATCACTGTTCCGCATCAGACGGCTAATGTCGATGACGGCCTCGCGGAATGCCAGGTCATGTATCACGTCCTCAATATGGGCGAACATGACGCGCATCTCCGGCAACACTTGACGATCAACCTTCATCACGCGGGATTGCGTGTGTCCGTGATCCGTATGTGCTTTCACCGCACTGAACTGTTTGTAGAGGGCATTTCGTTGTTCGGCGTTCCTGAAAGCCTCGGCTGACTTTTTCGGGTCAAACGCTATCGGGTAATACCCGCCGCGGTAGTTTCCATACCGGGTGGCCAGCGCCACAGGAGAAACTTGGTGCGGTTCCATCCCGGCCACCTTCATCTCAAACGCCTTGATCTGCGGCCAATAGGTGTCCAAATAGTCCCAAACATCTTGGATGTAATCCAAGTCTCGCTTGGTCAGGTGTTCGTCGATGATCCTCATACCCTGATGCTCTTGCAAGCGGTAGCCATCCATTATCCGGGCCTTGTTCCCGGCGTTTCCCCAGTTCAGGCCAACGACGACGATCTCTTCCATTGTCATGTCCCGGCCAACGGCATCTACATATTTCTTGTCCGACGGAAGTTTGGCGAACTCTTCCTCGGTGTAGTGCTTTTTAATTATTTCATTCAGGGCTTTAATTGCCTCAGACTGCATTTTGAGTTTATTGTCTTCCGACCGCTTTAGGATCGAATAGACAAACCTGAACATCGGCCCGTTGTCTTTGTCACCGTCCAAGTATCGGCACAGCGTCGAAAGGTTGACGAGGTTTTCAAACGCCGCCTTTCCGGGTGACTGCCACATCAATAGCAGTCGCTCCTTCAGTTTGGTCATGCCGGGTTTATGAAACGGAATGAAATCTTCCGCGTAGGGACGGCCCACATTTTGAGTGATGGATACAGCACATTCCTTTCCTGCCTGTTTTATCCCCACCTTGATGAAGTCAGACGTAAAGCGGTCATGGTTACGGCCCACGGTGTAGATTGCGGTGACAGCATCCCGCAAGTTCTGCAAATCGCCCATGGAGATGTTTTTGTAGTCAACGGGCTTGTCACCAAACAGCGTGGGCGCGATGGTGATGGTGTAATAATTGTCGTTCACGCGCTCCTGAAACTCAGCCAGCGTTTCTTGCCGCCATGTCCCGTTCTCCCTGATGAGTCCGGTGGCGTTCACAATATCGTCTTCGCTCTGCCGCGACTGCATCATCCCTGTGGCGATCTGCAACAACGCCGTCATGTCCTCTGACTTGGTTTCGGCAAGGCCGTGTCTCGCCAATAAAATGTCGATGTGCCGGATGAAACCGTAGGGCATATCCATCAAATCGTTCCCGCGCATGGCTAACTTGTGAAAATACCGCAGGTGCCTTTGAATTATGATCTTATTCTTGATGGCCTGTTGCGCCAAGGCACTGTTCAGCCTTTGTTTCTCTTTCAGGTCGGCGGCTTTCTTCAGTTGCTTGGCATAGTTGGCCTTTAGAGATTCCAACTCTACGGGGTCTTTTGTCTTGTCCATCCTGTTCTTGATTTCGACAGCCTTGGCGACGGTCCGGCTGAAGTTGACCGCCGCGTTTCGGGACTCTGTCACATAATGGAAATAGTCGTCCGCCGCGTACACCGGTCGCTCCGCCATGATTTCGGCAACCTTGCTCCGGATGACATCGATGCTGACGTTGGCCATGTTGTGTATCCGCTGGGCCGTTGACATCTGCATGTCCTGCGCATCCCCCTTGGCTTTCAGGGCCAGGTCCATGTATAAGGACTGCTCAAGCGCCAACAGTTCTTCAGCGTGTTCGTTAAGGACAGCCTCCATAGCCGCCTCTTTGATCGCCAATGTATCTTTCAGGTCGAGCATCTTGGACATCTCGGCCTCAACCAAAGAATCTATCTCGGATTTCATATCAGGCGTCTTCAGTATTGTCTGAGACAATGCGGACGCGGAACTAAACCCGTTGAGAGTTGCGACTTGTTCAAGCATACCCACGTCGCCCTTGGTTCTTCCCCGCAGTATTTTTTCCTCAAATGCCTGAGCCACATAAGCCGCTGAATGATTAAAGTAATTTTCCACGCTTGTTATGGCCCTATAGATTGGGCGGGACGAAACCTCTGCCGTTGCCGCCTTTGTGGCATTCCGTCGGGCCTCTCGCACGTTTTCATCATGGCCATCGGTTATTTCGGCCATCTGTTGGCGGACAAGCTTCTCAACGGCCGCCTCGTGAGCCTTCTCTCGGAGCGCGTCCAGTTCCTTGGCGAGGTCGGGATCCATCCCGTCCGCGTGTTCGTCAACCAAAACACCGGCTCCGGTCGCCTGTTGGGCGGCGTCAATCTCCGCCTCTGTGGCCAACATACGTGTCATTACTTCACGCACAGGATCGGATAGTTCCACGTTCAAGGCGGCCGCGCTCTTGTAAATCCGTGTCAACCATCCTCGGTAACGTTTAAACCACTTCTTCATCTCAAATGTGGGGACGTAGTCAACCCTGCTCCCCACAAATCTTTGGGCCTCTTTCTTCGTCTTAAATTCACGGACAACCTCATCACGGCCAACGACATACACACCCCATCCGTCGCCTTTCTCCCGAACGATGTAATCCTCCCCGCGCAAATACAATTCAAACCCCCGCGCGAACTTCTCTTGTTGCTCGACCGACACTTTTTCTTGCTCACCCTTGATCCCAAGCCAAGCCGCCAGCGCGTTGTAGTCCCTCATGTATCCGGCGCTGGCCTGTCCGGATTTGACGTGGTTGAATTTCTCTCTAAGAAAGTAGTGCGCCATCTCGTGGATGAACGAAGAGGCGTCCGGCTTCAGAAATACAAGACGGGCTTCTTTGTCTCTGAACTCTAAAAACGCACGGTCCTTTTTGGAAAGCGATTTTTGGGATTCTGCTGTATCATCTTGAAACAATGTCTCTTGTCCTTTTTCACCAGTGCCAAACCCCTGAACGCCGTCGGCGGCGAACTGGCCCTGAGTGCCAGTCGCTTGATCTGATTGCGTTTGCTTCTGTCCGATCTGCCGCATACGTTCAAAAGTCAGTTTTTTGGCTGTTACCTTGTCGATTCCCTGCCGTATCAATTCGCCTAAAATCCTCTGATATAATTGGATCGGGTCCTGTTTCGTGTTATCGGAAAACAGGTCGCCGGATGTCTGGGGAAGCGTGTTGTTTTCCGCCTTGACAATTTCAGCTTTTGGGGCTATATTATTAGTGGCTAAGGCCCCCCGCCCAGAAGAGGGGGCCGTTGTATTTCTCCCCTCTCCCCATATATCGAAAACGCTCAGAAACCTTTTACCGCCTTGGTTTTTCTCTTCAACAACAACCCGCAAAACTGTCCCGTCGCTCATTTTCCCAACAAGTCCGAACCTTTTAACTCCGTCCGATTCTTCCCTCATTTCGTCAACATATTTCGTGGTTTCAAGTATTGTTTTCGCATTCTTGAACTGTTTTAGTCTGCGGAGTTGATTCGATTCTGTCCTGTTCTTTTCCCCTGCATATCTAATTGCATCTTCTGTAATGTGAACGATCTGTCCACTGAATGCGGGGCTTGGCTTTTCGTTGCCGCTCCATTCGGCCACAAACTTCTTTGTGTTCACCAAAACAGACTGATAATCGTTCCCTTCCATCGGATTGTTTTCTATTTGGTCGTATCCCTGAAGAAGAAGTCTGACACGCTTGTTTTTCCCGATGTCTTCTTTTGGAGTTGCCAAAACGGCACCGTCTTCCGTAGTTTTTACGTCAAATATTTCCTGCATGTTTGCACTCTGAAACAACGGCTCGTTCGCCATGTTCGGTTGTGTTTGGATGGCATCTGCCGCCGTGAGTTCAGCCGGCAATCCCTCCCGCGCTTTTTTAACATCATCAAAAAACGCATTGGCTACCAGTTCGGCCTTGGCTTGGGCTGCATACGATTCGACAGAACCGACACGCGATGTTCTCCTCTTCGTTTTCTCATCGTGCCCAAAATAGTTTTTAATCTGTGCCAAAATTTCGGATTCCGTGACGTTAAATTCTTGGGCGTATTCGTCCAGGCTTTTCCCGCCTTCTCTGTCTGTAATTATTTTTTTAACGTTATACCACTTCAATTCGAGGTCTTTGAGTTCGGCGTAATAGGCGTCCCCTTTGCTCAGTTTTATCTTGCTGGAAAGTATCTCCTTCATCAGTTCTGGGGTTTCGTTAACAACGGCGGCCCTCTCGGCTTCGGCTTGTTGTTTTAATGTTGCGGCGTGGCCCATTATTTCCTTATCCGTTATCCCGTGACTTTTTTGTATAGCGGCAATGCGCTGTGGCGTTAAGTGTTGGACGACGGACGCCGCGTCTTCGTGGTCGATAGGCAACCCTGATTTAGTCCACAACACGGGGGATTCGGTTGTTATCATGCTTTCGGGGATCCCCAGTTTCGCCGCAACGTCCTTGTGAACCTGCATCCCTGAATCGGGGAACGCGAGGTTTCTTCGTCTGTAAAGATGTCCATTCTCAATAGACACAGGCAACCTGTTCCACAAATCCTGAACCTTGATGTTCTGCTGGGCCGCCTCAACGGCAAACATCTTGGCCACCATGCGAGACTGAACCTTGGCTTGGCCGTCGGGTGTTCCAGAGTTCAGAAGTCCTTGATATAGGTTCTGCTCGATGTCCGCTGTTTGTTTTTTGTTGTCTGGATTGGTCTTTTGGTTTTCCCTGATTAGTTCTTCAATTTGAGCGATGGCCGCTTTCTCAGAGGACAGGCGCTCGTTCTCTGTTATCCCGTTCTTCTCAAACGTGAAATCTTTGGACAGCCCGGCGAAATGCGGTGTTTGTTGAACCTTGGCCAACCATGTCGAATAAGGGATGGCGACCATCTCGTCTTTGGCGAACGCTTCGGTGTATTCTTTCTCAAGGCCGAGTTCCGCCATGGCTTCCACAGGGTCTTGGTTCTGCGATTGAAAATAAGTTTCTATGGCCTGTGTGGGGAAATAAACGGTCCCCGCCGGTGTTCCCTTCGTCACCTCTTCGGCCAGACCTTGCATCTGCTCCGGAGATCGGCCGGCCAACTTCGATTTGGCGTATGCTTCACCGGTCTTCTGATACAGTTCCCCGGCCTTGCGGGACTCCGCCATTTCGTTCATATATCCCTTGACGTGCATTCCACCACCCAACAACCCAAACGCCAACGTGGCATAAAACGTCTGTTCCGCCGTTTGCATCTGCTCCGCACCCGACGGCAACATATTCAAGAGAACAGTGTGTCTGTTATCGGCCAGCGCCTGAAGATACTCTTTGCCTATGGCCGGAGCTACGTTCTGCGCCAACTCCGTTGACACTTCCGCGAGTTCCGACATCATCACGATTTTCCCGGCCTCTTGGATCGCCCGGCGGACGCTGAATTTGGCAAATACCTCTGGACTGGCAATGACCTTTCCAAGAACCTTTTGAATAAACGGTGACGACGATCTGGCGGCGACAGACCCGGCAAGTTTAAGTGCGGCTTTTCCGGCAAGCCCCGCCACGATCAAATCGCCTGATGCCTCCAACAGTCCGTTAACGGCACCGATCCGGTCGGCATATTTCCGGGCCGTTGCCCAATCGACACCCTTTATCTTCATGTATTCACGGTAAGCCAGTTCGCCCTCAAGCTGCGCCGCGCCCTCAAATGCGCCGTACGCCACACCCAAGCCATATCCGGCGCTGGCCGTTGCCGGGTTCCCGAACATAGCCCCTGCGGCAAGGCCAACGGCGCCGCGCTTTTGTCCTTGTAGCAACACCTTACCCATGATGGGCAGTTGGTTGGCTCCGTATGCGACAACTTTATGGACAAAACCCCCGGGAACTTCGTCGGGAATTGCTCCCATCTCCTTCTCTGCGGCTAAAATCTCATTTTCAAACGCCTTGCTCTGACGACCACCCATCCACTTGGACCTTTCGTTTTGCTGGGCGCTCAAATCCGCAATCTTGTTCATCAGCATTCCTTTACGAAACTGCTGGGACACGTCTCTGAACAGGGATTCAAAATATCCAAGGTTCTCAATATCGTCCTTGGCCACGGCCATGTTCTCGTTGTTTTTCAGGAAGGCGCTGGTCTTCGGGTATCGCGCTTCGATGTCCTTAAAGATTTGGCTCGGAGGGATGGATGCCGCCAATTTGGCGGAGTCAAGATTGTCCGCAATCAGCGACGGTGGTTGGTTTAATTTCTTAGACAGGGAAAAAACCTGCGCGGCCGTGTCTGGCTCAAAATCAAGTGTCCTTCGATAGGAATCCTCAAGCTGACTTGGCTGGTCAGGCAATGTTTTGGGGTCTATCTTTAGCCCTTCAAAAGGATTGAGTTGTTGCGTGTTGTTTTCCAATTTATTCCCAATTATTGCTGAGGAGAGTTACCACGACCGTTGCCGACTTGCTTGAGGGCCGCGTTACGTTGTTCTTCAATCACCTTGCCAATGTTTTTCGGCGTGGGGTCCATTTTAAGAACACTGACAACATAGTCGGTCGCCTGAGAAACGATCTCGTCGCCATAATTCATTTTCAACTGGCCCATCGCGGCGGCAACCGCGTTCCGGCTTGCGGCATCGCGTGTCCATACCGGGGACATCTTGTCAAAGAAAACCCACTTCTTCCCAACGGGTATGGTTTTAATCTTCTCTTGAGCGATGGCCCACATTTCGTCCGGCGATTTTCCGATAAGACTTTGCTTCATTTCGCTGACAAACAAGTCTTTCATGTTGACCTTGTTTGGGAACCCCTCAACTGCGATATCGCTTTCATTGCCGTAGGTAGAAGGTGCGAGTATTTTTTCAATCCTATCCATTACCGCCTTCTGTTCCGGCGATGCTTTCTCCCATTGCCTTTCAACAAAAGCAGTTTTGTCTCCCGTGTAAAGGTCGTAAAGTTCTTTCTCTTTTTCCACCTGATTTTTGGAATCCCACGAATAGGCCGGGACAAGTTTCTGCGCTTCCGCGTATGGCATCCCCTGTTTGTGTGCGTCAAGGATGGTGTTCGTGAACGTCCGGTCCAGATTGTTCCTGCGGTCCCGCGTGTTCGCGTCTTCCACACCCGCCATGCGTAAGGAATAATTGACCAACGCCTCCTTGCGGTCCGTGGGAATGTTCGGCAGCGCCATGATAGCGGCACGTTGTTTCTCATTGTCGTAGAAACCGTCCGCCATCCTGAACTCCGGACCGCTGACGCGGGTCCACGCGCCCAACTGTTCATCGGACAGGGCCTTTCCGTCTACCTGCGCTTGCAGTTTCGCGGCCAAGGGTTCAGGGATGGCCTTTCTGAAAGTGTTCAATATCTTCCGCGCGGAGTTGTAGTCTTTCTCCAAATGGGCCGTTACGGCTGATTTGACCATTCTTCCCGCTTGAATCTGAGTGGCCAATGCTATTGATTTATCGTCGGCTCCGAAATGCTTCTTGGCCACCGCCAGCGTTTGTTGTGCCGTGGCGATTTCCTGCGCCAATATTTTCGGGTCGGAAATGAGCGCGGCGTCAGAAACGCTTTGCTCCAAATTTGACTGCGCCACATTCGTAAAATCCTGTTCTCTCTGCTTCGCCTCATTCTGAATGACACTGTCGCGGGCGGCCAAATAGTGGCTGTCCATCCGGCCCATCAATGCGGTCTTCTGTCCGTTCGATGAAACATTTTTAAGATACTTTTCCCGCAAAGGTTCGTAGGCTTTGTCGAACTCAACCGTCGAGTCTTTCGCCTGGCCGAGTTGCCGGACAAGGAACCCTTTCGGGCGGTCTTTCTCGTCCGGGGTCTGGTCCGTCAAAATTCCCTGCATTTCCCTTCGGAACGCAACGTCATTGAGAAGGACCTGCTTATCGTCCTCCCTCTGTTGAAGTTCGATACCACGCCTGACAACCATATCCCCTATTTTATTGACGGTATCCATGAATCCAGACTTAGCATTGGCCACATTGGCACCAAACGCCTCCACCGGCGGGCGCGGGGATCCGCTGGTTGAGACCGGGGCCGTTTTTGTCTGGACCTGATTATCGAGTGTCGGTACGCGTGGCATGATTTTCTCCCTTACCGATTAAGATACATGGCCCAGTTATTCGCCACGGTGGCGCCGGTCCCCAGAAGTGTCGAACGGGCCTCCCATCGGGATGCCTGATACGCATTTGCTCCACCCATCCGGTTTAAGATGGCGTTGGTTTTCAACTTCTTCGCTTCGTCGGAGGCGGATTTCCGCGTGGCCCAAGACTGCGAATCGGCGTTAAACCGTATCGCCATCGCGTCTATCTTCGCCATGTCAAACGTGTCCCTCGTGATGTCTTCCGCCGTGACGGAATCCAGCGGTACCCCGTTCGCGGCCAACGTGGCTTTCTGCGTTCCCTCTACCCGTTTGACGCCTTGCGCCAGCGCGTGTTGTTGGCGTGACGCATCGGCCTGAATGCCGGAGACGTTCGTTTCGGCGTCGGTCAAAACTTGGGCGGCGTCCGATTCGTTCTGTTTGGCGAGATATTCGTAATATTTTTTAGACGCCTTCCCTGCCTCTTTCTGATACTTCGCCGACTGCAACCCGCCGTAGGCTTGCATTCCGGTCCCTACGATCATCATGCCGACAGGTATTGCCGCTGGGCTACACATGGGGATCACCTCTCTTTATGGAAAACCGCCGGAACTCCCTCCGCTCGATTCCGTATGCTTGCGGTTCATCCAGTTCCGCGCCACACCATTTCAACCAGTCGATGGACTCCGTATTCCATGCGCCGACGTGGTTGTAAAGAAACTCGTATTTTTCCAAAAGGTTCTGGACACATTGGCGGCTGAGACGGAGAAACGCTTGCCAGTTCTTGCGGATGTCGTCCGTCCCCAACAGCCACGCCACGGCGGCGCTATCGCATTCCACCGGGACCGCCCCGAACATGGCGATGGGCGACCCGTTGACCTCGACGGTGAAACAAGGCGCTGAATTTCTGAACCCAACCATGAGCGCTTGTTTGGCGCTTTGGTGGTGGCTGGCCCATATTTCCTCACGGTCCGCGTCACGCAAGCGGTTTTCCAAAATGAATATGTCACGGATGCGCGAGGGCACCACGGTCATGTTTCCTTGCTGGAATAGGGTTGTTCCCATCGGCAGGGCTTCGGCCACGGCGTTCATCCTCCGATCTCGATTCGCGGGATGACGGCCAAAATCGTCACCGGCAGGGGGTCTATCTGACGATAGAACACGCTGGCTCCGTTTTCAAAAGTCGGCGTGATGCTTTCCTTGTCATCGCCTGTGAAAAGTTCAATGGGCGACCCCAGTGATTCGGTCGTCCTCTGGTTTATTTCCGTCAAATTGTCCGCGTCCGGACCGACCCATCCGCCGCGCGAATTCAGGAACCGGATCGTCAATTCGGCGACGCGGGCCTTCCGTCCTTGGAGCGTTCCGTCCCGCATCTGGATTTCCGGTTTGAGCGTTTCAAAATCGGCCGTGTAAGCCAGGCCGACGTGTACGATCGACGCGGCGGCGTCCAACGTGATAGCGCCGGCGGAAACGGTCTTTTCGGCCTGAACGCTTCCGTTCGCCAAGACGGCAACGGTGAACCCGTTGAGATGGGCCAATCCCGTCACCGTGTCGATAACCTTCCGGACCCCGCCGCCCGAAACGTAGGCCGTAAAATCCGAACCGTCCACATACTCGCCTGATTCCGCGTCCTTCAACTTAAAGGTGTGCGTCGTCTTATCAGAAACGATAAAGCGCCGTCCGTTCAACTGGCTTTCTCCGTCGGCGTCTTCCATTCCCACAACGTCAATGATGTCCACATGGTTGCCGTCCGTGAATCCGTGGCTTGTGGCGGTAACGACAACGGGATCCGCTTTGGTGGCCCCCGTGATGGTTTTCGGCGCGTCGAGGGAAAGTCCGGCGTCAACAAAGAACTGTTTGCGCGGGTCCGTGGAGACAAGGCGCTGTTCCATTCGCTCAACAAACCGGGACGAACCGCGCTTCACGGCCAGCCACAATTCGTCGTAACCGTCTCCGGGGATGCAACAGATGGATTCAACCGTGCCGTTCGTCTCGTGGCGGGTCCACGCGATAACCTCGTGTTCGCGCAAATAGGTCATAGACAAAAGAATTCCATCGTCTCGGATGGCCCATACCAGGCTGTCCGGCTCCTGCTGGTAGGCCAATTCGTCGATCTTGTGTCCGGTGAACAGATGGTTTGAGAGGATGCTGAGATTGTTCCCGACAAACCCGCTGACGTTGAAGTCATACCCGATGTCCACCACCACGGACCCTTGGGGAAGAACATAGATAGCCCTGTTTCCGACAACAACAGGTTCTGTCTTGGAACTGCCGCGGTATCCGTATTGTTTCGTCCGAACAGTCGTAGGAGCAAGAACATCAGAAGCGCCGGCGCCCACGCCCCATTCGGCCCCGGAAGTCAAAGACAGGATTTCGGACAGCGGCACAAGGTTTCGGATTCCGTTCATTTTCCGGCTCGCCAAGTTGACGGTGATCCCGTCGGAATCCACCAGCGGGTCGCTCCGGTCATAACTCGTATAGTTCCCGGTCTCCGTCATCCATTCGGTTTGCGGTTCCGACACGGTATTCGCAAATGTCAGTCTGTCCTCGTAAAAGGTCACACACGACGGGTATCCCCGGTAATCCGACCACGACCCCTCGGCCCAGTCTGCCGTGGCGCTCGTTGCCCCAAGCGTTGTCTGGACAGTCCCCGTCACCACTGTCCCGCTGGTATAGGCCGTGATTTTCACAATCCCGGTTTGCTCGAACGGATCACACGACAAATCAATGACACCGGACGCGGAGCTCGTAAACGCGGAACAGTAAGCCCGGATCAGGCACGGTTCCGTAACTTCGCCGTAGGTGTTGGCGTTGAAATCCCCAGTCGCCCCGCCGGACGAGAAGGCCCTCACTTCAATCCATGTCGAACCGGCATCCAGTGACTTTTCAACACGAAGATTGGCGACCCATGCCCCATGCGTGATGATCCGCCATGTAGACCCGCATTTAAGGGACGCCGTTGCGCCGACGGCGGTTATGGGGGTTGTGTTTGAACTTCCAGGCACCGAATGGCGCACACGCCACAGGGACCCGATGTGCAGGACGTTAAAGATGGACGCGCTGGCCGTCAGTGTAACGCCGCTCCCCGTGGTTGCGCTCGGCGTGATCGTCGTCGCGGCCACATTGGAAGGCATGAAGGGGCCGCCCGTGTAATCATAGGCGACCAAATCCCAATCGTCGTGCGCGGTCCGAACCAACGTCTTTGGCGCATGTTCCGGGTGGCAGATGTAAAGCACGTCCGCCGACTGCGCGAATTTAAGGTCCGGCAGGTCGGCCTCCGTGTAGGGGGTGGCGATTTCATAGATTGTTTGGGCTGTCCAATAAGCGGTTTCCGTGTTCGGTGTTTTGTTCGTTCCGTTCTGGATGCACCGATACACGACGGAGGAATAGGTGACGTAATCGCTGACCACGTAGGCCGTCCCTGAATTATAGGCGGCCGGGCTGGACGCGGCGATCTGTCCGCCGTCCTTATAGAATCGGCAGTAAAGGTTCCCGAACTCAATGACGTAGGCTTGTTCCGTGGAGAACTCAAAGGAGACGATGCGGACCTTTTTCGTTGAATCTTTAACGGTGGCGATATACTTGGTACCCGGGCGGTTGCTGGCCCCGCCGTGCGGATGGATGAAGAAGTTCTTGGCCGTTTTCAGGCCCGTCGCGTATTTTTGGAGGTCAACGCGGGAATGAAGGGAAGGGGCGAACTCACCGCCGGCGAATGTGGGTTGGATGGACGACGGCACTATGCCCTCGCGTCAAGATAGGAAGAAGTCTTTTTGGCGGGGACGTTCTTTTCCCCGGCGTTGTGCATTTTGGCGTCGCTGATGGAAACCAGATAGGCGTTGAAAAACTCTTTGGCCTTGTCCAGACTTCCGATCAGCGCGTGCGCCAATTCGTAGGCCAGTTTAAGGGCGAAGGCGTCAATGAACTTCGGATCGTAAAGGTTGGGGTCCTCCACGTCATAGGTATATTCCGCATACGCGGGCGAAATGCTCGCGGCAATGGCTCTCTGTTGTGATGTCTGCGACAAGACTTCCTTCCATTCGACCTGGTCGGGTTTGGGGTCTTCGGTGTTCTCAAACACCTTTCGGATTTTCAGGCACTTCGCGGGGTATTTATAGAGGTAGTCCCATCCGGGCACAGTCTCGTCGGAAATCTGCGCGAGGGTTTCCGTGATCCCGGCGAACCCCCAGTGATGGTCCCGCAGGACGGTGGTGCGAACAGAATCATAAATCATGTTGCACCGGCGGCCCTGTTCGGAACTTTCCGTCAGAGACGTTATGGACTTTGTGCCCAGAAGATTGAGGGCTTTGTTGCAGATGTCAACCTTTGAAATCATGGGAATCTCCCCGGCTTCTTAATTTCACAGCAAATCGTAGGGGTGTGGCGACCGCTGGTTTTCACCAACAGCCGCCACACCCCATATCGGTCTACTTCGGCTTCCGAGACTTCACCGGCTTTGGGCCGGGGCTCTCAATGAGTTCCCCTTGAGGAGAACCGTCATTTGAGGGCTTACCTTCCGGGACACTATCGCCCTTGACGGGCTCAAAATGTTCCGGCGGTTTTACGTTCGCTGGGAGGTCTGGTGTGACTTCGTCCTTAAACCAGTACCGCCCCATGAAGCCGAAGCAATTACGTTTGACCCTGTAAATCACGACTTACAGGCCCACATCCGTGCTCGGCACCAAAAAGGCGTCGAACTTGCCGGCGGTCAGGTTCTCGTTCGCCACGGTGTAATACACCCGCAGATAACGCTCGGCCCCCACAGGCAATTTCACCTTGCAGAGGATGCCGTTCGCCGTCAGTTCGGCGCTGGCAATTGCGAACGCCCCCGACGTGAACAACGTCTTTGCCGAATTGAAGCTGGAATTGTCGTCTGTCTGCAACGACACCGTCACGGTCGCCGCGTCGGTCGCGGAATCCGCCGTCGTGGCGCAACGGACCACGAGGGTGAGTTCCTTCCCTCCCAACGCATCGCCCGCCGCACCCTGGTCGATGTGACTCACTGACGCCTCTGATGCCGTGACCGTATTGGCGGCGTCCATCTCAAGTTCTTTGTCGATAATCATGATATCCTCCTGTTTTCTTCCCTTTCGGGTTTAGGCGAAACTGACCGCGTCTTCCGTGCTGAGAATCTGGTCCACGCGACGCACCGGGACACCGCCGAACATCATGACGGGTTTCCCTCCGACCTGTTCCATCGTCAGTTGAACGTTGCTCTTGTTCATGATCTGACGACGCAGGAACGATTTGATGGTCCGGTTGCAATAGAACACCGGCTTGCCGCCCATCAGCGAAGGCGGAAGTTCCAGCGCTTGGGTCATCAGGTCGATGAGGTCCGCGCCGGTGGCAGCCGCTTTCGTCAATGTGGCAACGTCGATGTTGCAGATGCGAACCTGGTGACGCCAGTCGCGCACCGTCAAGCCGCAGTCCCATTGGAAATGGGAACGGAGGACCTGAAACAGTCCGCCATCGGCGTCGGTTTTCGTCTGTTCGCCCAAGTCCTGCTGGTCGATGCCGGCCTTGCTACCTTTCGGGTAGATGCCGTAGGCCATGTTCGGACCCCAGTTGACCAACCACACAGACGTGTTGGTCGATCCGGAACCCGCGCCGTTCAACATGTTGGCGAAGGTCGCCGCCGTCTTGACGTTGAACCGAGGCGTGAGCCCCATGATCTTTTCCGGGTCTTCCGAACTGTCGCCGTAGAACAGCGCGGCCGCCAACTGTTGGTTCATGGCTTCCAAATGCGCCATGGCTTCGGACAACAAAAAGTCCGATTTGTTTCCGTTCAGTTCGGCCAGCTTTTTGTCCACTTCGGAGTAGGCTTCCAGCATCCCGCACGAATCGGTGATCTGTTTCGTCAGGGATTTCGTCGGCACGACGCCGTAATTCAGTTTCCGCCATGTCGCGGTGGGCAAGCCTGTCCGCACGGTGGTTTTCTCACCGGTCGTCAAATTGCCTTCCTTCCACAACATGTCTTCCAGAATCTCGTTGGACTCCGCGAGGAGTTCGACGATCTTCGCCACTTTGTCATTGGGATCAAGCCGTTTGGCGAGGTCCAACAATGTTAAGCACGTTCCGATTGCACCCATGATAGTTCTCCTTTTCCCTTACGGGGCTTTATTACCCTTTGGCCGGATACAACACTTCGGCGGCGGACTTCGTCGCCTTGGCGTCTTTTCCGTCCGGCAGGGTGTCTTCGCTCACAGCTTTCCCGACTTTGAGGAAGAAACTGACCAACTCCGGATGGTTGCCCAGTCCGGATTCTTCCAACACTTCACGCAGTTTCGGCGTACCGAAGGTGCTCATCGCTTTGGCCGCGACGGCGAGTTGCTTCTCCGGCTCGTTCCCCAACAGTTTCATGGATTCCGTCTTCCATGTTTCTTTCAACTGTTTGAAGTTCGTGTCGGTCGCGTCGTATGCTTTGGCGACTGCCTTCAACTGAATGTCCACCAGCTTTTGGGCTTGCTCCTGAGTGAGGTTCATCTCCTTGGCCGATGCTTGGAATTCCGTGAGGATTTCCGTGTCCAAGGCGGTGCCCTCCGGCAATGTGAAATCGCCGTATTTCTCAGGTGCGCCCGGCTTCGCGTCAGCCGGTGGTTGGTCTTTTTTATCTCCTCCTGCGCCGGGGTCCGTGGCGTCCTTCTTGCCTCCGTTCGGGTCGTCAACCTTGCCAGCATCGACGCCTGTCCCATTGGGTTTGGCATTCGGAGCGCCATCGCCATTGGCCCCGCCAGCGTTCGGCGGGGTCAAAATCGTCTCGTCCTTGTTTACATCAGTCATTGCCTTGTCCTCCCCTTGTTTTTTTGGCTTCCTCGACCAACTTGTCCGAGACAGCCTCGCGTTGTATTTTCGTGAATGAATCCGGGCTTGCGTTCAGAACCGCATTGAACACGAACAATCCGATGTCCCGTTTTCCTTCATTGAAATTCGTCCGTTCATCTCCGGTAAAGGAACCGCGAAAAATACCCGCTTCACTTAACACCATCCAAACGAACCGGCGTCCTTCCGGCATCTCCAAAATCTTTTTGAGGTCGCTGCTTTTCCGATCACGCAGACGCTTCTCAATCTCCGCAATGCGTTTCTTTCTGGCATCTAAATCGAACACGTCTTCACTCATCGCCCTGACCCCGCCACAAGAGCGTCCAGGGCGCTTCCCTGCCCGATCTTCGTCTCCGAAAGCAGTTTTGCACCCTGTATGGCCAACCCCGTCCCTTCGGCGTTCTTTTGCGCTTCCGCCGCCTTGGCGCGTTCTTCTCGGATTTTGTCCACCTGTTCACGGCTGCGGAGTATCTTGGGGGACACGCCGACCAGGTCGCTGTATTCGCGCACCGCGGAGTCCGCGTCCAAAACGTCTTTAACCTCCGGGAAAGCGCCCATAAGATTCCCCGCGAAGACGACCGTTTGTTCAATAGCCGTCGTTCCGACCATCTTTTGCGCTTGGGCAAGCATGGAGATGTATTCGACTTTCAAATCTGCGCCCTGCAATTCTTCCGGCGGTTGCGGAATGATGCCCGCGCGAACCATGATGTTGAACGTGCGCTCAATCAGCGGGTCGAGGAGTTCGCTTTCCAGCCGTTCCAAAACAGGGCCGAGCATCAACAGTTTTTCTTCGTGGCGTTCCACGATCTCACGGGCTGTCATGTTGGCGCGGTCGGCGTTGGCAATCATCATGAACAGGTCGGAATAGAACGTTTGGGAAATGGCCGCCCTTGTTTTGTCGATGCTGTTTTCCAATGCGTTGAAGTCGGGATTGATTTGGTATATGGCCTTCACGCCAGCATTTGGCGCGGTAGCGGAGGAGCGGGAGAGGCCGCCGGGCAACGTGTTCGGATCACCGTCAACGGAGGAATCGGCCTGAACGGGCGGGTCAACAACTTTGTCCAAAGCAATCAGTTTGTCCCTCTGCATTTTCTGCAACATTTTGATGTCGCCAAGGCCGTCCCATCCGGGGGACCGGCCGTAAACGTCATACGTCGTTGCGACATCCCACCGGGGGGCCAATATAGGGAAATCGTTAAAACCACTGACACGTAAAAACACACCGGGACCCGCGCTTTCTTCCCAATAGGCGGAACGGTAAGGCATCCCCTTGAAATCAGCGCGGTCAATAATGCGCGTGTCGTTCACTTCAATCAGGCAAAATACCTTGACCCACTTTTCAATATTTCCGCCGTCGTAAAGCGCCTGTGTCGCCAGTGACAGTTTCGATTTTCCGAACTCGGCGACAAGCTGGCCGACGGTCATGTAATACCGGCGGGCGAATCCGTTGACGCGGCCGTCGGGTCCGATGGATAGGTAGTATTCGCCAGTCGTGTAGGAACGGCATCGGATCACATCTTTGAAATCCTCCAACAGGATTGCCGACGCGGTCCCGAACGCGCCGATTTCATAATAAATGGAGTGGAGAGCGCCGTAGATGTTGGACCGCGAAAAGACGGCCATCATGCGTTCCTGAACGGTGTTCAGCCAGAGTTTTACGGTGTTGAAGTCGGAGAGGTCGTTGTCGGCCAAGCCGATTTTGAACCAAGGGCGAGACGGTGAAGTTAATCCGGAAGTCATCCCGGACGCGAGAATGTTCAGTGCGCGGGAGGCGTGGCCGTCGATGATCGTCTGGTGGTCGATGGCTTTGCCTTTGTTCGGTTCTTCGTTGAAATTACCACGGGTGGGCGCGAGATACTTCTTAATGTCCTTCCAAGCCGATTGCCAGCTTTCGGCTTCGGTTTGGAGATTTTTGAAACGCTGTTCGAATGGTTTGCGTTCCACGATTTACTGACCGAGTTTCATTTTCGTGGCTACGCCGTAAGCGACGGGGGCAAGAAGATTGGGGGCGTCGGGTATGCCGGTCGGGGTCGTTCGGATCGTGCTAAGAAGTCCGAAGCGCAAAGCGCGGAGACGCTTGCGCCGGTCTATTTCGCCAAAAAGGTCTGTGGGATTCGGAGATTCAGGAGTGGGCGGAGGTTCGGGCGGAGGTTTGGGCGGCGTGACAGTTCCTCCGCCGGTATCGGTTCCTGTTCCGCCTCCGCCATCACCACCGCCACCAATCCCGCCGCCGAACAGGCCGCCAATGAGCTTAAGCCCTGCGCCGCCGGCTCTGCTTAACTTGTCTATGTTCTCGTTAAGATTTTTGGTAGTCGCGGAGATGTTCGCATTGAGTTTCTTTGTGGTGTTGGAAATGTTTTCATTGAAATTTTTGGAAGTGACTGCGATGTTCTGTCCGAGGTTTGCTGTGCCTTGAGATATGGGGTTCCTAACGTTGCGGGTCCACCAACCACCGCCACCACTGACCGTTTTGCTCAACCAGCTCATGGGATAGCCTCCGACGTAAAAGCATTTTCCAACTATCCCGTTCGCTTGTCATCCAGTGACTTCCTTCGCTATCCACTGTTTGACTTCACTTAAATATATCATAGTCACGCTTAGCAAACAAAAGGGTTTTTTCAGTTTCTTTTTGTTTGGGCCGGACAGGGAACGCGAACGTCAACGCCAGCGCGTCGGCGCGGTTGGGGCTGGACACTCCGCGTCCCTTCATGTCTTCTTTCGATTCCAAAACTATTTTTCCCGCGTTTGAACCTGTCGCAACGATGTAATATTCCGGCGCTTGGAGTTCAGCGACCATAACAGGATCGTCGGGGATACACCCGCCGTCCCTCAGCCAGTCCTTCATCAGGCCCCACATCTCGGCGCGTTTGTTGAGATACTGCGCATCGGAGGACGCTCCGCCGAATTCAATCAACCGCCACTTTCGCCCCATGCTTTTGCCAGCGGAGTAGACGCCTGTTCCATAACCGAAATCAATAAACACGGCGTCGGCTTTTTCTTCGTCCTCAAACTTTGCCAGATAACCAGCCAACGCCATGTCGTCGTCGTTCTTCTGCAACTTCATCAGAACGCGGAACGCGAGGCCCTGCCGTATTGCGATAACGATTTCGTCTCCGCCGGTCCATGCCGGTTCGCACACCAGAATCTTTGCCGCGAAATTATACTGGGCCGCATTGACGTGGCGACCACGGGCCGCGTCCACAAAGGGCGTCGGTATGAACTGCAAATCCGAACTGGCCGGAAACTCGCCTTTGACGTGGACCTTCACCCAGTCCGAGTCTTCGCCTTTGGATTCAATCCATTTCTTGATCTGTTCCTTGTTCGTGATCCTAACCGTGCGCGAATCAATATGTCCGGTATTCCAGCCCAACGTTTTGTCGCTGAAAATGTTGAAGAATTTACCGGACCGCCTGGTGGGGTTTCCGAACGCCAGCCAGATGATCTCCGTGTCTTTGTCGGTGAGCGCACCCTCAGCGGTATCCCAAATCACGTCGTCGATGGCGCTGGCTTCGTCGAAAATGATGACGACGCGCTTGCCCTGGTTGTGTAGCCCAGCAAACGCTTCGGGGTTTGTTTTCGACCATGGGATTCTATCGAACCGCCATGTCTTCTGATGTTCGGGGTCTTTGGCGTGGATGGATGTGTCGGAGAGGACGAACCAATCTTTGGCGATGAACCTTCGATACCACTTGGCCAGTTCCGGCCATGTTTTCGTCCGCAGTTGATTCTCGGTGTTCGCGGTTACGGTCCCGCGCGTGTCTTCCTTCGTGGAAATGCTCCAAAGGATTATCCAAGCGGCGAACGCACTTTTGCCGACACCGTTCCCCGCGGAACGCGCATATTTAAGTGCTTCCGACGGGGAAATGAGCCCGTCGCGTATTTCTTTTAATAGGTCGGCTTGCCACTCCTCCGGCCCTAACACGTTTGCCAGTTCGCCCTCTCCCCATTCAAAAGATTTTAGGACAAACTTGTAAGGGTCGGTGGACAGGCTGGCCATCAGGTCGATAAGGTCGGCGTCAATCTCCTCGTCTGTTTGTTTCGCCGCCTCGACCATGATTTTATTTTCCTTTTCCGGCGCGGCGGGCGGCAGCGCGTTCTCTGGCCTTCTTCAACCGCTCCGCCAGGCTGCTCTTGTCGTGGAGTTCGAACTTATCCGTGAACAGCTTCCGCCAGCGGCCCAACATTTCCAGCGCCTTAGTTTTGTCCCACAACTTCACCTTCTTGGTTTCGCCGATCTGTTCGCGGTCCTGCCCCTGCCCGTCAAACAGGGCGTCGATCTCCACAGACGAAACAGCCCGCCGCAGTTCTATCGGCCAGTCCTTCACGTTTTTTAGGTTGTTGTCATCATCAAACAATCCGCCAATATCCGTGAACGCCAGACGGCCGATCTCTTGGATGATCTGAGATACCGTGATCTCCGCGTGCTTCTCGGCTTTGTGCATGTGGGATTCGATGAACTTGCGGACCTTCGGATTCTTCATCAATTTGCTGGCCTGAACCGCCGCCGCCTTGGGGGAGAACCCGGCCTTGATGGCCGCTTGCTTGCCGTTCGGGTCTTTGATATATTCGATGCAGAATTTGAAAACCTTCCGGGTGAACCCAAGCGCCAATATCTGCTCGATGTCGCCGAAAAGCAATTTGTCCAGATTGGGGAGTTTTGGGGCTGAATCTGTGTCTTTGGGTGTCATGCGACCCTCCGATGATTATAGGGTGGTTTGAGAATGTGGCTTTTAACGGTGAGATGCGGATTTATCTTGGGTACAAAACCGGCCCCCGCAATAGACCCTAGTGATAAGCGGCTTCCGCTTAAAGCTAGGGTCTCTTGCGCCCAGGGTATTTTGAATAGGGAAACGTCGGCTTTAATTTCCGTCGGGGAATGTGTCACTTTGATTGACTGAACAAATTGGTGGATAAACTCCTTCTTTTCTTCCATGTTGCCGCAACGCTCCCACAGGTCGTCAAAATTCTCCCCGATGCTGAGCATCTCCGCCAATAGAGCGTCCGGGTCGTTTACGGTTTTGGCCATGTTCTCCGCTTCTTCCAATTGCTGACGCACGTCCTCGCGCTGAGTTTCCAGCCGCAGGAGTGATTCGGAAAGAGACTGGGCCGCTGTCCCACCCTCAATAGCCCTCACGATGTTTTGTATTTTTCGTTCGATGCCTTTCAAATGAGCGCGTAAATCGTCCGACGGGGTTTCGATGCTCCCGCCGAATCTTTCCTCAATCATGGCTTGTAACTGAGGAACGAGTTCTTTTTTCCAGCCGGGATCCGCCAAGTGCCGGCGCACAGACTGAATGGTGACAGATTCGATTTCGTCCCTCCGCACGTTCACGCTACGACAAACACTTTTACCGCTCCTCAAATACCCCGAACAGGTATAGGTGTAATACAAATGTCCATTGCCTTTTTTGGGTTGGCCGATCATCTTATAGCCGCAGTTCCCGCAAACGCAAAGACCCGTCAATAAATACGGACGGTGGAACGTCCGTCCCTGAGTGATGACCCTCGTTTTCAATCTCTCTTGCACACGGTCGAACACTTCTTTCTTTACGATTGCCTCGTGGGCATTTTCCTTCACAATCCACTGATCGCGCGAATTGAAAAGAGAACCCTTATCACCGCGACGGTATGCTTTGTAACTGCGCTTGTTGTATATCCTCTCTCCGATATAGGAACGGTTTCTCAGCATGTAATGAACCATGTTCTTGACCCAATGGCGGCCGCGCGGGGGTTGGACCTCCCGCTCATTCATATTGGCCACTATTCGGTTCAGTCCGTTCCCTCGCAGGTAATAATCGAAAATCCATTTGACGACGGTTTTTTCATTCGGCGATGGCGTCCAAACTATCCTTTGCATCTTATCGGCCTTGTGTTCGCCTGGTTTCAGCACCTTCACGGGGGCGCCGGCGGAATCAATCAAAAGCCTGTCATACCCATAAGGGGCCTTGCCACCCGCGCTGTGGCCCAGTTGCGCGTGGCTTTTGCATCCACGGAGCGTCGTCTCGGACAGTTTCATACTGAACTGGTGGGCCTCCGAGTGTTTAACAACTCTGGAAAGCACGTCGCCGATTGACCCGTCATTCTTAAAATCGTCCTTCACGTAGACGATCTGGATTCCGCCCTGCTTCTTGAGACGGCGTTCCCAGTAAATCTTGTCCTCCGGTTGGAGGCGTCCGAACCGGCTCACGTCGTAGACGACAAGAAAGTGAACGTCGTGTTTTCTGGCTTCGGATAGGCGGATCATTTCTAGAAATACCGGGTCTTGGTCAATGGTGAGGCCGGAACCCCACCCTTTGGCGGGCGCGAACTCACGAACGATAGACCATCCCATCCGGTCAGCGAACGCCTTGCAGTCTCGGCGCTGATCCTCGACGGACAGTTCTTGCTTATCAGTAGACCTGCGGTAAAATGCCCAGGCTTTTTCCATGTCGTTCATCCTTGCGCTTTTCGTCGAATACCTGCAAAATCCATTGGCTATACATCCGAAGTGCCCTTGCCTTTGACGCGGGCGCTTGGATGACATCCCCCGTGGAAACGGTTGGGTTAAATCTTACCTCTTTTTTGCTACCTAACTCAATCATGCGGCCCTTTCTTTGCGAATCGGCTGAAAGTTGGCCTTCACGATTGCCGTCACTTCCGGCGGAGGAACGCTGTTTCCAATCCGCGCCACCTGGCTGGTATTGGTCCCAGTAAGTATGTAGGACGCCGGGAACCCTTGGCCCAGGGCCAATTCGCGGGGGTTTAACATTCGCAGACCGATGTCCACGATGATGTAAGTCTCGCCGTTGATTTGCACCGTCACCACCCCGAACCGGTCTTTCCCTGTGACGGTGTGCAGCGGATCGTCAACGGCCTGTCCGATGGCCGTGCCAAAGTATTTGACGAGGAAACTGTAAACCACGGCCGCATGGAGACCGTCGGACATGACGGTCCGCATCGGTTCGTCTGCCGTCTGTGCCCCCATTGGTTCATCCGCCGATTTTGGTTTCCCTGAGTATACCGGGCCTCCGGCACCAACAATGAACGGGCGCGGATTGTCCAGAACGTAACGCTTGATGCCCATGGCGATCCGCCGCATGGTCGCCTCTGCCAGTGGCCTCTTGCGCTCAAAGATTGACGGGCAGGGGATTGACCAGTCAATACACTCCGCCGCCGTGCGCCACGGCTTCAACTGGGCGCTGAATAGGTCCTTGCCTATTTTCTTTGGGTCGGAATGCGTCGGGTCCGGCCAGACGATGGGCTGTCCGTCCCGCCGGGCGATCAGGAACAGACGCCGCCGGCAGGTCGGGGCGCCAAAGTCTGCCGCATTGAGAACGCGGTGCTCCACTTTGTAACCAAGTCCCCGCAACCGCCCGGTGAAGCGCCGGAACGTCAGACCCTTTCGGTCCGGGTCCGGTATTAAAACGGGTTGACGTGTTTTACTGTCGATCACCCTCTGGATTGATCGTGCTCGTTTCCGCCTGTGGATCAGCGGCTCTCCGAGAAGAATGTCGCCACGCTTGTTTCGCTGTGGTTCAAGACCACGCCCATCGCACCGCGGGCAAAATCGCGCTCCGTGGGGCCGCAATAGCTTCGCCTGTCCTTCCGTGCCTTGCCAGTCGCATTCCGGGCAAGACCATCGCGGGACCAGTGGCCCCCATTCCTCGAACTCCCGGACGTTCTCCAAGATGATGACGCGCGGCCGGGACTGGTCCGCCCACTTCACGACCACCCACGCCAGACTGCGGATTTTCTTTTCGACCGGCTTGCCGCCCTTGGCGCGGGAAAAGTGTTTGCAGTCCGGCGAAGCCCACAGAAGGCCGACAGGACGGCCGTGTGTGACCTCGCGCGGATTGACCTTCCAAACGTCCTCGGTGTAGTGTTTCGTCTCCGGATGATTCGCCTGGTGCATGATAATGGCGTCCTCGTCGTGGTTGATGGCTATGTCCACCGGAACGCCGACAGCGTCCTCAATTCCCTGCGAAGCACCACCGCCACCCGCAAAACTGTCAACGATCAGTTCGTTCACTTGACGCCTCCTTCGGGTATTCTCTCGCTACAATTCTGGCAGGTCGCGCCCACTGGGATTGAAACTTCATCCACCACCTGTCGCGTTCTCCGTGTTCGTCTCTCCACAACATTGCCATCGGGAGAAAACCGGCTTCCATTGTTTCGCGTAGACGCTTTTCTGCCTTTTCCATGGTGTCGTTCGGGTATCCCATTATCACGTAGGCCCTGAGCGAATGACTGGCTACTGTAAATCCGCCCTCAATCAGCATTTTTCCGGCATGTCTTAGCGGCTCAAGGTCGTCCGGCGTGTCATAGGCGAAAAACAAACTGTGCGGTTTGCAATCCCGCAACCCATCAACATGCCACCCTTTTAACCGCGCCGCCTCCAATCCCCCTGTAAATTCAGCACGTCGGTTTTGCCGCTTCACCATGGCGAACACGGATCGGATATGTTCATCCGAACACGCCAGAAGGTTGTCATCAAGAACGTTCCATCCGTCGCGGACGGGCAATTCTCGCACTGGCCCCTCTCGCTTCCACACCGAACAGAACCAACACCGATTCGGGCACCCTCTTGAAGTGATGGTGTATCCGTGTCGCAGGTATTTGCCGGGCGTAAATGCCTCCCCGCGCCCGCCAAGGGCTGGGCCACCGATTGAAACCGGGCCGATTGCCTTCCACGCCTTTGCCAATTTTTCGGCTCTCGGCAGATCGTAGGTGAATGCAACAGACACATGTATGGCATCCACGTCGGGAGGGAATAGATCGGGAGTGTCATAAAACGCCAAATCATCAATCGGTGTTGCTTTGGTTCGACGTGGGAACACCCTGGCTATTTTCATCGCGGGAACTCCTCATAATTAATCGTAAGTTCTTCACCTGCTCGGATATAACGCAGGGTCGTCCATGTCCTCGTGTCCACGTTTGGGCTCTTTGAGTGATTCAGACCCGGGGGAAGGCGTTTCGGCATGTTGAACGTCTGGGGCGATGACCGCACGACCTTGGCCGGGTTCTGACCGTATCGCTTCTTGTCCCGGAACATGTAGCAGTTGTCGCACCCGGCGCTGACCTTCGTGCAACCCTGCCAGGGGTTCCACGTCGCGTCAGCCCACTGGATTTTCGTGGTTTCGCTCATGGCTTCTCTCGGCCCTCGGCGTGTTTCAAAAGGGCCGTAAACCCATCAACCAGTTCCCGCAGTTCTCCCAAATCCACATAGAGACAGGCCCCGCGTCTTCCCTTCCTTACATCTCGGTATTGGAAAAATCCTCGTTCGCCCTTGTAGTATTTGCTCGTCTGTTCAGGCACACCAAAGATGAAATCGTATGCCGGCCATCGAACCCATCGTAGAACAGCGACTTCCTCACCCTTAATTCCGTAAGCCAATGGCTTTTTCCATTTTCGCTGTCGCACGTTGAACTTGCCGGGGATAAACTGAACAATCTGCGCCGTCACTCGTTTACGCATCTCGTTTCTCCTTGCCGATTTGGATAAAACCCTGTTCTTGGAGTTGAATCAAGGCGCTGACCATTTCGCTGTCTGTGGGTTCAAACTTTTCCTCGACCAGCTTTTTGTATTGGGTGCGGCCTTTTTTCGTTAACGGGGATGGCCCGGTCCGCTCCAATACTCCCCTGTCAATCAACTGATCCATCGTCGCAAGAACGAATACAACCGCTTTTCCCATCCTTGTTTTCACGTGTTCGCTCATATTCATCCCTCCGCCTTGATCTGCGCCACGCGCCCGGACGTGATGCCGTATCGTTTCCCGATTTCCGTCTGCGTCATAATCCCGGCCCTTGCCAACTCCGCGACCTCTTGGTGCTCGGTGTCGCTCAACCGCTTGCCCTTCCGCGTCGGATCAACCGGCACCGCCGGAAGACAGTCGTCGGCCAACTGGACGTTGTAGCGGGACCAAAGTATTTTTAGTTCGATGAAAGTGTTTCGCGTCCGGGAACTTGCAGTCGGGCAAATGGATTCCGGTGTCGGAAGCGCCCAAAAGCGCCTTTGATATTTGTGCAGTCGTTTCAGTGTTTCTGTTAAGTCGTTTCTCACGATACCCCCTATGCCAGCATGAGTGATGGATGTGTTCCGACGGGACAAATCCGCCGTGTTGCCATCGGTATGTTTTCCGGTTTCAGGTCAATCCCGATGAACCGGCGACCGTGACCGGCCGCCACCTTCCCAGTCGTGCCGGACCCCATGAACGGGTCGGCGACGATACAGGGAACCGTTTCTTTGCAGTTGCACTTGCACGACGGACGCCAGCCGATGGTTTCGCGTTTGTATGTCCCATCCATGCCTTTGTCTTTCCGCGAAGTTCCGATGCTTTTCTTCCCTGTTACTCCCTCGTTGGAGTGGTCAAACATCGTCTGCCCAATAAGGCCACCTGTGGCCTTAACAATTCGCACCCGTGGCGCTCCGCATTTTGCACAAGCCCCCATCGCGCTTGTCCCTGCCAACACGCAAGGCGTCACCAACTTCTCCGGGAACGTCGCGTAATGGGCCTCGTTAAACGGCTGAGTGGCTATCTTCCACCATGACGGCATGAGCGCCCCTTCTTCCAACGGCTTGTCGAACATCCGGTGGACGGCCTTCGGGTTCTGTGCGCCGGCGCGGGAGTAACCGTCTTTGGCGTTGTTGGGAGTGGAACCGCTCCGGTGGCGTGGGTCGTTCTGATATGACGTTGAGTAGGGAACGCGGACAGCCTCCGCGTCGTAAAAGTAGTGCGGCCGTTTGGTGAGAAGGAAAACGTATTCGTGGGCGTTGATGGGCCGGTCCTTCACGCTCTCACGCATGGGGTTAGGCTTGACCCAAATCTGATCCCGGCGAAGCCACCAGCCGGTCATTTGCAGGGCCAGCGCAACGCGCCACGGGATACCGACAAGGTCTTTGGTTTTTAGGCCGGGGCCGGATGCGCCTCGTTTATCGCGCCCACGGTCACCGTGGGCGCACCGTTCCTGTTTCGGCCATCGTTCGCCGTCTCTTGCGCCGGGCTTGGCGGAGATGAAGGAATCTCCCAAGTTCAGCCAGACCGTCCCTTCGGGACGCAGAACCCGCCGCACTTCTTGAAATACATCCACCATCTTGCAGACGTAGCACCGACCACAACGCTGTCCCGTCGCCCATCCAAGGCAGTCGGCCGCCGGTTCAAGGCCGATCTGCCCGTCAATTCGCTTCGCCCCACAGCGCCGACAATCCCCGGCAAACCGCCCGGCATGGGTCTGAACGTTTCCCTTGTTGCCTGATTTACCGCCTTCTATCGGCGCACCGTGGTCGCACTCAGCCGAACCGCCTTCCCATGTTGCCGTTCCGTAATCCCTCAATCCCCAATACGGCGGGCTCGTCACCACGCAATGAACAAAGTCCGCCGGCCACGACCGCATCACGTCGATGCAGTCGCCCTGGTAGACCTTGTTCAGTTGCGGGATGGGATGGGTCATTGGTCAGCCTTTTTCGGCCAACATTGAACATCAACAATCTCGTTCGTTAGGCCGTTTGTGAGGTAACGCGACGCCATCTTGGCTTCTTCACACTGACGACAGGCGGCAATGACCTGTTCACGATTCATCGCCTTTTGGCACCCCGACAGGGCCATCACGGCGAACAAAAACCCCATGGCCTTGACGGGTGTGAACAATCGCTGGACGGTCGCCCTCTGCCGTGGAGCGAACGTCTTGCCGTAGGACCGCTCCGCCCGCCGGGATTCCCGTTGCTGGATGACGGACAACGTGCCCTTCTCAAACCCGACGAGGCTTTTGACCCAGTTCCAGAACCGGAGGCCCCAAGACTGCCGCAGGCGCGACACCAGAGAGCGTCGATACTGATGCCTTTCGCCCCGAACACCGCGGCGGTGGTCCATCCCCATCATGCTGGTGTATCCGCCGATCTGCCGGCGCCGGGATATACGGCGTCGTTCCAAGTTGTGGAGGCCCTTGTCGTCGAACTGGTTGCCAGAGGTCATTTCTTTTCCTCAAACAATTCCTCTTGCACATACCTCAGCGCGTAGCCGTTGCGCTTCACGGCCTCGATGCAGACCTCTTGGGTCTGGTCCTTCACATACATCAGCGCGTCGCCGTTGCGCTTCACGGCCTCGATGCAGACCTCTTGGGTCTGGTCCTTCACATACATCAGCGCGTCGCCGTTG
>Ga0315289_10001494_pt1 | contig 36417 bp, 37 predicted proteins | sample YL17G11_40_MG_FD_203452 | JGI IMG/M metagenome (GOLD analysis project Ga0315289, IMG submission 203452) | Sediment microbial communities from Yellowstone Lake, YNP, Wyoming, USA - YL17G11_40 | ecosystem: Environmental > Aquatic > Freshwater > Lake > Sediment | place: USA: Wyoming | collected...
CGCCATGCTCAATTGATTGACCATTCCCCATTACTATTTGAGCCTGACCATTTTGATCATATTTGCCAACTTCTATTTGCAAATTAGCTTTTAAAAGCTGCTCCAGATCCTTGGGCACTATAACCACGTTAATTTGGGGCGCAACACCTTTAACCAGATAAAAAATAGTATTATAATCACCTGATTTACGAACCTCAATTAAAAACCCGATATTACGATGTTGGGCATAATAATTAAGCAAGCCTCGAACACTCGCCGAATTATTAGCCAGATTCATTAAAGCTCGCTCATATTTTACTCTGATATCATCAACCTCATCAATTCTTTTCTGGTACTTTTCAGGCAAATTTTTATATTCTGCCATTATTTCTGCTTCTGTTGCTGATTTTTTTAAAGTCCTTTGAGTTTTAAAAAACCAAACAGAAATAATAATGAGCAAAATCAAAGAAATAGCACCAATGATAAAATATAAATTCTTATTGATTTTTTTAAATTGTTGAGTGGGGCGTTCTTTCTTCACTTCTTGCTTCCTTTTCTTTTTGCCCATTTCAGCTTCTCCTTTCAAGGAACATCAAATTAACTTAGCATAAATTTTTAGTCCTGTCAATAAAAAAACGACCCGTTTTCACGAGCCGCTTATAATTCCGTCGTGCGGACATTTGGCATTAATATCAAAGTTCTCTTGCAGAACATTGCCAAATTCAATAACCACTTTCTGAACCCGAGGGTCGCCATAATCAAGGATTTGCAATTTCCCGTTTTTATAGGAATAATTTGCAGTGTTATTAAAATGATGACCACGGGCTTTATCGCGGGTTGGCATAGCAATTTGATAATACAAATCCCTGTAATAGATTTTTGGCTCTGCGCCCAGCTTCTGGACGTTAAAAAGGCCAAATAGGGAAAAGTAGGTTGGTAAAAGAAAGGGATGTTTTGTTTTTTGGTAAAAAACAAATTCATTGAAATTTTCAAAGAGTCCTCGGAAGAGCCATGATTTAACTGACGTTTCTCTGAAAACTGTATTTAATTATTAGCAATATCTTTTGCAAACCGCTCTTTAAATATAACCTTGGCAATTTAATCGCGACATTTAGCTCTGGCAGTAAAATCGCAATCCGCCATGTCCCTTTTTTAATTTGCAATATACTTCACCTCCTTTTGTTTTGATTTGATTTTTCAAGAGTAGCAAATTATTTTTCTGATGTCAATGGTCTGAAAATAAAAAAGCGGCCCGTTTTCACGAGCCGCTATTATTTTTTATCTGAAAAAATTTCTCTAAGCTTACTTAGCAATGATTTTTTATTTTTCGCTACGAGTTCTTGACAAGCTTTTTTTTGTTCACAGTCATGACATTTTTTGTCATTTAAAGGACAGTCTTTCAATATCTTTTTTTTTGCCATTTTTACCTCCCTGTCATCCGAAGCTTAAGCGAAGGATGACTTTATCCTATTGTAAACTTTTTGATTGTTCTTCCAATTTCTCTAATTTCTCTTTTTGTTCTTTCAATTTAAATTCCTCTTTTTCCACTACATCTTTGGGCGCTTTTTTGACAAAATCCTTGTTCTTTAATTTTTGTTCCAGTGATTGGGAGTATTTTTTAACACTAGCAATTTCATTTTCCAGCCGTTCTTTTTCTTTTTTAATATCAACCAAACCTTGCAAATGCAAACAAATCTCACCTACGCCGGCCAAAACATGGGAAACAGAATTATCTGGCGTTATTTTGCTAATTTCCAAATTATTCAATCGCGCCAGATAAATAATATTGTCTATTTGTTCATTTAATTTTATTTTGTCCAAATTTTTCCCAACGATCGTCACATCAACTTTTTTAGCTGGCTCAATCTTAAAATCCGACCGCAAATTTCTGATGGTCATGACAATTTCTTCAAATTTATAAAACGGGTACAAAATTTCATCGTAATTAAGTAATTTATCTGTTTCAGCAGAATATTCATCATCCTTAACATTGCCGCTTAAGTTAAGAGAAACAGTAGGCCAGAATTGGATCATTAATAAATCTTCGCCCTCAAAACTTGACCAAATTTCTTCGGTCACAAAAGGAATAAACGGATGCCACAGAATCAAAAGTTTTTCCAAAACATAAAGTAAAATTGTTTCGGTATGAACGCCCAATTCTTCATAGGGCTTGTCGGGACTGGCTTTAATTTGCAGTTTGGAAATTTCCAAATACCAGTCAGCCAGATCAGACCAGGTAAATTCGCGCAAAACATCAATGGCCCCGGAAAAATTAAATTTATTTATGTCTTTTGTTACTTCTTTAATCACCAGATCCAATTTGGCCAAAATCCACTGGTCAGCTAAAGTTTCGCCATGTGGTTTTTCACCCACTCGCCTGACTTCGCGTACTGAAGTTAAAATATAGCGTGAAATATTCCAAAGCTTATTAACAAAGTTGCGGCTGCCTTCAACTTTTTCATCATACAAACGAGAATCAGCGCCTGCTGTTGTGCCTGAAACCATGGCCAAGCGCAAAGCATCGGTGCCGAATTTTTTTATCACCTCCAAAGGATCAACCACATTGCCCAATGACTTGGACATTTTCCTGCCCTTTTCATCGCGCACCAGACCATGAAGATAAACGTGTTTGAAAGGAATCTGACCCAGCATAAAAGTTGTCTGGATTATCATGCGCGCCACCCAGAAAAATAAAATGTCATAACCAGTTTCCATGACCGAAGTTGGATGGAACTCTAAATCTTTGGAACCAGCAACCCAATCATGCCAATTTTTATATTTTTTAAAATCTTTATCCAATAAAGTTGAAAAAGTCCATAGTCCAGAAGAAAACCAGGTATCTAATGTATCTTGATCTTGTTCAAATCCCTTTTCTTTTGGCGCTTCCAGTCCCACATAAATTTCCTCGCCCTCGTCCTCCGAAGCTTTAGCGGAGGAAGACTTATACCACACCGGTATCTGATGCCCAAACCAAATCTGGCGGGAAATACACCAATCACGCAAATTCTCCAGCCAGTGAAAATAATCATTTTCAAACCTTTGGGGAATTATTTTTATTTCATTGTCTTTTACTACCTGCAACGCAACCTCTTTAATAGATTTTTTCTGAAAATATTTATTGCCAGGCAAAGTTATTTTCTTATTTACATCAACAAACCACTGCAATGAAGGCAAGGGTTCAACTAGTGATTCACAGCGGTAACAAACGCTTAAATTCTGCTCAACCTCTTCAACCTTTTCCATTAATTTATTTTTCTCCAGCCACTCGACAAATTTTTCCCGCGCTTTTATAACAGTCAGACCAGAGTGATCTTTCCCAGCTTCCTTAGTCATCTTACCATCTTCGCCAATCACCTTAATCAAGGGCAACTTATTTTTCTGAGCAATTTCAAAATCAATAAAAGAATGGGCAGGTGTTACTCCCAAAGCGCCAGTGCCAAACTTGGGATCAACTGATTCATCAGCTACTACTTTAATTTCCTGTGGTCCATGTCCCAAATCAACTAAAAATATTTTGCCAATGAATCTTTTATAACGTTTATCTTTAGGATTAACTGCCACGGCCGTATCGCCTAATTTTGTTTCCGGTCTAGTTGTAGAAATGGCAATCGGAAAATCTTTTGAGTATTTAAAAGTATAAAATTTTGTTTTAATGGCCACATATTCAACCTCGTCATCAGCCAAAGTCGAAGCGCAACGCGGACACCAATTAACAATGCGGTAGCCACGATAAATCAAACCTGATTCATGCATTTTCACAAAAGCATATTTTACCACCTGGCTTAAACCCTCATCCAAAGTATAACGTTCGCGCGACCAGTCACAGGACGAACCCATTTTGCGGACCTGCTGGCGAATTGTATTTCTTGATTCCTCAACAAACCTTTGCACCCGATTTAAAAATTTCTCCCTGCCCAAATCATGACGCGTTTTCTTTTCTTCCTTATACAAAATATTTTCTACTTTGGTCTGGGTAGCGATTGAAGCATGGTCAGTGCCAGGCAGCCACAATGTTTTTTTGCCAGCCAGACGATTATAACGAATCATTAAATCCTGATAAGCCAGCATGGAAGCGTGGCCAGTGTGCAAAGTACCGGTCGCATTGGGCGGAGGCATGGCAATGGAAAAATAATCAAGCCTCTGGCTTGGCAATTTGTCAGGGTTAAAATAACCTGATTCTTCCCATTTTTGATAGATTTTATCCTCGACATCTTTGGGGTCGTAGGCCTTGGGTATTTCTTTCATATTTCTATTCCTGCCTCGGCAAGACACTTTAGTGTCGCCTTATCTAAAAGAACACTAAAGTGTTCTTACGAGAGAGGCATTTTAAAGATTATACAAAGATTTTACCAAAATTAGCCCTTCTTGACAAGAAAACCTTATTTAGGTAAAAATATTTGACAGGGTTTTAAGCATAAGATATACTAAAACATTCCACATTTAAATCCGAAATCCGAAGCACTAAATCCTAAACAAACTTAAATGTTCAAAATACAAAACTTGAATTTAAAAAATTTGAGCATTTGAGTTTTGAATTTGTTTAGAAATTAGATATTAGAATTTAGAATTTTACCAAAGTTATGGGTTTAACACAAAATCAACAAATTTTTGAGCTTATCAAAAATAGCCAAAAAATTCTGATCACGTTTAAAAAGAATTTTTCCGGTGACGCACTTTCTTCCAGCTTGGCTATTTTTTTGCTTTTACAGAAATTAAACAAGCGGGCAGATATTGTTTGCCAGGGTTTTTCTATTCCCCAAAATTATAATTTTCTACCCAAGATTAATAAAATTAAAACTGATATTTCTGGTTTAAAACGCTATATACTCTCTTTGGAAATTAAAGATAATAAAATTAAAGAATTTTCCTATGATACTAAAAATAATAAATTAAACATTTATCTTACGCCGGAAAAAGGTTATTTTAATGAGGAAAATATTGATTTAAAAGCCGGCAATTATAAATATGATTTAATTATTACGCTTGATTCTGATGATCTGGAATCATTGGGCGATCTTTACGAACATAATACTGATTTCTTTTTTAGTACGCCGATTATTAATATTGATAATAGTCCGGAAAACGAACAATATGGCCAGATTAATTTAGTGGAGCTGACCAAAACTTCCTGTGCAGAAATTATTTTTGATTTAATTGAGCAATATGACAGCAATTTATTGGACCAGGAAATTGCCACCTGCCTTTTGACAGGCATGATTGCCAAAACTAAAAGTTTCCGCACCAGCAGTGTTACGCCGCGCACTTTAAATATTGCCAGCCAGCTCATTGTTAATGGCGCTGATCGCGATTTGATTATCCAGCATTTATATCGCACCAAAACCATCAATACTTTAAAACTCTGGGGCAAAGTGCTGGCGCGCTTAAAAAGCGACCCCGATTACAAGCTGGCCTGGTCATATTTAACGCAAAAAGATTTTATTGAACTCAATATGCAAAATCCTAATTTGAGCGAAGTGGTGGAAGAACTGATCACTTCTGCGCCCGAGGCAGAAATTATTGTTTTACTTTATGAAAATCAAAATCAGACAATTACCGGCTTGATTTATACATCTAAAAATCACGATTCCTTATATTTAGCCAAGGCCTTTAAACCAATTGGCACCAAAACAATAGCTTACTTTGAAATGGAAAAACCAGATTTGGCCGAAGTAAGCAAAGAAGTGATTGAAAGTATCAAGCTGAATTTGCAAAAATAAAAAACGGCCCAGTCATGCGACCGGCCACTTTTTATTTAAAATTTTTATTAATACAATTAATAATTAATACAGTGCAGTCGTGTTTACTATTTTCTAGTACTATGGATTTGAGTCGTTTTGAGTAGCCTATCCTCTACTGCAGTAGAGTATAAGACCCCAAGTCGAAAGATAAGGGGTCATTTTTTATTCTGTGGGCACTATAAGACTCGAACTTATGACCTTCTCGACGTCAACGAGACGCTCTAACCAACTGAGCTAAGTGCCCAAGGATGCGCGTGGATGGATTTGAACCATCGACATCTACCTTACCTGCCTCCGCCTGCTTTTTACTGTAGAAGATAAATAATACTTGATATATTTTCCGCGTGGATGGATTTGAACCATCGACATCTACCTTATAAGGGTAGCGCTCTAACCACTGAGCTACACGCGGACATTATAAATTTGGCTACGGCAGGCGGGGTAAGGGTAGCGCTCTAACCACTGAGCTACACGCGCTTAATTATCTAAAATTTTAGCATAAAATAAATTTTTCTTCAATGGTTGCTTCCTATATGATATTATTATATCATGATAACAACAATAAAAAATTTAAAGACATACGATTTTAATCTTTTCAAAAAACTCATTGCTCAAAAGCCCGTCTCTCCCCCAGACAAATGCCGGCTTTTAATTTTGGATGGAAAAACTAAAAAGATTACTGATGAAAAATTTTTAAACCTACCTAATTATTTACAAAAGGGTGATGTTTTGGTTTTTAATAATTCCAAAGTAATTCCCGCGCGTTTAATTGGCAGAAAAATAACTGGTGGTAAAGTGGAAATTTTGCTCTTGCGCCAAATCAAACCCAATACCTGGGAATGTTTAGTCGGCAATCTGCCAATTAAAAAACAAATTGGGATAGAATTAAAATTTTCCCAAAGTTTAAAAGGCAAAATAATTAACCGCCAAAAAGACACTGCCCAAATCAAATTTAATCTTTCCGGCCAAAAATTAATGGCCCAAATCCTCAAACTCGGCCAAATGCCTACCCCGCCTTATATCAAACGAATTGCCAAACAAAATGAATACCAAACTTTTTTCGCTAAAAAACTCGGTTCTGTGGCTGCCCCAACTGCTGGCTTGCATTTCACTCCCCGCATCTTTAAAAAATTAAAGCAAAAAGGAGTACGAATTGAATTTGTCACTTTACATGTTGGCTTAGGCACATTCCAGCCAATCAAAGTTACAGATATTACCAAGCACCAAATTCATGAGGAATATTTTGAATTAGACAAACAAACAGCTAAGCGTTTAAATGAAGCCAAAAGAGAAGGCCACAGAATCATTGCTGTCGGCACAACTTCAGTTAGGGTTTTAGAAAGTTGTAGCCGCCCGAGCTGTCATGGTGAGCATAGTCGAACCATCTGCGAGGGCGCATATTTAGTTAAACCACAAAAAGGCCTTACCAAAATCTACATTTACCCCGGCTACAAATTTAAATTTGTTGATTCTCTGATCACCAATTTTCATTTACCAAAATCAAGCTTGCTGCTTTTAATCTGCGCTTTTGCCGGGACAAATTTTATTAAAAAAGCTTACCAACACGCGATCAATAAAAAATATCGCTTTTATTCCTTTGGTGATGTCGTGCTAATAAAATAAGACGCCCACATTATATAGGCGTCTTTTTTATTTTTTATTGTTATAGCATCATCATGACGCTGTTTTAGTCCATGACACTTTTTCAACACTCAAATCAGAACCGATTCTGAAATCGTGCTTCGGGTAGCAAAAGGGGCATTTTACCAACCACCAGTGAAATCCCATTCCGAATTTGCCCAACCCTTGCGCCTTGGAACTGGTCTTCTCCATTTCACCCGTGATCGTGAATGTTTTTTCACCGCATTTTACCTCGAGTCCTATTAGTTCCTCGAAGGGGAAGCGTTTGGCCTCTCTTTCCAGCTGGGCATCGAGTTCGCTCTTTTTTTTCAAAATCCTCAAAAAGATTAGTACTCGCGTTATTATTCCAACCTTTCTCATTTTTTCCTCCTTTTTTATCAGATTAGAATACTCTGAATTATTTGAATTTAAAATCATATCACAATTTACAATTAATGTCAAGGTTTTATATTAAAAAAAACTTGTTTTTAGCTAAAAAATCAGCTATCCTTAAATTAAATGAATAATAAAAATTTCGAACAATCAATTTCCCAATTTCTCAAGGATTTAGCCCAAGATTCCAATTTTAAATTTGTCCAAACATTGCTAAAAAAGTTTTCCGCCAAAGGCGGATCCGCCTCCGGCGGAAAAGATTCAGAAATTTATTTAGTCGGCGGCAAAGTGCGCGATATTTTACTGCAGCGTGAATCTTATGACTATGATTTTGTGGTGCGCAATGTTAATGCCAAAGAGCTGGAAAAATTTTTAGCCAAAGAAGGTACGGTCAATTTAGTCGGTAAATCTTTTGGCGTGTTCAAATTTGTGCCCAAAAAGTACACCGGCTTTGAGCCAATTGATGTTGCTTTACCGCGCACCGAACATTCGTTTAATACAGGCGGTTATCGTGACTTTGACATTCAGTCAGATCCGAAACTAGCAATTGAAAAAGATCTAGAAAGGCGCGACTTCACGATTAACTCTATGGCCTTAAACTTAAAAACCAAAGATCTAATTGATCCGTTTTTAGGCCAAGAAGATATTTTAAATAAAACAATCAGAACCGTGGGCAAGCCAATTGAAAGATTCCAGGAAGATTATACGCGCATGCTGCGTGCAATCCGTTTTTCTGTGCAATTATATTTTAAAATAGAGCAACCCACTTATATCACAATTCAAAAGCTTGCCCTAAAAATTAAAGACATCCCGGCTGAAAGAATTACCGAAGAATTTAATAAAATCGTGCTTTCCCTAAATTCCGAATTTGGTTTGCAGCTTTTGCAAAAATCAAATTTATTAAAATATATAATTCCAGAATTGGAATCAGGCGTGGGTGTCTCCCAAAATAAAAGCCATATTTACAGCGTCTTTACTCATAGTGTGAAAGCGCTAGGTTTTGCCAGCCAAAGAAATTACAATTTAAATGTGCGTTTGGCTGCGCTTTTTCATGATATTGCCAAACCCCAAGTTAAAAAAGGTGAAGGCCCAGACAGCACTTTTTACAACCACGACATTGTGGGCGCCAAAATTACCCGTAAAATTTTGCAACGTTTAAAATATCCCAATGAAGTAGTTGATAAGGTTTCTCACTTAGTTCGCCATCATATGTTTTTTTATAGTCTGGGCACTATCACTGACGCTGCTGTCAGGCGTCTTTTGGTGCGCATTGGCCCGGACAATATTAATGAAGCGATTCAAATGAGAATCTGCGATCGCCTCGGCATGGGCCGACCCAAAGCCAAACCATATAAATTAATGGAATTGGAAAAACGCTTGCATGAAGTCCAGTTAGACCCGCTTTCAGTTAAAATGTTGAAAATTAAGGGTGATGAGCTGATGAAATTATTAAAAATTAAACCAGGTCCTAAAATTGGTCTGCTTTTAAATGCGCTTCTAGCTGAAGTTTTGGAAGACCCGAAAAAAAATAAAAAATCATATTTACAGAAAAAATTAAAAGAATTAAATAAACTTTCTGACTTGGAACTTAAAGAACTGGGGCCGCAATTAGAAAAATACGAGGAGGAAAGGAAAAAACAATATTTTAGCAAAGTTAAATGGGTGGAATAAACCCGCACTGTCATCCTGAGTGCAACGAAGGATCTCATTGAAATATGGGGACAAAGAGATTCTTCACTTCGTTCAGAATGACAGACAGTGCGGGTTTCCATTTCCTAATTCCTTAAACCATGCTAATCAAAATCAAACAAGAAAATAAAAATCAGCGTCTAGATAAATTCTTAACTACCAAATTACCCATCTCCCGCTCCCAAATACAGAAACTGATCAAAGCGGGCGATATTTTGGTTAATGACCTAAAAACTTCTGTTCATAATTTTTTACAGCCAGGCGACCAAATAAGAATTCCTGCTAAAGAAATCAAAAAAATAACCACTGAAAAAAAATTAGAACCCAGTAAAAAAGTAAAATTCAAAATACTTTTTGAGGATGAAAATATTTTAGTCATTGATAAGCCAGCCGGACTTTTAGTTCACCCGACAGAAAAAATGGAACCTGATACTTTAGTTAACGGCCTTTTAGCCAAATATCCAAAAATAAAAAATGTAGGAGATGATAAATTAAGGCCGGGTATTGTTCATCGTCTGGATAAAGCGGTTTCCGGCTTAATTTTGGTCTGCAAAACTCAAAAAGCTTTTGATTATTTTAAGAATCTTTTTCAGAAAAGAAAAGTAAAAAAAATTTACACAGCTTTGGTTCACGGCCAGATGGAACGGCTAGAAGGTGAAATAAATTTACCGATTGAACGCGCCAAAGGCAAAGGCAAAATGGCTGTTAAATCCATTCGCCAGGGCGGCAAAGAAGCCATCACCAAATATACCGTAATAAAACAATTTAAAAACTTCAGTTTATTGGAAGTAGAAATACTCACTGGCCGCACCCATCAGATCCGCGCCCATTTAAATGCGATCCAACATCCAGTAGTGGGTGATAAACTGTACAAACAAAAATGGGTTAAAGAAAGTTTGGATTTGGACAGACCATTTCTGCACTCAACCATTCTAAGCTTTAAAAATCTAGATGGTAAAAAATTAGAATTCAAATCCAAACTACCAGCGAAACTGAATAAAATCTTAAAAACTTTAGTTTAAAATTTTGGGCATTTGAATTTTGAATTTGTTTAGGATTTAGAATTTCGAATTTTGAATTTAAAAAGTTTAATCAACACACTAACCAAATTATTATAATATTAAAATATTATGTCATACAGAATTATTACCATTTCCGGCGACCCAGGCAGCGGCAAATCAACCATTGCTAAAAAACTGGCTATAAAACTAAAAGCCAAGCGTATTTATGTTGGTGAAATCAGAAGAGAAATCGCCAGGCAAAAAGGCTTAACTTTAACCGAGCTAAATAAATATGCTGAGAAGCACCTAGAAACAGATGTTGTGATTGATAAAAAGATAGCTAGCCAAGCCAGACAACTCGCCAAAAAATATCCGGTAATTGTGGAAGGCCGCACCCAATTTCATTTTATTCCAGAATCTTTTAAACTATATATCAAAGTTAGCCCATCTGAAGGGGCAAAAAGAATTTGGCGACAAATGCAATCCCAAAAAGCTAAATCTGCCAGAAATGAAGGCAAGATTAATACATTGGCTCAGCTTAAGAAATCAATCAGAGAACGCATTGCCAGTGATAAAAAACGCTATAAAAAATATTACCATCTTGACCACACTTTAAAATCACATTACGACTTTGTAATTGATACCACTTATATTACTGCTTTACAAGCAGCTGATAAAATCCTAAAAAAGCTTAAAGCTTGACCATTTTTTCTTTTTACGCTACACTTATAATACAAATCCATTCGGGATTTCTTTTAATTTTAAATAATTACAAAATTCAGAATTCGGCTCTCAGAATTCAAAAATATATGGCTAAGAAAAAAATTATTGAAAAACAAATTCTTGATAAACTGGAAGTCAAACCGGGCATGGTTGTGCGTATCCATCAAAAAATCAAAGATGTCACTGCTAAAGGTGAGGAAAAGGAAAGAATCCAGGTTTATGAAGGTCTGGTTATTGCGAGAAAGCATGGCAATGAGCCAGGTGCTACGATTACTGTCAGAAAAATTTCTGAAGGTATTGGCGTGGAAAAAATATTTCCCTTGCATTCTCCTTTAATTGATAAAATTGAATTGGTTGACCAAAAAGCTGTCCGACGCGCTAAATTATATTACACTCGCGACTATAAAAAACGTTTAAGATCAACTTCAGAGAAAAAAGCAAAATAAAAAACAGAATTGTCATGGTGAGCACAGTCGAACCATCAATCCTGTTTTTTTATTATAAAATTTATTTTACATTGCTATTCTTTCTGCCCGACCTCCAGCCTGGCCCCAAATATCCAATCCTGCTACTTTGCGCTTTGGTTTGAGACTAGATAAGCCCTCTAAAATATTTTTTTTAACCAGACCAACACCTTCAAGACTAATCCCCCTTTTTGTTCTTATAGCTCCAATCATCTCAGTTGCGGTTTGAGCTATTTCTTTACGCGGTTGTTCAAATGTTGAAGGGGTTTCTCTGCGCATTTCAACAGGTCCGCCCATTCTGCCTTCTAAAGTTTTTACATATTGTCCGGCTAGTTCATCAACATTTTCCACTTTTTCAGGTTTTTCTGTCCTCATTTCCACTTTCTCTACTTTTTTGCCTTTTAATAATTCCTCTTCAGCCGCATCAATTGGATTTTCTAATTTTCTTAAAGCCATAAAATTATTCTTAAATATTTTTAATTCTTTTTCTTATTTCGTCTAAAGCAATAATATTTGATGTTTCCGCAGTTTTTTTAATTTCTGCCCTTTCTAATTCATCAATTTCATCAAGGTAAGCATTGGCATTATTAAAAATTATTTCAATGGCTTTGGCTCGCGTCTGATCATCATACTTCTGCGGGTTTTTCACTATATCTAAAACATTTAAAGGTGTTAATTTATCATTGTTTTTAAGCATATAATTTTTATTAATTTTATATTAAAATAATAGCATTTTAATTAAAAAATTTCAAATAGAAAAAGACGAGGCCAAAACCTCGTCTTTTGTTTTACATTTTTTACAGGGTTAATTTAACCCGCAGACCGACATAGTCGTCGCCATCAACCAGCGGCGTCGTATCATAGAAAGCCCAAAATTTGAGCTTCTTAAGGACCAGTGTTGGCCCAAAGGCCAGCTCTCCGGGATTTGCCTCGTTAAAGGCGCCGAAAACTTCAGTCATAAAACCCAGATTCACATCGTCTTTTAAAGTGCGGGAATATTCAAAGGTGCTGTAATACTGATGCAGCGGCAAAACAACTGAATTGCCATGACTGGTCGCTAACCATGGTATGTAGTAATCCCCTTCCAAAAAGAAATAGTTTTTGCCCGCAGTATATTCCAGCCACAGCGACGGACCAGGTGACCAGGCATTAGCATCAGCCAGCATAACTACCATGGGGTAAACGTTGAATTTCCCCAAAGTAAATTTCGGTCCACCGTAACCGAAAAAGGCTAAATAGCTGTCATTGAGATTGAAGAAGAGGCTCCCGTAGACATAGCCGGAAAGGTGTATTTCCTCGTTTTTCCAAAAACTGTGGTCAGCCGCAATTGTAAACTGCGTCACCGCAGCCGTGCCTGGCTGATCCTTGGCCTCAACCGGTACTGCGATCAGACAAATCAATACCATCAAAACTACTGCCAATTTCCTCATTTTCTTTTCTCCTTTTCTTTTTTAGTTGTCAAACTACTTGACTTTTTACCTTAGCAAAGTTATTGATCATTGTCAATGTTTTTTTTGCTTTTGGCAATTTTAAACATTGAATCCATAAATATACCCGTTAACCAATACAAATTGCCACTTGCAATCATGATGATGATAAATCTTGCTGTCTCTGTCTTAACTTCTGAAAAAATCCAAACGTAGCTAAATTGCAAAAGCAGAGCTGTTAAAACATACATGATAATCAGCCCTAAAATTTTAACTACCTTTATTGCTGTTTTCATCTTTTTCCTCCTCGCCCTCCGTAGCTTTAGCGAAGGAGGGCCTTTGTCAAAGTTCATTTTTTCCCTTGAAAAATTTCAAGGTTTTCTAAAACCCACAAATTATTCTGGACTTTAGAAATAGGGATGATTTCTCATCCCAAAAAATTAAGGGTAATGGGCAAATCTGGCTGAATTCAAGCAATCATTTTTGCGTGCATTATCCAAGGGCAAATTACCATTGCATTGAACAATCTCCAGCTTATCAGACCATTCGTAGCCAAAACGGCTGGCAATTGGACAAAGTTCATTCATATTGCCAATAGACATGGCCCGAACTGTTATTGAAGGGTAACCTTCAATATTAAAATTCTGCCGGCTAATTTTGCTAATACACATGGAAACTGCTTTTTTTAGATCTGCATAAGATTCGTCCGGACTAAACATTTCTTCAGTTAAAAAATTTTTTATTGATTGAGAATTTTTTGGCAAACGGAATTTAGCTCTATAAGCCACGTTAACTACGATATCAATATCACTAAATTCCTCTGAAATAAATAAATACTTTTCTGGGCCCAGCCAATCACTTAACCAGGCTGTAAAACTTAGTTCTTGCCGAATCTCTTGTCTCGCAGAATCAAAAATGATCCTGTCTCTTGTAAACCCTATATAAGTTACAAGAAGATTAAGCCAAATAATCACTGCCAGAAATAAAATCAAGCCAAGAACTACCTCAAGCCGTGACTTATTTGCAGGCCTTAAATTTTTCCACCAATTTTTCATTTTCTTTCCTCCTTTGAATTTCAAGGTTCTATCTTGAATATCATATAATAGCAAATCCCTCACATCTTGTCAATAATATCACACTATTTTTTTACCTAAAATTAGTCATTTTAGCCAAATTATTATTATTTTTATCAAAAATATTGACAAATTGAACAAGATTTGCTACACTTAAAGTATAAAAAATTACTGCCCTCGCTTTATACTTCGACTTAGCTCAGTATGACAGCTCGGGCATCACTAATTTCAGAATTCAGATCTCAGAATTCATAATTCCAAAATTATGGACGAAAAACTTTCGAATTTACTCCAAAACATTGGCTTTACTGAAAAAGAAGCTCTAATTTATTTATCTTTAATGGAACTTGGCAGTGGCAGCGTTAGCCAAATCGCCCAAAGAGCCAAGCTTAAAAGGTCAATTATTTATATTATTTTAGAAGGATTAATTAAACGCGGTTATGTTTCTGGAATGCCAGAAACAAAAATCAGCCGCTATATTGCGGTTGATCCGACTAAAATTCTGTCTGATTTAAAAAATAAAGTTACTGATTTAAAAAATTTGCTTCCCTCACTTTTAGCCATCTATAATAAACCTGCCTGGAAACCAAAAATAAATTATTTTGAAGGCAAAGAAGGCGTAGCCAGTGTTTATCGTTATATTGAAAATGTTAAAGAAGCTTGTTTTATTACTTCCACTGGCCGAATTGCTGAACATTTGCCAGAAGAAGTGGAAGCCTGGATAACAGACAAATTAGCAAAGTCTGTCCCCTTGGTAGGCAAACATTTATTATCTAATACTGAAATCGATCATGATTTTGCCAAAAGATTAAAAGGCACCAAACAACAGATCAAATTTTTACCCAAGGGTTTAACTGTAGATATGGATATATCAATTTATGAAAATAAGGTTGCTTTAACTTCCTTAGAAGAACATATATTTATTGTAGTCATTGAATCAAAGGCCTTATATAATTCCATGAAAACAATTTTTGATTTGCTATGGGAACAGGGGGTGAAATAAAAGCGCCCCATTGTCATCCTGAGATAAGCGAAGGATCTATAACACCGGTGTAATAGATTCCTCACTAAAATTCGGAATGACAATGGGGCGTTTTTTTATTTCACTAATTTTTTCAAATATTGTCCGGTATAACTTGATTTTATTTTAACAATATCTTTAGGCGTGCCTTGGGCAATAATTTTTCCGCCTTTGTCCCCGCCTTCGGGTCCCATATCAATCACCCAATCAGCTGATTTAATTACATCAAGATTATGCTCAATTACCAAAACCGTATTGCCTTTATCAACTAATTTTTGCAAAACAGCCAGCAAACGGTTAATATCATCAAAATGCAAACCAGTTGTTGGTTCATCTAAAATATAAAGTGTTTTGCCAGTTGCCCGGCGTGAAAGTTCAGTCGCCAATTTGACCCTTTGCGCTTCACCGCCTGACAAAGTTGTGGCTGGCTGGCCTAATTTTAAATAGCCCAAGCCCACATCACATAAAATCATTAATTTTTCATGGACAATCGGAATATCTGCAAAAAATCTTTTGGCCTCATCAATAGGCATGTCCAAAATATTAGCAATATTTTTGCCTTTATAATAAATTTCCAGGGATTCTTTGACATAACGCGTGCCATGGCATTCTTCGCATTCCACATATACATCGGGCAAAAACTGCATTTCAATTTTAACCAAACCTTCGCCGGCACAGGTTTCACAGCGCCCCCCCACCACATTAAAACTAAATTTGCCAGCATCAAAACCGCGCATCTTGGCTTCTGGTATTTGCGTGAATAAATCACGAATATATGTAAAGACGCCAGTATAAGTGGCCGGGTTAGAACGCGGCGTTCTGCCAATTGGCGATTGGTCAACTGTAATTACTTTATCTAAATCTTTAATACCAACAATTTCTTTGTGTTCTGCTGGCTGTTCTTTAGCCCGGTAAAAATATTTGGCTAAAGCGCGCGATAAAATATCAGTCACTAAAGTTGATTTGCCAGAGCCAGAAACGCCGGAAACAGAAATAAACTTGCCCAAAGGGAATTTAACATCCAAATTTTTCAAATTATTAGCAGTCGCGCCTTTGACGGTTATGAATTTATTATTGCCTTTGCGATAAACTTTGCGCGCTTCTATTTTATATTTGCCTGACAAATACAAGCCAGTCAAAGATTCTTTATTTTTTTTAATTTTATCCAAAGGCCCGATATCTACCAGTTTGCCGCCATATTCGCCAGCACCCGGACCAATATCCAGCACCACATCAGCTGCTTGCATAATGGCCTGATCATGTTCAACTACGATCACGGTATTGCCCATATCGCGTAATTTTTTAAGAGTCTCGATCAAGCGCTGATTATCGCGCTGATGCAAACCAATTGAAGGCTCGTCCAGCACGTAAATAATTTCTGTCAAAGAAGAAGAAATTTGCTTAGCCAAACGGATACGCTGCGCTTCACCGCCTGCTAAAGTCGTGGCGCTGCGGTCCAGAGTTAAATAATCCAAAGATACATTAATCAAATATTCCAAACGTCGCTTAATTTCCTTAATCAGCTGCTGGGCAATTTTATATTCATTTCCTGAAAGCGCATTTTTACCCTTGCCCGTTTTAGAATCTTTTTCTACTATAATAAAAAAATCTAAAAGTTTTTGCAGGTCCAAATTAACTAAATCTGCAATATTTTTATCTAAAACAGTCATGGCCAAACTTTCTGGTTTTAGGCGTTTACCATGACACTCGGGACAAATGATTTCCCGCATATAGTCCTCTATTTCTTTCATGATATATTCTGAATCTGACTCGCGGTATTTTTTCTCTAAAATAGGAATAATGCCTTCAAAAGTATATTTACGGCCGTTTATTTCATATTCTTCATTACCTGTGCCGTATAAAATCAAATGCAAATCTTCTTTTTTCATTTTTCCCACCGGTTTATTGAGAGGCGCACCGTGGATCTTGGCCACTGCTTCCAAGACTTTATGCTGCAAGGGCTGATTTGAGGTTAAGCGTGACCATACTTTGATCGCCCCTTGTTCAATGGTCAAACGCGGATTAAAAACTACCAATTCCGGATCAATTTCCAGACGCATGCCCAAGCCAGTGCATTTAGGACAGGCGCCAAAAGGCGAATTAAAAGAAAAACTGCGCAATTCAATTTCCGGCAAATTCAAATCGCACTTGGAACAATGCAAATGCTGAGAAAAAGTTAAATCAGTATTATTATCTTTGCGTAAAATTTTAACCATGCCATTTGATAAATCCAGAGCTTTCTTGACTGCCTGGTACAAAGGACTTTGCGCCATTTTTTCCGGATTAATTTTTTCTGCAAAAAAATAATCAATCAAAACATCCAGATTGTGTTCGGCATCTTCATCAATTAATAATTTTTCAATTTCATTCATGCCATAGATTTTGCCATCCAAGCGCAGCTGGTAAAAATTGGCTTTTTTCATTTTCTTGATCAAATGATCCAGCTTGCCTTTTTGGCCCATGACAATGGGCGCAAAAACCGCAATGCGCGTCTGTGCCGGCAATTCTAAAATTTTCTCAATAATTTGCCTGATGCCCAATTTCTGGATTTCCTGGCCGCAATTCGGGCAGTGCAAATGACCAATTCTGGCAAATAAAAGACGAAGATAATCATAAATCTCCGTAATGGTACCCACGGTTGAACGCGGGTTATTGGATGTTGATTTCTGGTCAATAGCGATTACTGGTGACAAACCTTCAATCTGGTCCACATCAGGCTTATCCATCACGCCAATAAACTGGCGGGCATAAGAAGATAAGCTTTCCACATATTGCCTCTGGCCTTCGGCAAAAATCGTATCAAAAGCCAAAGATGATTTGCCTGAACCAGAAAGTCCAGTAATCACCACGAATTTATTTTTTGGTATTTCCACATTAAGATTTTTCAAATTGTGGACTCGCGCGCCCTTGATAATAATTTTATCTTTTTTGACCATAAAATTTATTTTAGTTTTTTTTATAATGCTGAAATAAGAAGATTTTTATTTCTGCTTTCAGCCTTCGCTGACCGAAGTCAGCTTCGGCTGACGAAGGTCAGAATTCAGAGTTCAGAATTCAAATAGCACGAATTAGTAACATTCTATCACAACCCCATAACCCGGTCAAGTAACAGCGGTCGGCTTGGGGAAAACCAGACGAAAACGGCCGGCGTTAAAACGCCGTAGAGACGCGGTGTACCGCGTCTCTACATTTATTCTAATGGCCGTTTTCGCCAATTAATTACTTCCAGATCATTATCAGCCAAAAAATAATCGCAACTATTCCAATGATAAAAATTAATACCCTAACTACATTGCCAGCCAAGAATTGCTTATCTAATTTAAGCGGAGTTGTGTCAGATGATTTTGGTTGCATGGGCAAAGTTGTTTTATTTTTTGCCTGCTGCTCTGGCGGTAAATTTTCTCCCCAATTTTCAAACTTGGCTTTTAACCCATACTTTCGATATTGATAGTAAAAAAATGCTAAAATTAGCCAACCAACAGGCCCGGCAAAGAAGCAAGAAAGCACAACAATTGCTAATATTATTTTTATTACTTTTGTATTATCTTGGTTCTGCATAATTTATACTTAAACTAGTTTAACCTATATAAATAATAATTCAATACAACAGCAAAAGAAACCCAAAGAATATATGGGATCAAAAGATAGGCCGTAGGTTGATAAATTTTATAAAAATTAATAATTGTCAGTAAAATAAAAATCCAAAGAACCACAATTTCCAGTAAACCTGCTAGAGGATTTTGCAGATAAAAAAAGCAAAATGACCAGGCAATATTTAAAACTAATTGGATAACAAAAATTATCAGAGCTTTTTTATTGTTCGGCTTTTGCCAAACTAAATAAAACGCAAGGCCCATTAAAATAAAAAGGATTGTCCAGACCGGACCAAAAATCCAGTTGGGTGGGTTAAAAGCTGGCTTGTGCAAAGTCGCATACCAGGCCCCAATCGCCGGCGTTGTAAAAATTGAACCAATAAACCCAGCAGCCAGACAAATAACCAGGGAAATTATTAATTTATACCAATTGATTGAGCGCATATTATTTTAATTGAGCAAATAAATATTCGTCATAGAACTTATTGTTTTTATGAGCATGCTTTCTTAAATAGCCTTCCTGCTTGAATTTATTTTTTTCCAACACAATTTTGGAACCTTTATTTGGCGCTAAAACATAGGCATAAATTTTTTTTAGTCTGAATTTTTTAAAACCTTGGGGCATAAATAATTTCACTACTTTGCTCATAATGCCTTTGCCCCAGTGTTTTTCAGCCAGCCAATAGCCAAGTTCTGCCTTATGACCGGGCACCATGTTGTGCAGGCCAATGCCTCCGCAAATTTTTCCATCAATTTCAATACCCAGAGCATAGCTTTTGGGATTTTTGATTTTATAAAGAGGGATTTCTTTGTTTAAGAATTTCTTAGCGTCTTTGATTCTATAAGGAAATGGCACAGTCGAAAGATAAAACGAAACATTTTTATTATTTATATTTCTCACAATATCCTTAGCATCTGACATTTTAAATGGCCTAATAATAAATTGTTTGGTTTTGATTTGCATATTATTCAATCTTCATGAATTTATTTAAAATTAATTTTGATTTCTTTATTTTCCGCGATTAATTTGACTAGGCGTTCAATTTCCTTTTGCGTGTTGGCTTGGACCTGTTTCACAATTTCCGGCTGGCTGGCGGCTATTTTAGCTTGTTCCTTTAACTGACTTAACGCCTGATTATAGCCATTGTCATTATTTAAAATCCGCTTAAAAATACCCTGCTGGTTTTGCAGATTAATGTCACTGACAATTTCTACGCTTTGGGTCTCAATCGCCGGCAAGGTAATTTCAATCTGGTCATTAACTTTAACATCATTTTGGTTTAATTTTTGCAAATCAACGCCCAAATTAACTTTCATCACGGCGCTGGCCTCAATCTTTTGGCCCCAAAAAAAATCTTTCCAGATCTGGCCGCTGGTATTATCAATCGTCACCCTTTGTTCCAAAATATAATTTTGGGTAATTAAAAATCCCTGGCTCTGCAATTTATTGTAAATCAGCAAAGAATCAATTTTTGGTTCATTTTGCCTGGGACTGAAAATCAAATAGCCCAGATAAAAACCCAGGGCTAAAATAATAATGCTGAAAATTAAATAAAAATATTTTTTCATATATTTTATTTCTTTCTTAATTATCTTATCCCCGTATCAATGGAAAAATCAACTCGCACAGTTTCCCCTGCCTTAACTGTCACAGTGATGGGCAGATCAGGGCTGCGCTCAATGCCGGTTTTAAAAATATCAATCACATAAGTTCCGGCTGGCAAGGCAAAAGCAAAAGTGCCATTGGGATTAAAATATGTTTTTTGCACCACGTTTTTGCCTGTCTGGTCATAGGCAATGACCTGGCGTGAAGTATAGGCGCTGGCTGGTACAGGACAAGGTTCGCCAATTTTTTCAACCGGACAAATCGGGCCAATCGTCACTTTACCAGATATTACCCCAAACTCTTCATTAATTTTTTGGGCACAATCCTGCGGGCAGGATTCCGGAGTTTCTGAACACGGACAGCCAATAGCTAAACAAACAATCTCCTGACACACACCATCACCGCATAAATCTTTACATGCTGCTTCTCCTGGTGGCTGGACATTATTAGTATTGGAAATTTCCTCAACAAAAATCTGTCCGTTAGCCCGGCATTGGCGGGGGTAACTTTCCATCACTGGATATCCAGCTGCTGCGCATTCTTCAAAATTAGTAATAATTTTGGCTGGCAAATTAGGACAAGACGCAAATTCGCAATTAGGACCAGTGCGGCTGACATATGAACCATCAGGGCAAAGCTTAGCTTCCATGGTGCAGGCAACTGGTTTAGGCGTTTGCCCAGGCAAGGTGCAGCCAGAGATGATTAAGACAAAAACAAACAAAAGGCTAAATAAATAAATTCTTTTCATAAATTTTAAAAATTAAAGTGTTATCAATACACAGCATAATTATAAATATAAACCCAATCTATTTGCCCTTTGCCAAATCTTGCTCCAGACGCAAATATATCATGCCCGATATCTAAAATTATATTGTTATCACTTACACCCCTATCTATAGGTATTGATTGGGATCTAACGACTTGACCGTCAAAAATCATTTTGGCAGTTTGGGCATTATTGTCATATTGAAGGCCATAAGTATGCCAATCAGTTATATTAAACCCTGCTGGCAAATTATAAGTTCCGATATGTTTATAATTACTCCTACTGCCGGTCTTATCATAGATATAACCGCTCCATGATTTGTCAGTGGCAGTATAGGCATTAGGATGGATTATAAAACCATTGGCATTCTGGGTACTAACTATCCAGCCATGGGCATTCCAAAATTCTGTATCTGATTTAACCCGAGCAATAGCAGTAAAACTTGGACTAATAGAAAAATTATTAACTCTGACAAAATGAGAGCCATCGAGGTTTAAATTACCATTAGCAATTGCTGAAGGATCTGGAGTCAGATCATTTTTTAAAACAGTGCCGTCAAAGAGATTGGTAGGCAAAGCATTTGCTCCGATAGTAAAAGAATAGTAGGCCTGATAGTTACTGGGCAAAGAAGGATCACCATTAACACAGTTATTATTTACAATATTAAAATCCAACGGGCAAGTATATTCGCATTTTGTTTCAGCGGTACAGCTTGCCACCACTGTCTTGGCTGTATCAACGGTCAAGCCAGTATCATCGTCAGCACATAATGTCGCGTTAGCTGGTGTTAGACCTGTACAGTTATAAGTAGTCGGTTGATTAGTATTTTCATTGCCAATAAGATTCTCATTCTCATAAACAATACCAGCCGGCTGCTGCGGTCCAGTTGCCTCAAGTAGTATTCTGATTGTAAAATTTGCCAGAAAATAGGCTAATATAATAATAAATAAACCAATTAAGGCAGTAATTATGATTTTTTTAGCTTTATTTTCTTTTTCCGGGTCACCATGGCTAAAAAGATAAAAAATGCCGCCCAAAATCAGCAAAACAAAAACAATCAGGCCTAGGATACCCATGGTTGTCCTGACAATTTCCGCGATAGTTACTCTCACATCTTTAACTGCTAATCCGGTTTCAGTGCCATACTGCAAGCCCACATCTAAAGCAAAAACTTGCTGACAAACAAAAAAGATCAAAAAACAGCAGAGAACAAGCACAAGATAATAATTAATTTTTTTCATATTTTTTTAAGTTTAATATCTTCAGCAATTATGCTGGTGGCCTTTTGGCCGGAAAAATCAAAATTCCGAGTTTGTTCTTTTTGATAGCCGTCTTTGGTCACGGTCAGAAAAAACTTTTTATTGCCGACTAAAAAATTATAACGGCCTTGAGTATCAGTCACACGGTAATCAAGCAATTTATTAAACGGCAAGGCAAAAATGCGCATTACTGCGCCAGGCAGACTGGTTGCCTCTTTTTCTGCCATGACCTTGCCCCATTTTTTTGGCACCTTTTTAATTGCGAAGCGGCGAAAGAAAAAATACATTATAATACTTAAGATAAATAATAAGACAACAATCAAAGAAGGTTTGATAATAAGCGACAAACCGCCTAAAGCCGGACTAGCCAAAGCAATAATATTCTGGTATTTTCCCCAAATAAATTTTTTCTGAATCTTAGCATCAGACAAATCAGCCACCTGCGGATCAATCGGGATATTAGGGGTTAAAACCACGCCTTCTGTGCCGACCTCAATATTTTCACCGTGATAAAGGTCAGCATACTGGCTGTCTGCTTTTAAACCTTTTAAAAAATTGGAGGGAAAAATAAAATTTCTCTTATTAGTAATAATTTTGTATTGTCCAGCTGGCGCTAAAAAAGCAAAACGACCAAAACTGTCAGTCACCTGGGTAGTAATTAACTTGTTAGACTTGGCTTCCTGCAGTCTGACCACGGCCAAATCTTCTGGCAAGCCTGATAAGGAATTATAAACCGTGCCCCAGGCTTTGATTTTTTTTCTTTTAAAAATAAGAAGCGGCTGAGTGATAAAAAAGATTAAATAATGGAAAAAATCAACCGAGACCACGGATTGAGTGGCAATGGCAGTATTAACAACTGCTGCTGTGGCTACTGTTGGCGCCACGGCTTTTTCTGCCACTGCTTCCAATGTCGGATTGTCTAACCAGCTATTACTCACTCCGATTTTTACAGCTACGGTTTCCCATCTAGTGCCGCCAGAAGAAGACGCTATTTTAACTAAGCCGATATTCTTCACCCACCATTCGTACATAGTTACGCTGGTGGAAGTGATGGCTTTTTGGTTCATTAATTTGGACAGGTCAGGCATCTGTGCGCTATTTCTAACAGCTTCAGGTATCTGTAAATTTATATTGGGCATGGATATATCCGCAGTATTGGTTGACTCAACTTTTAAAGCTGTGTAACTGCCAGCTGGCACAGTGACTTTTTCTTCACTTAATACTTTATTAGTTGTAGTAATTGCCATTTCATAGCCTTCAAATTCTTTGGGCATATTTAAACCGCCGTAATGGTAGCTAATTATGTATTTATTAGTCCAGATTGAACCGACTTTTATGTCTTTAGGCATTAATTCTCCGCTCACTTCTTTAGTATCAGCTTTCATTTGCAGGTTGCCGGTGTTAGAAAAAAAATCCATATAAGTGTCAGTGGTAACATTGCCATCTTTACAGAAAATATTTTGTTGCATCACAACTTTTGAAGGCAAATTCATGTCATATTCAACTTTTGCAAAGCCAGGATTGGCTTCAATCACCTTCATGGTATAGGTCTGTTTAATACCCGTGCCAGTAGTTTTATATTCAATCTGGTCACCACTTGCCAAAGGCATATAAGGATTATCGCAGGCATCACTAGCGGCTGAGGCTGGTTTTATCAAGCAATTAGCTGAATTAAATAAAATTAAACTGGCCAGCAGATTAAAAGCAGCTAAAAAAATAATTTTCCTATAAAATTTTTTCATGGGTTTATATTTGTTATTTATTTACCAGTCTGTATTTTTTGCGCAAACCTGGCGCCGATTTTAACCAGTTCCGGTCCTGTAATCGCTTGATGAACAAAGTGCATTCTGATATATTTATCATTTCCTAAAATCAAAACCACTTGCCAGATGGTGCCGCCATGATCGCGTACCACATAATTATCCATGCTAATTGTCTCGTCTTTGGTATATTTACTGCCGCCTTGTTCATTACTGGCCTTGTCCTTGGCAAAATCTTTTTCATCATAAACCACGACAACAGGCGTACCGCCTGGCACATCGCCATAAGGGGTATGATCAAAGGTTTCACTCCATTGGGTATAGTAGAAGCAATTTTTCTCACCCATAATAGGCACTTCCACCTTGACAATTGGCTTACTAATCGCCTCTTCAATCAGTTCTTTGGGGAAATAATTGCACACATCTTCAATGCCCTTGGACTTACCAGCAGGATTACCTTGGCTACCAGTAGTTGTTCCCTGCCCGCAGCCAGCGCTTATTAAAACCAGGCTGCCTAGCAGTAAAAATAAATAAATTTTTCTCATAAATTTATTCTGCTTATTAATGATTATTAACAAATCTTCTTATATTATAACAAAAATAGATCCTAAAACAAAGCTTAAACACAAAAGCCAGGATGTAAAAACCCTGGCTTTGTTGGATAAAATTTTTCTTATTACGGATTATTAGCTAATTCATGAATCTGCCAAACATTATTATTTTTCTCCACCGTAATCCAACGAAAATTATCACCGTTTTCCCAGCCGATTTGCAAGCCTTGCTCCGTAACTGAAACTTTTAAAGTCGCTTTAAAAGTCTGCTTATTTGGCGTCCATTCTTCTTTAAAAGCTTCTTCTATTTTTTTAATTTCCAAAGATTTAATGGTATTAAAATTAACGCCCCAGCCCTGCTTGGTATTTTCATTGGCATCCATCATACCCAAAGCTTTTGGGATATCTTTAGAGGCCAAAGCATTTAAAAAGTCGCGCACGACTTGTTCCTGGCTAACGCCCAATTCTGCGGCTTTGGCTGCCTCCAGATCAATCGGATTTTTTTCAATTTTAATTTTCAACCGGCCATTAATTTTATCAGCCATAGCAGCAACTAGATCAATTAACTGGTCATCAGTAATTGCTTTATGGGAATAATTGGCCCAGACAAAGCGGTTGGGATTAATGATTAGATCAGCTGACCAGATACTTTTATTCTCGCGATAAGTAATCATATTTTCCATGGCAATTTTAGGGCTTGATTCCACAGTCATACCTAAATACTTACGCGCTTCTTTTTGTTTCTCTACATTTAAATTATCCAGCACAATAGTAATACTGGGTCCGCCAGCACCAACATAATTATATTTGGCGTCTTTATAAAAATCCTCTTTATAATCAGTGTAATAATCGCAGGAAAAGACACCGCTGATTTTTGATGGTTCAACCCTGACAATAGGTTTTTTTATGACTGAATAAATAAAATCAGCTGAAAATTCCGCGCAAATATCAGTACTAATATCGCCTTTTACGCTGGTTTTAGTGTCAGGAATCTGGCCGTTTTTAGATTCGCAACCAGCCAATAAAACAACGCTGACAATTAAACTTGCCACTAAAATTTTATTCATACTTCAATTTGTTAATAATTAGTAAAAAGTAGAAAGTTTGTAAAGGTTATAAAGTATGAAGAAGCCAGATTTAACTTTACATCTTTATACTTTATAACTTTTTTAACTTATTTATTAAATTGGTTAAACAGTTCGTTTAAGTTGGTGAAATTAACATCCTGCGGCACCTCAAAAAGCGAGTCAGGCACGCTTTGCGTACTGCATTTATCTTTTCTTTGTTCCAGTTCATTAATAATATCATCAGTGCCATGGATTGTTTCCCCGCCCATTTCCACATCATTGCTTTCTTTTAAAGCGTCTAATTCAAAAACCATGCCCTGATTTGAGCCAGGTCCCCACAGATACAATTTATCATCCCTAAATAAGCCATAAACCTGTTGGCCTGAGGTATCAGCAGACTCGGTCCTGATCATTTTGTTTTTAATGTAATTAATGCTTTTTTGGCCGTCTTCATCTATATATTCGCAGCGCAGGGTCAAAGAACGGTCAAAAGCATCTCTGATGGAGGAAAATACACCCTTGTCCTTTTGGGCAGGAACTTGGGTTTGCTGATTTTGGGCTTGCTGGCCACAACTGGCAAGCAATAAAACCAGGCAAAAGACAAATAGAATTTTTTTCATGGGTTTATTATTATTTAAAAAAATTAATCGCAAAAACCTTCTAAAGTATCTTGAGGATAACCCAAAGCTTTTATTTTGGGACAATCAACTGAACCATTACCTTCATAATCAATTGTCCAGGTATTATCAACCAGGCGCGCTAAAAAGCCGCCGCCTTCAACTGCATCTGGGCCAAAAGAAATAGTACCTGAAACAAAATTATTTTTTAATTGTAAAACAGTGACATGAGTTTCAGTTACTGGCTGTTGGTGATTAGCAGCAAAAATCTGGGCCAGTGCAGATTCTTCAGCCTCATAACATTTTTCCTCCCAAATTCTTAAACATTTTTTCTTAGGTTCGCACCAGGAATAACCAGCCCCGATTAAACAGCCGCCTTCGTCTGTTTGCCCGCCGATTAAGGGTTGATTAATGTTGTTATTAACCATTTTTCGCCCGTCCCTGCCAGTATAATAAGCATAGGCAATGACAGCGCCGACAATTAAAACAACAACGACAATATAGAGTAAAATTTTGTTTGATTTCATAAATTTATGTTATTTAATATTATATTTTATATCTTAATTTTACCTGAAAAAACAATTATTGACAAATAAATAAAACCAGGTTAAGGTAGCTATAACAAAGGTAAAACAATATCTATTTACACAGTTTCCCCCAAAAAAGGAGGTATGGGAAAATGACAGTAAAAAATTTGTTATGGTTGGTAATTGTCAGCTTATTTCTCACAATTACCCCAATCTCGTGCTTGAATGAACATAGATTCGAATCCCCAGATCATCGCTTCAAAGCAGAAAAATTTGCCTGCGATAATTCCAATAAACCCCCTATTTTACAGGAGGAAGCAAACTGCTATCTTGTGCGGGAAATTAAAACTCAAAAAATTGTCTTTTATACGCACCCCAAAAGATACAGTGATTTCGGTGGTGTTAAGGTTTGGCGGTGGAGCAATGATAGCAAAAAGTTTGCTGCCTATTACCATTATGGTGATAGAAAAGACAAAAGCAGCCACTACACCTGGATAGGAGTCTGGAGCACAGAAACCGGCGAATTGCTTTATTCTAGGGAAGACCCTGGCTGGATAACAATTTACGACGAAAAATTTCCAGAGCCCCAACATCCTCGCCCATAAACAATTAAAAAAATGCGTTCCGTGTTATTGGAACGCATTATTTTATTGAAAAAATTTTAAACCAATTTGACAGGTTAAAATCAAGGGGCGTATGATGAAAATATAGGGGTTAAATATAGATCGTATTCACCATAAACAAAAACCCAAAAGCACATTTAAACAAGAAGGAGGTTCTATGGCGAGAGCTAAGAAGAAAAATGTCTATGACGAACAAAAAGAGGCCTATCATTCCAATGATCCGCAGGCATACGGACGCTGCGCAACCGCGACATCTTCAAACCGTGACCTCCAGGGTCACAACATAAAACTGCTCCGTAACCGCGGAGCAGTTTTTCTGTTTAAAAAATATTTTAAATCTTTCCAGACCTTAAACCAAGTGCTGCTGACTCACCCGCGACATAGCCGCTTGTCCAGCAGATTTGCAGATTAAAACCGCCAGTTGGACCATCCAGATCCAAAAGCTCACCACAAATAAATAAATTACTGATTATTTTGGAACGCATTGTTCTGGGATCAATTTCAGTTAAAGCTAACCCGCCGCTGGTAATCATAGCCTTATCAAACCCGGCCAGCGCTTTTATTTTTAGCTTAAAATTTTTCAATAATCTGACCAGGCCAACTCTTTCTTGACGGCTGATAAGACTGGATTTTTTGGCCGGATTTATTTTGCTCAGTTTAAATAAGACTGGCTTGAATTTAGGCACAACCAAACCATCAAGACAATTTTTAATCTGCTTAGTGCCGCTGGTTAAAACTTGCTGTAACTTTTTATCCAAGACAGACTGCTCCAACTGCGGTAAAAAATCAACGTCCACCTGTAAATCCTTAATTGCCTCGGGATCAATCAAGCGGCTCAAATCTAAAGCAGCCGGACCGCTTAAACCTGTGGCGGTAAAAATAACATCACCGCTGGTACTGCCAATTTTTTTAGAGCCCTGATAAAAGTTTAATTTGGCGTTTGTAACACTTAAGCCTTCCAGACTTTTCATAAAATCAGCTGCAACCAAAATTGGTGTCAGGCTAGGCCGAGGTGGAATGATGGCATGCTTCATTTGCTCCAGCCATTTATAGCCGTCACCGCTGGAACCGGTTTGCGGATATGATTTACCGCCAGTCGCCAGAATAAAATTATCTGCCAGAATTTCCTGACCGCTAGTTAAAACAATTTTAACTATTTTATTCTCCTGGCTGACAATTTTTTCAACCTGGCATGAGGTGCAAATATCCACCTGATATTTTTTCAGCTCTTTAAGAAAAAGATTAAGTACATCAAGGGCTTTATTGCTGGTCGGGAAAACCCGGTTATTATTTTCCACTTTGGTTTTTAAACCATGACTATGAAAAAAGTCTAAGGTTTCTGTAACGCCAAATTTATGCAAAGCAGCCAGTAAAAATTTACCTTTATTTCCCAGTCGTGCCACAAAAGCCCGCGGATCTTCTATTTTATTGGTTAAATTACAGCGGCCGCCGCCGGTTATAAGAAGTTTAATCCCGAGCCCAGGGTTTTTTTCCACTAAAATAACCTTAGCGCCCAATTCGCCAGCTCGCGCCGCGGCCATTAATCCGGCTGGTCCCCCGCCAATAATTACGATGTCATATTTCATGAGATTTTATTTTAAAATATTTTATTTAATATTGGCGGGATTGTTGCTGTCCTCCGCCCATTTGGCGGGGTTTTGTTGGATATAATAACGTTTATCAATCAATTCTTGTTCGTCGCGGATGACGCGGTCGTGGAATGATTTTTGCCATTGGAAATAATTGTTTTGCAATTTATTTATTTTACGAGACGAAAACGTTTTAAAACCGCGGACAATTTCGGATAATCCATGTATTGTAGGGAACGGTTTAAAACCGTTCCCTACGGAAACCGCGGTTTTATAATATTCATTATTAATTATTTCAATAATACCATGTACGTGATTTGGCATAATAACAAATTCATCCAATTTACAATGTTTATAATGGTTAGATAAATCAAACCAACATTCGTTTACAATTTTACCCAAATCATTCAACAACATTTTACCTCCAATAATTTCACCAAAATGTGGGATACGATTTTGCGTGCAAATGGTTATAAAATAATGTCCGGGTATGGCATAATCATACCCAAACCACCTATTCAATTTTCTATCTTTGCCAAGATACATTTTATTTTTGTTTTTTAAATATTTCCTATAAGATTCTACCTCAATTTTAACTTTAATTTTAGCTAAAGTCAAAACATTAACCAAACATATTTTATCTGATAAAAATACGACTTGACAAAAAAAATAATCTGAGTTAATCTTGTCAAAAGATTAGTTCTATGAAAAATCTAAAAAAGGAGGAAATGAATGAAGATCATCAGAAATAACTGGGCGATTTTTTTCTTAATCTTTCAGCTCCACTTGCTTTTTTTGAACCTCTGGGTTCTGCCCCATTACCGGCACATTCAGCTCACAAATTTCAGGTTGTTTTTAAACGCGGTTGGCATCATATTTGCCTTGGTGTTGGCCTACTGGTCTGTAAAGCAGATCAAAAGCATTATTCTCAATTATTCAGTGCTCAGGGATTTCCCAGAGACAATCGGGCATAAGCCGCTCTTGGGTGAATTGTTTTTTGCAGCCTTGTCCATGCAACCCTGGGAAGTCTTTGAAAAATCCCAACCATTTTTTGACCAGAGTAAACGGGACTTAACCCAAGCTGAACGCAAACTCAACCTGCAGCAAAAACACAGGCAGCGCTTACGCCAGAGAACCGTCAAACAAGTCCAAATGTACCAACAGACTTTGGCTGGACTGCATGACTGGCGCGTTCTGCTTAAAAACTCTGTGGCCAATACCTTGGCTAATAATTTCCAGCCGCTATTGGATAACATCCAATTGAATGCAGACTTACGTCAGGAAATTGCCAAAGCCAAGGCTGAATTGGCAGCTTGGCAGGAAAAAGGCACTTTGGATGGTCCTTTTGACCTGGAGCTATTTACCTTGGTGGAAAAGGCCAATATCAGGCTCGCAGAGCTGGTAAAAAAGGCTGTAAACGAAGATGAGAGGATCAACCAGATCCGACAAAATCTTCAAAAGCAGGCAGACGCCATGCTCAAAGACCCCAAGTTAAGACCCAAGCTGGACTCTGTTGCTTTGCAGGTGTTGGAAGAGGTTAAGGATAAAACCAAACAGCCTCTTAAACCGCGCGATCTTAGGCTAGTCCAGTATGACTTTGACAGGGTGGCCTCAATGGCCAGCTAACAAATACCAAAACGCCTCGGCTTAAGCCGGGCGTTTTTTTATTTTAATAAATTTCCCTGCCTTCGCTAAAGCTACGGCAGGCAGGCCATCCCTAAGCTCTAATCTCTTGTACTCTCCCAACCTGGCCAGAAGTCAATCTCACCTTTATCCCACGCGGATGTTCAGAACTATTGGTTAAAATATCAGCTACCACGCCTTCAGTTAAAATATCAGTACCCTGATCTTCTTTCAGGGTAATGGCGACTTTAAGGCCGGGGTAAATATCATCGCGATTAGTTATGGGCATAAGCGCTTCGCTAAATTTAAAATTTAATATTTTTTAAAAATATTTTAGACCGGCTTCGGCCGAAAGACGAGATGAGATTTATACCTCAATTTTACCTTTAATTTGAGCATAAGTCAAAAGGTTGACCCAGCCCCGCATTGCGGGGCTGGGTTGACAAAAAAGATAATTTTTGATAAGGTTTTTAATCATTCTGTACTTTAACAAAATACGAGGAAAGGAGAATAAAGGATGGGAAATTCCAAAGCAATAAGGCTTGATCAGGCTTTGCAGGCCTGGGAAGATGTATGCCTGATGATGGAAGCGAATTATAAACAAGCACAATTTGAGAATAGATTAAAAGCGCCAAATGATTTTTATGAATATGCTCCGGAATTCAGAAAATTCCTCATAAACTCTTTTGGCCAGGATTTTGATCCTAAATTCATCTGCGAAGAAACAGATGGCTCGGCTGCCATAGACATGGTAAATAGCTTCCCAATTTGCATTCATTCTTGGATCAATAATTCCCGGCGGGTTTATCATCTACCCTCGGCTTTACAAAGAATGTTTTTGGCCACTTCTTTCAAGAAAATCAGATTTTCAGATTTACGCCTGCCTTTTTCTAGCTTTGTTATAACGCTGGATAGACCGATTGAATTTCCGCCTTTTCAGAAAAATGATTGCCTACTGATTGCCAATATCAATTACTATGGAGTTGATACTTTGGCAACATTGCTAATTGACAAAGATGTACAGCTTAACGCTATATTTAGCCCAGAAGCTAGGGAGAGAATTAGGTGGGGAATTAATCGCCAGCACTGGGATAAAATAACCAAAGTAGTAAAGGATAAGTTTGGTGATCAAATACTGAGCAATAAGCTCGCCATGCCAATTGTACCCATTCTGCACAAAAAAGAAGAATTAAGCATAGGAACAATTTGGGAATATCAGAATAGAAAAGAAGCAGATGTCTACAAATATAAATTTAAGGATTTCACTTCTACGGTTTCTTCCATCTTCCATATCTTAATCGGCCTGTGCTTTTATCTTCAAAACCTGCCACCCAAAATTTACCAAGAGGCAACTGAAAGAAAAAAACCGCGCCAAAGTGGCGGCGGTCCTAAAAAACTGATTAGTGATGAAAGTGAAATATTTAATATCTCTTCGGAAAGTTTGCTTAGCCGCGAAGAGCAGCTGGTGCTGGATTTTATAGACAAAGAGGAAAAATCTGGCGCCAAAGTTAGTCCGCATTTTCGGACCGGTTACTGGCGCCGGCCGCCTGGCACAGGACATAATCCTGGACAAATGAAAACAATCTGGGTAAAACCAACCATTGTTAATGCTAAATTAATCTTGGAGGGCATACCCAAAGCCAGTAAAAATATCTTAACGTAAAAAAACAGGGATCACCAATTAGGTGGTCCCTTTTAAATTATTGCTGATTTTCCGCTGGTTTTTCTTCAAAATCTTTGAACATGCACCTTTCTCCTTTCGCCAGCCCAATTATCGTCAAATGCGCAAAAAACTTATGCCAATCCGAATCGCATTCGGCCATGCCTACCATTTTACCATTCACAAACTTCTCTCCGATATATCTCTCGTTTTTTTCGTCATAACCAATCATAAGATGGCAATCTCCCCCATAGATATTATGATATCTCATGCAAATATAAGGACCGTCTTTTTTATAAGTGTGAAACTCTGGTTCATATACCGCAATGCCCCTAACTTGTTTTCCGTCTTTTATTGCTTGGCTCATAAAAAGAACATTAAGCGGGAAATGGTTGTATTTTGGGAATCCTTTGATCTCAAGACGATGAGGTACAAAGCCAAAAAACGTACCATGTTCCATGGCTTTTTTTGCTTCTTCTTTGGTGATTTCGTTTTCCATAATTTTTTATAATTAATAAATTAAAAATATGTGAAGCTTTGCCGACAAAAGTCGGGGTCTTTTCCTTTTACGATGCGGGGCGAAACCCCGCACCGACACCGCAACGCGGGGTCTGGTGCGGGGTAAATAATAATTGTTGGCAATGGCGCAAACGGCCAATTCCCTTGTCACCCTGAGGCTCTCGAAGGGGACAAGTCATGGTTCGAGAACCTCACCATGACAAAAGCCGTTTGCGCCCAAAAACAAAAAACCTCTTTCCGCAGGAGAAAGAGTTTTTACAAACAAAAAAATCGTGTTTATCTTTCCCGCAAGGGGTCTGGATTTGGCACCTTTTTTGATTTGTGGTCAAAAGGTTGCCGGCGGGTCATTGAGCCAGGGCTCTAACCGCACTCTTGATAAAATATTGTATTCAATTGTAAAGGTATTATACAGCAATTCTTAAAAAAAGTCAAGCTGAATTTTTAATTTTTTAAGCATAGCATTCTAAAAACTTGCGACAATCAACTGCTGATATAAAACTTGAATCAAAATTATTTTTAGCCAGATCAATAGTCCCGCTTTTAATATGATAATCTATATTATTATTCTGACAAAATCTAATAACTTTATAGCTTAAATCGTTATAATATGATTTATAATTTCTAAAACCAGAGATATTGCTATTATAATTCCATTTACCAAATACTATTTTATCAACGAAAGAAATTTCTTCTAGAATATCTTCAATATTTTGTTTAATAAAATCAGGAGTCGGGTATGGCTCCATACTGACCCATGTTTTTAATCCCTGATCATGCAAATATTTCAATAACTTTATTCTTTCCTTAAAAGGCGCGGCATAGGGTTCATGTTTTTTGCGAAAATCTTCTGACAAAGAAACAATCGTGGCACCATATTCATTTATATCTTTATAAATACTTTTCTGTCCCAATTCTTTAGGATACACGCCCTTACTAATGGTAATTACCTTTATATTATCCTGATTTAAACGCGCAATAATTTTTAAGGATAAATCATTTATTTCCGGCTGATTATACATGAAGGGATCTGTGGCAAATGAAAGATAAACTGATTTTATCTGTTTTTTATATTTAGGAATTTCTTTTTCTAATAATTCCAAGGCATTGGCGACAATTTTAGGTTTGCGCCACTCGCTATAATTATTAATCTTGCCGCATCTTTTTTTGAGCATCATGGCGTAACAGGGATAAGTGCAACCATGCGAACACCCTTCAGCATGGTTAATGCAAAAATCAGCGTATTCAACACCGCTTTTGTAAAGCAAGGTTTTTCTTGTTATTTTTTGCATGGGATTTATATATTTTCAGATACTTATTGATTACTTTCATTCAATTTATCAAAATCATCCGCCGGCTTTAAATAATTTTCTTTACTGACAACTTTTTTGCCAGTATTTTGTTCTAATTCCAGCCGGGCATTTTTAGCAATCCGTCCGCCTTTTTTGGCGGGTATTTTATTTTCTTCCAAACCTTTTGCAAGAGTAGTTTCTGCAATATGGCGAGTAGAAAGTTCAGCCAAGGTGGTAAAAACCAATTCTGCGTCGGTCATATGGTCTCGCAAATTTTCCGTCTTGATTTTTTTTAGGCTTTTATGATCTTTAACCGACAAATCACTCCATTCTTGATGAATTATATTGGTCAAAATCGCGTATTCGTCTTGTTCTTTCACTTCGTTATTCTTCCAATAATCCGTTAATTTATTTCTAATTTCCTGACCCATCATTCTCTGCTGAATCCATTTTTGGCTGCGGCCCATTTTTTGCCAATAATCTCGGCTGCGATTGAGCGCTTTTTCGGGATCGTTTATCTCCTCTATTCTTTCATAACCCACCTTGGCAAGCCAAAGTTTAATCGGCTCTGCTTTTTTACTCGGAACAGATTGGATAATTCTAAATAGATGCTCGGGATTTCCGGCTAAGGTTCTCCTGCTTTTACCTGTTTCCGTAATCATTTCTATCTGGGGACAATTTGTCCCTAGGTAACTGGCGAGTTCAGAATCTCTTTTCCTGAGTTTTTTTAAATAATCAGTAGGGTTGCTGCTTTCAGTAAGCGCAAAAATAATATCAACAACTGAAAAATACCAGGTTTCGGATTTTTTATCATAAACCCGACGGATTTTCTTGCCTTCAAACAAAGCAATTTTAATATTTTTTTTCCCGCCAGAGGCGGATCCCGCTTCGCGGGACATAGTCTTTTTCATAATAGATTTAATCTTTATTATTCATAGAAATACTCTATTTATAATTATAACCCGAACAAAAACCGAATACAAGCCAATTTATCCACAGTGTGCTAGATTATGTGAAATTTTTACTTAAACAACTCCCTTGCCTGATCAATTAATAATCTCAATTCCTTAACCATCTCAGAATCCAATCTTTGTTCCAGGATTTTATAGACCTCCTCATAAAACCAAAATTTCTTGTCTTTGGGTGAATTAAATCTGTCCCACAATTTTTCACCCTGTTCCTTATAGGCAGCAATCATACATGACAAATTATGAATCTTGTCAGCACAACTAATCATAAGAGCTTCCTGACTGTCATTTCGCATATTAGCTAAATATTCTTCTTTCCGCTCTTGCCATGTGGCTTTTTCATCTGTTACTACATTTGGATCCTTATCTTCAGAAACTTCTTTAACAATATCAGTAATTTCCTGACCAAAATCTTTAAGCATCTTGGCTTCACCATAACCTTTAACATCTTCCAAGACATCGTGCAAAAGCCCGGCGCAGATAGTATTTTCATCGCTGGTATAATGGCTAAGGATAAAGGCCACGGTAAAAGGATGGATAATATAAGGCGCGTCATCGCCTTTTCTAACCATGCTCAAATGCAATTCTGCGGCTTTATTTATGGCAAGTTGGATTTTGGGGGTTAATAACATGTTTTTTAAAATATTTTAACTTGTTGTTCGGATTGGTGAGGCATAGACTATTTATTAGATAAAGATATAAATTCATCTAAAGATTTAACTAATTTTTGAGTAACTTCTGGAAAATCATTTAATTTTAAATGCAATTCATCTATAGCTTTAATAACATAGCTCATTATTTTCTTTTTACTAGCATCTAGACATTGAACACCATCATTTTCATAATAATCGAGGGATTTCCCATCTTTTAATTCTATTATGTTTTTCTTTAAGTTCTTTCCTATTTTTATTGAATTTAATTTTTCATCAAACTTTTTTTTATTACTTTCATAGCCACTTTTAAGTTGTAATTGTTTACCTGGCTCTTCTTTTAATAACAAATCAATAGCTTTTACCCAGACGTCATAAGGCACAAGATTTTCTATCTCAATATGTTCGTCAAACACATGAGCAGAAGTAAGAATTTCCTTAATTTTTTGCCTTCTTTTATATTTCTCGCTAACTTCCGTTGACAAATCATTATCAATTAACAAAAAATTGTTTTTTGATATAGAATTAACATTCACTTTATTATCATCATTAGACCCAATATAATCAAAATTTTCTAAGTTCCCACCGCCATATTCCGCAAAGGAATAATTATAATCTTCTT
>Ga0315289_10001495_pt1 | contig 36408 bp, 30 predicted proteins | sample YL17G11_40_MG_FD_203452 | JGI IMG/M metagenome (GOLD analysis project Ga0315289, IMG submission 203452) | Sediment microbial communities from Yellowstone Lake, YNP, Wyoming, USA - YL17G11_40 | ecosystem: Environmental > Aquatic > Freshwater > Lake > Sediment | place: USA: Wyoming | collected...
CTCTCTCTCTCTCTCTCTCTCTCTCTCTCTCCTCGTGTCTCTCAACCCTCCTTGTCGAAAAAAAAACCGAAATGAAAAAAAAAACTCTTCAACCCAGTTCAAGGTCCCGCCCGCCACCTCGGCCATCATCACCAACGACGGCGTCGGCATCAACCCCTCGCAGTCGGCCGGAAACGTCTTTCTCAAGCACGGGTCGGAGCTCCGGCTGATCCCGAGGGACAGGGTCGGCGGAGGAGCAGCGCCGCCGCCGCCTCCACGATGAGAGAGAGAAAGATAAAAAAGGGAAAGGTGAAGAGGACGGGGTTTTTCTTCCCCTCGCTCGTCTGCTTTTTCGTGTTGTAACGAAGATATTCATTTACAGTTGTTTTCGCTTGCTTTTAGGCGACCTCCTCCCCCTCCTTCCGATAAGGACGAAGAAGACGACGAAGGCGAAGAAGGAGAGGGGCGCACGGAGCACGCCAGTGCCGCCGCGCCGCGCGGCATCTCGGACCCAAACCCTCCTCCTCCTCGCCTCCCTCCCTCCCCCGCCGCAGAGACGTCGGCCCTCCAGACCCGGACCCTCAAGGGTGGAGGCGACGAAGGAGGAGGATCAGAGGAAGAAGAGGAGGAGGAAGAAGAGGAGGAGGGGGAAGAGGAGGAAGGAGAGGAAGCGACACAGAGGGCCGCGACGTGCCTCGCCGTCGGCGCCAGGAGCACGAAGTCCCAGCCTCCTCCCGCCTGTCCCCGCCCCTCTCCTCCTCCCCCCTTGTACCGGATCTCCCCGGGGGCGAGCAGCGCCAGCGGGCTGCTGCTGCTGCTGCTGCAGTTGCTGCTGCTGCTGCTGCTGCTGGCGGCAGAGGAAGAAGCAGAGGAGCCCGCCCTCGGGATCGGGAGCCCAGGGACGGCGGCCTCGAGCGCTGCGCGCCGAGACGACGACGACGACGACGATGACGACGAGGAGGAGGAGGAGGAGGAGGAGGAGGAGGAGGAGGAGGACGAAGAGCGAGAGGAAGGAGCGGCGCTCGCGCCCCCGCCCCCGCCGGCAAGCTCAAACTCCGCGCCCCGCAGCCCCGGCCCCAGGGCGCCCCCGAGCCCGCTCCCCGTCGCCTTGAGCGCGGCCTCCTTCAGCGTCCAGAGTGCGTTGAACTCCGCGTCCCTCCGCGGGCCCTCGGGCAGCGCGGCCAGCGCCGCGGCCTCGGCCGGCGCGAACCTCGCGCGCGCGAGCGCGAGCGCGCCGCGCCGCGGCGCGCGCGACCAGAGCTCGGCGTCGAGCCCCACGGCGAACCCCGGGGCCGAGACCGCGACGCCCAGGAGGCCCTCGGTGTGGGTGACGTTGAACTCGAGGGCGGGGGGGGCGGCGGAGGCCCCGCCGCCGCCGCCGTCGCCCGCCGGCGCGGCCGGGGCGAGGAGCGCCGGCTTGCCGTTGGCCCCCTTGCCCATCGGCAGGCCCGACGGGTGGACCCCCGCGTACCTCCCCAGGGCCCACCGCACCAGCACCCTCGAGGCGAGCGTGCGGGCCCTGGAGGCGGCGTCGAGAGGGGAGGAGGAGCGGGAGGGAGACGAGGACGGCGGCGGAGGAGAGGGCCCGCTCCCTCCCCGCTCCTCCTCCGGGAGCAGGCGCCGCGCCGCGGCCTCGAGCAGCGGCGACGCGCCGACGACCTCCCCGTCGACGCCCCTCGCGAACAGCCCGTCGTCGCCCTCGCCGTCGTCGTCGTTCCCGTCCCTCTGTTGTTCTCCTCCTTCCAGCAGCCACCAGACGTGGACTTCGCCCGGGGGGAGGCGCATCGGCGGGAGGAGGAAGTCCGACGGCGAGGACGGAGAAGGAGGAGAGGGAGGAGCGCCGGGCAGTGGGGGAGACAGAGGGGTCGAGGAGCCCGCCGGGGTCGCCGAGAGCGCCGCCGGAAAAGCCGTCGAGAAATCGCGCCGTCGCCGCCTCCCCCGGGGGGGAGAGATCGACGCAGATGAAGCAAAGGCGGCACGTCGAGATCGCGACTCCGCTCCTTGCGACCCAGCAGGGAGATCGCGATCCGTCGAGAGGGCGGCACGAGGAATAGGCGGGCGAGGGATCGACGATGCGGCAAAGCCGACGACGCCGTGCGAGGACGAGCATGTCGCCGCCGCCGTCCTCATCCTAGTAGTCGCCACTGCTGCTCCCCCTGCTGCTGCTGCCCTCGCGACGACGGAGACGGTGCTCGCTCCACGGCAGAGCATACACCACCGCACACGCCGCACTTTCGCCGATTGGGCGAAAGAGAGAGAGAGAGAGAGAGAGAGAGAGAGAGACAACAGAGAGAGAGAGAGACAACAGAGAGAGAGACAGAGAGCGGAAAAAGAAAAAAGCAAATTGAAAGTGTTTTTTTCGTACGAATTTCCTCTAAATTTTCTCACTCTCTCTCTGTCTCTCTTTCTTTCTTCACGCCTTTTTCCGCAGCCTCCCAACCAGGAACTCGAGCTCCTTCGCCTTCGCCAGCTCGTGCTTCTCGCCCTGGTACACCTGGAAGTGCGACGCGTCGATCTCTTCGACCGTCACGTCGAGCGGAGATGAAGAAGCGGCATTTTCTTTCCTCGCGGCCTCGACGACGGCGGCGACGGCCTCGGGAGGGCACTGCGTATCCTGCTTCGCGACGACCAGCAGCAAGGGAGCCTTCAGCTTACGCACGTAGCTCCCGGGCTCGTACCGCGCGATCTCGAGCGCGAACCTTGCGAGGATCCTATTCTGCCACCCTCCCTGATACGGGCGAGAAGAAGCAGACAAAGCGGAAGAAGAAGGAGAGGAGGCACCGGAAGAAGTGGCGGCGGCGGAGGAAGGGGGAGGGTGTTTGGCAAAGTACTCGCGGAGTTCGTCGTCGGCCAGCTGCATGAAGGCGAGCTGCCCCGGCTTCCCCGCCAAGGTCACGTAGACCGGAGGTAAGCCCCCTAGGGCTCGAAGGGAGTCGAGGACGGCGGCGGCCCCGAGGCGCAGCACTCCCAGAGGCCCCCTCTTTTTCAGGTTCGCTTTCGACGCCGCCTTGCCTGACAGATGGGGCACCTGCGACACGACGGCGGCGACCCTGTCCCCGAGAGCGGCGCCGGCGACGATGGCGTGGCCGCCCGCAAGCGAGGAGCCCCAGAGGGCGACGCGGTCAGGGTCGACGCGGTCGGAGAGAGAGGCCTACGTTTTTTGTTTCGTTTTTTTCCCCCCCAGAGGTGAGAGTTTTTTCGGAGGTCGGCGACGAAAGAAAACTCCGAAAAAAAGTTAAAGCCCGAAGGAAAACATCTTGTTCCCTCTCATCTCTCACCTTGACATACTCCACCGACGCCACGAGGTCCGCGACGTGCCTCTTCGGAGAGGCGTGGTTCCTCGGCTCCCCTCCCGACCCGCCGAAGCACCGGTAGTCGATGACAAAGGCCGCCAGCCCGCTCTCGGCAAACGTCGCGGCGAACTCGTGGAGCCCCATCTCCTTTTGGGCGCCGATCCCGTGGGCCATGACGACGACGGGGGGTCGCGTAGAGGGTCCGTCGAGGGGGTGCTTGGGGGTGTAGAGCCAGGCCTCTCCTTGTTCTGTTTTTTTTTTTGGTTGAGAGAGAGGGGGTGGTGGGAGGCCGAGGTTGAGAGAGAGAGAAAAACGAAAAACGAATGCTCTTGCTCCGTTTGAATCGTTCTCTCTTCATTCTCTCTCTCTCTCTACTCTCCTTCCTTCCTTTTCTCTCTCACTCGACCCGTGATCCAACGGAGGAGAAGCTCCCATCCAAAATCGACAAACGCAAATCACTCATCACCTCCGAGCAGCGGGAACAGCACAGTCTCCCTCTTGTACCCCTTTGCGTCGATCGGCGCCGACGCCGGCGTTTTTCTCAAGTCCCTGGCGAGGGGCGCCACGATGACGTCTTTATCGAGCGGGAACACGACGAGCGCCGCGAGGACGAGGGCCAAGAGGGCGGCGCCTCCGCCCAGGGCCGCAGAGAGGGCCGGGCCGCGGGACATGGTGCTGAGTTTCTTCTTTCTTGTTCTTCGCTCTCCGAGAAATGTAAATTTTCCTCTTTTTTCATTCTCTCGCAACCTCTCTCTTTGTTTCATTCACACAAGGAAAACCAGCAAAAAGACAACATACCGTGCGCCCCTGCCTCTCTCGACCTCTCTTTCAAACTCCCTACTCCTCGTCGCTGCTGCTGTCCTCGGCCTCCTCCAGCCAAGAGATGAACGGCGCAGCGCCCTTCCTCACCTCCTCGGCGACCTCTTTCGAGATTTCCAGCACGGCGCCGGCGTCGCCCTTGGCGCTCCAGCCGACCAGGATCTCCTCGTCGACGACGTCGCCGTCGTAGAGCTCCTTGAGCGCCAGCGCCGCCTCCCTGGCCCTCGAGGGAGCGGCGGCGACGCCCAGGGCGCGCTCGATCCCCACCAGGAGCGCGATCTGCGCCGCGGCGGTCGAGGCGGCGGCGCCGTTGGCTTTGGAGGCGACAAAGGCCTTGAAGGCAGGGAGCGCGGCGGCGGCGGCGGCGGAGAGGCGCGCCGGGGCGGCCTCGCCGATGAGGAGGGCCTGGGCGAGGGCGGCGGCGGCACCCGCGGCGCCTCCGGGAGGAGCCGGGACCGCGGAGGAGGCCGCGGCGGCGACGGCGGCCGGGGTCGCCCCGGCGGCGACGGCGGCCGAGACCGCGGCGGCGGCGGCAGCGAACAGAGATTCCCTCGCCTCGGCCTCCTCCTCGGCCTTTTTCTTCTCTTTCGCGGCTTCTTCTTCGGCGACGGGGATCACCATCGAGGCCATGGCCGAAGATAGCTGCTCGGCGGCGCGGGCGGCGGCGGCGGCGGCGGAGGTGTCGGTGCTCCAAACGACGTCGTCGTCGTCGTCGTTACCTCCGCTGCCGCTGCCGCTCCCGCCCTCGTCGTCGTCGTCGTCGCCGCCCTTGGTGCTGCTCTGCCCGGCCTCGGAGCCGTCGGCGGATTTCTTCGAAGAAGAGGAAGACTTCTTCTTCTTCTTCTCCTCCTTCCCGTCCTTGCTCTTCTTCTTCCTCTCCTTCTTCCTGCCCTCGGAGCCTCCGGCGGCGGCGGCAGAGTCGTCGCCGCCTCCGTCGCCCTCTCCGCCGCCGGCGCCGGCGAGCCTCTCCTTCTCGAGCCTCTGCAGCTTCTTCTCGGCCTTGGAGCTCGAGTCCTCGGGCGGGTTCTTGAGGATGAACGTCGTCAGCTTGTGCCGCATGTCGACGTCGGAGACGTGGCCGCAGGCCTTGCACTTGAGGAAGATCGCGTCGCGCTTGATCTTCACCACCGTCTCGGGGTTGCCGCACGCGAAGCACTGCACGTACTTCTTGATGAACCCCTCGAGCAGCTCGACGAGCTTCGAGGTGTCGTGCGCGCCGTTGACGATGGACGTGCCCTGCCCGCGGTCGAACTTCGTCTGCGCGCCGAGCTCGCACCCGAAGAACTTGACCAGGTACTCGGGCGGCCTCTCGAGGGCCTTGGCGATGTCGACGGCGTTGACGACGTTGGTCTTGATGCCGTTGCCGCGGCCCTCGATCTGGTGTTGGGAGAAGTGTGTGTGTGTGTGAGGGGGGGGGGGGAGGGGGGGTTGAGGGAGGGGGGGGAGGGTCGAGGTTGAGGAAGAAGAGGTGAGTGAAAGAAGAGGAAGCGCTCGCAAGGCAAAAGAGACGCCGCTCTCTTCCTGTTCTCTCTCTCTCTCTCGTTCCTTCTCTGTTTCCATCTCTAAAACAAGCTCACCCTGGCCTGGAGGCGCGGCATCTTGTACCTGTCGTGATGATGAGGATGGGGATTGGCGGAGGAAAAAGTAGAGCAGGCGCGAAAAGAGAGAAGAGCGTGAGCGTGAGCGTGAGAGTTGATCGATGCCTTCTTCGGCCGCCGACGACAGCGAAGCGAAAAAAACACAGACGAGCATTCGACTCGTCTCTCGATTTCTCCCCCCCCCTCTCTCCATCCTCTCTCCTCTCTTTTTCCTTCCCACTGCCCCGTGGCACAACCGCACCTGTAGAACACGTCCGAGGCGTTCTCGGAGCCGATGTTGATGGTGGCCATCGTTGTCTTTTCGTTTTCTTTTTGATAAAAAAGTGTCGAGCCGAGTCAATCTCTGTTGGTTTCTAATTCTTCACGCCGACGACACGAACGACGACGAGTCTTCTTCTGCTTCAGCCCTTGCCGCGATTGAGCACGAACAAGGACCTCGCATAAGACAGGGAGCGCGGTCCGTGGAAAGAGGGGCTGCCGTTTGGCGGCGCGAGGAAGGAGCGCGGTCGAAGGAGGGAATGGTGCTTACTGCAGCCGTCGGCGGAAGCAAAGACAGACAAGTCTCGTCGTTCTTCAGAGTCGTCGTCAGCGTAGCGACAGGAGGCAGAAGCAGGGGGGGCCGAGCCCGTCGAGGTATCTCGCATGCAACGAAAGGGGAGGGACGGAGGGGAGGAGAGGTCGGTTTTGGAAGAGATGGTCGAGTTTTTTCAGCGGAGAAATAGAAATCGATTTGTGGCCCTGAGCAGAGCGCGTCACACCACTTTTTTCGAACTCGATGCTGCCGACGAGCTCGCCTCCTTTCGGAGGAGGCCGCCAGGCCGCGGCGGCGCCTTTCTCCTCCTCGTCCTGGCAGCAGAGAGCCTTGCGATGGCGGAACCTCTCGGTGGAACAACTGGACTTTGAGTGCGTCGGAGTTGAGAGGGAACGGCAAGGAGAAGAGAGAGAAAGAGAGAGAGAGAGAAGAGCTTTGTCAATTCCCGATCGGACTCACTTTTTTTCTTTCTTTCTTTTCGACCCCGAAAACGAAAACGCCACACCGACTCACAAAGGTACGCCCTGTGGTTCCTGCTTCAGCTCTTGACGAGCCCCAGGACGGCGCACAGGCACATCAGCTACCACAGGCAGTCTAAGGGCAGGTGGGCGCGGGACGACCCCTCCTTCTCGCTGCTGGTGGCGGGCGTCTCCCTCGGCGGCGCGCTGGCGCACGCGGCCGCGCTCGCGCCCGGCGTCGGCGCCGCCGTGCGGGGGACCGTCCTGGCCGTCGTCGCGGGCTTCCTGGGCTCCGGGCTCGTCGTGTCTGTGGTCGGGTGGTCCCTGGCGAACGGGGCCCTGGCCTCGTCGGGGCCCGGGGGAGGAGGAGGCGGAGGGAGCGGAGAGAGCGAGACGAGGACAACAACAGGAGCAGCAGGGGCTCCGACCTCTTCCTCTTCCTCTTCTTCTTCTTCTTTTTCCTCTTCCGCGGACGCGTCGGAGCCCGTCGAGCTCGCCTACTGCTTCGACGTCCACGCCAACGCCTTCTCAGCTGTCGCCCTCGTGCTCTTCTGCGGCCAAGTGCTGCTGCTGCCGCTGCTGCTGGCGCGGCCGAAATCCTCTCTCTCGCTCTTCGCTTCGAGTCTCCTCAGCAACGCCCTCGTCGCGGCGAGCGCGGCCGCTTACTGGTATCTCGCCTTCCTCGGCTACGCAGCGCTTCCCTCCGTGGGGCCGCGGAGGGCGCAGCTGGCGCTGTGGCCGGCGATCGCCCTCGTGGGGTTGAGCCCCGTGGCGGCGCTGGCCAGAGTCAACCCTTCGAGGCTCGTCCTGGGGCTGCTTTTCGGGGACAAGTGATCGTTCTTTCTCCCTCTTTACTTTCCTCTCCCCGACCGCGCGAATGACAAAACGAAATGCAAAAAAAAAAAACAGTGTAAAAGAAAAAGAGAACTCGATGATCCAATATTTTTGTCCCCCCCCCCCCTCTTTGTGCGGGTTCGGGAGGGATCTTACAGAGAGAGAGAGACTCTCGTTTTTTCCCCTTGGAGACTGAAGCTTCAATCACAAACCATATCTGATTTCCCCACCCGCATCTCCCGTCTCCGGCTCTCTCGTTTGCGCTGGTTTGCCCAGACTGACCCCACATCGACAAAAGAACATCAGAAGGATTCCAGCAGCAGCACTAGAAAAGAACGAACGATGCTCTCGCCGCCGCGCACTGTTCGCCTCGGCTCCTCGGCTTCCTTTCGACGCTGTGTCGTCGTCGTCGCAGCTTCCCCCAACGACGCCTACTCCTACTCCGACCCCTCCGCCGCCGCGGCCTCCGTCGCCGCCGCCGCCTCCCAAAAAAAGAACCAGCGCGTCAGGAGGCCGGAGAATGCTCCTGGAGCGTTCTACGTCGACTCGTCTTGCATCAACTGCGACGTCTGCCGCCGAATCGCTCCCGAGACCTTTTCGAAAATCGGGCCGCAGAGCGCGGTGCACTGCCAGCCTCCCGCCTCTTCTCCCTCGTCGCTCGGAGACCCGACTACCGCCGCGGCTGCCGCGGCCCTGATCTCGTGCCCGACGGCCTCTATCCACGCCGAGGGCCTCGAGCTCTCGGCGGTCGCAGCCACCGCCGCGACCTTCCTCCCCTGCGCCGTCCCAGGCGTCGTCCCCGCCTCTGAGGGCGGGCCCCCCGTGCTGTTTCTGGGGTACACCTCGGGCAAATCGTTCGGCGCTTCCGCCTACTTGCTTCTGCGGCCCAAGGACGAGGGAGGCAACATCATGGTTGACTCCCCTCGCTTCGACGCGAGGCTCGCCTCCAAGATCCAGGCCCTCGGGGGAGCGGAGTTCATCTTCCTGACGCACAGGGACGACGTCGCCGACCACGCGCGCTGGGCATCGAGGCTCGGCTCGCGGCGAGTCATGCACTCGCTCGAATGCAACGCGAAGCAGGGCACGGACGCAGTCGAGGCGAAGCTCGAAGGGAGCGGGCCCTGGACCCTGCGCGACTGCCGAGGAGGGGAGGAGGGGCGAGAGGGAGGGGAGGCCGGCGACGGCGACGTCCGTTTCGTGCTGCAGCCGGGGCACACGGAGGCCTGCGTCGCGATGCTCCACGCTCCTTCGAAGGCCCTCTTCTCCGGGGATGTGGTCTCTTGCGGGAGCAACGCGGGGTGGTTCTCGGAGGACGGGTCGCCGAGGCTCCATGCGTGAGTTTTTTCTTGGAGAAACACTCCCCCCCCCCTTTTCTCTTTTTCGCTCTCTCCGTCATCGTCTCTCTCTCTCCCTCTGCACTCAAACCCAATCTCTCCTTCCTCTCTCCTCCAAAAATGAAAAACAAAAATACCACACCGAAAACGAACGACAGCTACCGCGACTTCTGCTGGTTCTCGTTCTCGCATCTGCTCGACTCCGTCGAGTCCGGGCTGAAGCCTCTTGGCTTCCTGCACCTGCTCCCCGGGCACGGTCGGTCGGGGAGCTGGGCCTCTCTCGAGCGGAAGGACGCGGCGATCGACGAGCTGCTGGACAGGGAGAGGGCTGCGGACGTTGCGGCCGCGGCGAAGAAGTAGAAAGAGAGGGGGAGGGGGAGGAGTTGTTTGTTTTTTGCTTTTCGGCAAAGAGACGGAAAAACGACAGAAACTGTAGAAAAAAACGAAAGCAACGATCAGATTTTCAGAAACTGCAAAAAAAGAAGAAGAGACGCTGCTGCTGCTACGCTACACACACAAACAGTTTGAAATAAAGATAGGGAACAAAAACAAAAAAAGCAGAGAAGTAGAAGGAAAATAAATCACCCGACGGCGACCGCGGCGGCGACGACGTCGAGGCCCTCGCACAGCGCCGCGACCGCCGCGTCGTCGCCGCCCTCGTCCTCGTTTTCTCCCTCTGCTCCTCCTGCTCCCAAACCTCCTCCCGCACTTCCTCCTCCTTGCGCCTCTTCTTCCTCGAACGTGATGATCCCGTCGACCTGGTCGATCGTGGCCCTGAGGCGGCCCTCGGCGACCATCTTGGCCGCCATGGCCTCCTGTTTCGACGGTTGGTTTTTTTTTTCGTTGGAAAAGTCGACAGAGGTGAGTTCCCCCCCCCGCTCCCGATGGAAAGTCCCGACCTCGAGATCCCCCCCCCTGCAACGCGTCCTCCACCGACTCACAGCTTCCTCCGCCGCGGACTTTTGCCTCCCGCCCCGCCCCCCTGCTCCCGCCCCTCTGCCGAGCCCCAGCAGCTCCCCGAGCGCCTCGAGCGTCAGGGCGCCGTAGACCCCCGCGGCCGCGGAGAGGTTGTGCTCGCGAAGGGCGCGCTCCAGGACCGTCGCGCCGTCGCCGCCCACGGCCCGGTGGTGCGGCATCGTCAGGGCCGAGTCCAGGGCGGCGGCGTCCTCTCTCGTCAGCAGCCTCTGGGAGCGCACGCTGGCGAGCACCCCGGAGAGCGGCAGCCTCGCCGAGCGCTCGTCGCGGCCGAGTCCCGCGAGGACGCGGGTTCGCGCCGGGCCCGGAGGGGCGAGGACGGCGCAAGTGACCGCGGCGGAGAGGGCCGCGTCGAGGTCTGCGTCGGAGACGAGCTCCTGTGGTTGAGAGTGGCGGTGGGAAAGTTGACCGGAGAGAGAGCAGAGAGAGGTGAGTTTGTTTTTGTCTTTCGAGTTTCCGTCGTCCAAACCTCTCGCTCGACCTCTCTCGTAAAAAAGAAAGAAAGAAAGAAACCATAAACTCCTCCATACCGGCGGAGCCCTGGCCCCCCCGCCCAAGGACCCCTCCCGCGCCCGAGAGAGCGTCGCGTAGGCCGCTGCCGCGCGCGTGAAGTCGCGCCTCGCGTCCAGCACGCGCGCGGCACAGGAACGGTACTGGAGCTCGAGCCCAAGGTCAGCCGTCGCCGCCGCCTCGTCGGGTTTCCGCGAAGAGGAGCTGCTCCTCGCCTCGGCGGCGGCGGAAGTCAGTGCTGCGGCGAACGGCGCGCCCTTCTTGACGTAGCTCTCGGCGGAGCCGGCGTCCTCGTCCTCGAGGAAGAGCATGGCGACGCGGACGCAGTGGCGGAGCTTCTCGGCCGTCGCGGGGGCGAGGGAGGGAGTCGGCTTCGAAGCCGCCGCCGCCGCTCCCGAAGCCGGCTCGCCCTGCTTTGCCTCCGCCGCCGCGGCTGCTGCCGCCCCGACCGACTCCACGTCGATGCCCGCCAGGGCCCTCGCGGCCGCGCCCCACTCCTCGCAGGCTTCGTAGGCGGCGGCAAGCGCCCGGCGCAGCCTCGCGGGCGCCGCGCCGCTGGCCTCGAACGAGGCGGCGCGCTGCGGGTGCAGGAGCTCCAGGGCGTTCGAGAGGGCTTTGGCGCGCCCGCGCGGGTCTGCGGCGAACCCCGTAGAGAGGAGCTCGGGGGCCTCGGAGACGAGGGCGCGGGAGGCGACGAGCGGGACGGCGTCGGAGAGGACTGTTGGGTTGGCGCAGGAGTTTGGTGGCGGTGGTGGTGGTGGTGGTGGGGGGGGGGGAGAAAGGAGAGAGACAGGTTGGAGAAAAGGGAGGGCTCGCTGAGATCGCATCGCATCGAGGCCTCTTCGATGCCTTCCGTTTTTTCTTCTTTCTCTCTCTCCGTTTCTTTCTGTCCTTTTCCCCTTTCACCCATGTCGCAGAGCTCCCTGATACCCAGCGCCATGCGCTCTCGAGGCGTCCAAAGAAAGAGAGCGAGAGAGAGAAAGAGAAAGAGAAAATGCAACCTTCGTACCAAACTCGACCCAGGCCGACGCCGCAGCGACGTCGCCGGCCGCGGCCGCGTCGGCGAGCAGTCTGCGCGCCCCCTCCAGCTGCTGCGCCGCGCCGTCCGCCGCCGCCGCCGCTGCGCCTCCACCGCCGGAGGAGGAGAAGAGCGCCGAGAGCGAGGATCGCATGACGGTGTCGCCCATGGTTTTGTCGCGAAGAAAAAGAAGAGGACAAGAAGAGGACAAGAAGAGGACAAGAAGAAAACAAAACCGATGCTCTCGAACCGAATCGATTTGTCTTTGCCCAAGACCTGTCAAAAAAAAAACCTGAAAAAAACTTCTACTGTTCTTGATCTGTTCTGTTCTTCTTTCTCAACATAAAATAAAATCGATACCACTTGTTACACCTCGGAGAGAGAATGGAAAAGAAACAGGGGAGCAGTACTATTTCAGTCCTGGTGGAAGATGTCCTTCAGGAGGTCGAAGAGGCCGCCCGCCGCGCCTCCCACTCCCTCTCCGTCTCCTCCCCCGCCACCGCCTCCGCCTCCGCCGTCGTCCCAGCCCCAGCCCGAGTCGCCTCCGCCGCCGCCGTCGCTGCCGTTCCCGAACGGGCCGAAGTCGTCGCTGCCCCCGTTGTCACCGAAGTCGTCGCCGCCGCCTCCCTGGTCCCAGGTCGAAGGGGCCTCCTCGCTGCCGAGGTCGCGCTCCAGGGGCTCCTCCTCGCTCCCGCCGCCGGGAGGAGAAGAGGCTGCGCCTCCTGCTCCTCCTCCCTCGCCTCCTTCCCCTCCTCCGGCTCCCGCGGCGACCCCGCCGACGTCGGGAGCAGACTCCACGGGCGCGGGAACGGAGGGGACCGGCATCGGCAGCATGAAGGGCACCATCCCCATGCCCCCTCCCGCGGAAGAGTGCCGCGAGAAGTAGTCAAAGTCGATCGCGATGGCGGCCGCGAGGGCCGCGAGGCGCTCGTCGACCGCGAGCGGCCTCGCGAGGGCCAGGACCCCTCCCGTGGACGTCGCGACGAGGCTGCCGGAAGGAGAGGAGGGCGAAGTCGCTACTAAAGCCCTCTCGACGCTCGAATCGACGGCGGCGGGCTTGGCTTCGGGGTGCGCAGCCTCGATCGTCCGCCGCACCGCCACGCGCGCGTCCTCCTTCGAGGCCTCGCCAAAGTGCACAGCGTACCTCCCGGCGTCAGTGAAGAGCTCCTTGCCGAATCCCGAGAAGTTGCGGTCGATGAGCGCGATGGGGCGGCCGTCGGCGTCTGCGGGAAAGGTTAAAAGCGAAAGTTTTTTTTGGGGGTCGAGGTCGAGAGGTGAGAGAGGAGAAAAGTAAGGTCTTTCTGCTCCTCTTTGTAGTCTCTTTCTCTCTCTCTCTCTCTCTCTCTCTCTCCCTCTGTCTCTTTCCTGCTCACCAGTCAGCGTAAACTCCCACGCCAGCAGCGGCGAGTCGATCTCCGCGACCTGGACCTTGTCGATGAACAAATCGTACTTGCGGCGGAGAGGGTGCCACCGCTGCACGACCTCTCCGACGACGTTCCCCTTGCCGTCCTCGATCGTCGTCGTCGAGTTGACGAGGTAGAGCGGCCTGCGCACGCGGGCGAGCACGCGGGACCCGTCGGCCGAGAGAAGGCTGGCGACGAACGAACGGCGGGCGCGCAAAACCTGGCGCGCGACGGCCGAGCCGACGCCCGAGTCCTCCTCGGCGAGCAGCGCGACGGTGCGGCCGCTTTCGTCGAGGACGGTGTACTTATTTGCTTGCTCGAAGCCCAGGACGACGTTGCCCCACTCGATGCCGCGGGCGACGACGAGGGCCGGGTGGGAGACGGCCGCGGCGAGCGAGGCGTCGGAGCGACCAGAAGAAGAAGGAACGGAGGAGGAGGAGGTCGAGGCCACCTCTCGAGGAGGAGAGGGCGCCGCCGTTGCTGCCTCCTCTGCCTCTGCCGCTGCCGCTGCTGCTGCTGATGCTCTGGATCTGGAGGTGGCGCGGGACTTGGCCGACCGGAGGCGCCTGGCGTCCGTGGCGAAGGTGGCGGCGAAGGCGGAGGAGGGCGATGAGGAACAGGAGGGGGCCGGGAGCGACGACGACGACGACAGCGCCGCTAACGCCGTCGCCCTCATCGCAGACGAAAACTCCTTCGAGCTGCTCCTCGCCCATCGCGCCGTCAGCTCGGCGCTCTGCTGCTGCTGCCTCTGCTGCTGATGAAGCAGGCCGCGTGCCGCGGAGAGCGCTGCGGCGCAGCGGCGCATAGTAGTAATAGTGCCTTTTTTGAGAAGGAAAAAGCTGTGGGAGATGAAGGGATCAGTGACTGGGGACTCGCTCACAAAGTTCAACATGCTGGACGACGCCGCTGCTTCGACGAGCGGCAGCGATGCCGCCCCTGTCGATCCCGACGCAGCCGCCGCGGTGCGTGAGTTCAACGACTGGGCGACCAGCCACTCCGAGGAGCTCAAGCATATGCCCGAGCCCGACGCGAAGCTAGCGCTGATCAAGGAATACAACAGGTGACTGGTTGGGAGGTGGAGAGAGAGCAGAGAGAAGCAGAGAACAAAAAAAGCAGCGATCGCGTTTTCCATCCGACGAGGTGCGCTCTCTCTTCTCGACCTCCTCTCTTCTCACTTTTCCCTCGCTTTTCAAAAAACCGAACACACGCCTCAACAAACGCCTCTCCATTGTACCACCAGAGAGCACGCCCAGGACCCGGAGGTCAAGTACGCCGGGGAGATTTTCTACGCGACGGTGGTAAGAGTCTTTCTTTCTTTGTTTTTTTGCGTGCGAGGCCGGGTGGGATGCTCGCGGCTTTCCTTTCTCTCCTCGACCCCCTCTCCTCCCTCTCTCTGATTTTTTTCCTCCCCTCAACACTCCCCGCCCCCCCCCCTCTACAAACACGCAGCTGGCCCTGTGCCTCATCCAGTCGACGCTGGTCTGGTGGAAGAAGACGCACCGGCGCTCCTACGAGCTGGTGTCGCTGCTCGGGCTCTGGCTGGTCCCGGCGGCGATCTCGGCGAGGTGAGAGAAGTTTTTTTTTGAAAAACGTTTTCTTCGTTTTTTTCCTGAACGACGACGGGAAAGACGAAAGAGATAAACTCGGACTCACTTTTCCTCTCTTTTCTCTCTCTCCCCTCCCCCTCCGTTTCTCTCCTCGAAACAAAAACACAAAAGGCTCGGCTTCTGGCGCTTCGTCTGCGCTTGGGCGCTCTACTCCCTCTCAACCGGCTACATGATTGCGAGGGTCGCCTTCCTCGAGAAGCCGCTGCGCCCCTCGACGCCCCGCGCCGTCTTCATCTGGTTCCTTGCGGCGCACAAGCTGTCCGTAGCCGCCGGGATTGCCGGGTACGCGGCCCTGGTGCTCTCGATGTTCCTGGCGGCGTTCGGCCTCCCGGGCCTGCTCTCCGACGGCGCGGGGCTCACGCTGCTCTGGTACGGCCTCTACTTCGGCGTCCTGGGCCGCGACGCGGCCGAGGTCGCCGCAGACAGGACCGCGGCGACTCTGGGCGCGGGGACCAAGCTGGCGAGCAGCGTCAGGCAGTGCGGGCTGTGCTGCGGGGACCTCGTCGACGGCCTGGAGGAGCTGGTCCCCGTCGCGGCGCCGCCGCCGGTGTCCGCCGCGCTGCCGCCCGACGCCTTTTACAGGAACACGTTCGGCGAGAAGGCGGCAGAGGCTCCCCTCCCGACGGCGCCCTCCCCCCCTCCCTCCTCTTCGCAGCAGCCCATCCTCGCCGCCCGCGGCGGCGTGGGAGACGCCACGGTCCAGCTCGCCTGCAAGCACCTCTTCCACGGGACGTGCGTGCGAGGGTGGTGCGTCGTCGGAAAGAAGGACACCTGTCCCTGCTGCCGCGAGAAGGTCGACCTGCGGGCGGTCTTTGCGGGCAGGCCGTGGGAGACGCGCAACCTGAGCTGGCTGCAGATGCTCGACATGCTGCGCTACCTCGTCGTCTGGAACCCCCTGATCCTGGGCGTCCTGTCCCTGGCCCTGAAGATGATGGGGGTGAAGGCGCACGAGGCAGAGAGGGCGGCGCTGAGGGAGAAGCTGGCCGAGGTGGCGGCGACGCATCAGGTGGCTTCGGCGGCGGCGGAGGGGGTGGCTGCCGCGGGGGCGTTTGGGAGCTAGTGGGAAAGAGAGAGGGTGTGTGTGGGGGGGGGGGGAGAGAGAGAAACGGAGAGAGAAAGAAATGGAAACCCGAAAATTTGTATTTTTCATTTTTCATTTTTCTTGCAATCAAGCTCGAAAAGCAGAGCAGAGAAGATAAGCAGCTCCTCTGCCTCTACCCCGTTCCCTCTTCTGCTGCCTCTCCGCCCTCCTCGCCAGCCTCGAGAGGCACGTCTCTCACGAGAGACGTCGCATCAGCAGCTACCGCGGGCTCGCCGTTCTAGAGCCGTCGGCGACACGGGCCATAAAAGGAGCGACTAAAAAAGAAAAACAAAACCGTCAATAGTCAATCGCAAAATGCTCGCCGCCAAGCAGTCGACCGAGGTCAAGCCCCTCCCGTCCAAGGAAGCCGCGCTCTTCCGCTCCATCGTCAAGCACTATGACTCCAAACAGTGCAGGAAGGGCATCAAGGCCGCGGACGCGATCCTGAAGTAAGGGAGAGAGAGGGAAGATTCGTTTTTCTCTTGTTCGAACGCCGACGGCTGATGGGGCGATGACGACGAGGGTCGAGCATCGACTCGAAGTCGAAAGAGAGACAGAGAGAATGACCGGCGGCAGCTGCTCGCTGTTGTATGGGAGCACGCGCAGGAGAAGGAGCGCTCCTCGGTCAGCACGAAGATGGGAGCAGAGAGCTGCTTCTCCTTCGTCTCGGGCGCGAGCATTTCTTCTCAACGTCGGGGGGTGGGGGGAGGGCGTCGACGAACAAACACGGCGGCTAGATTGCCGACGACGCTCACAACAACGCTCCCCCCTCTCTCTCCCCCTCTCGCCTCTCGACCCCCCCCCCCCCTCCCCCACTCTGCGCACAAAAAACGCAAAGGAAATTCCCCGACCACGCCGACACCATCGCCATGAAGGCCCTCTGCGTCTCCGGCATGCCCAACCCCACCCCGCCGACCCCGCCCGGCACCCTCAGCCGCAGGGACGAGGCCCACGCCCTCGCAAAGAGGGCGCTCACGCTGCGCATGTCCTCGCACGTCTGCTGGCACGTCTACGGCCTGCTCTACCGCGCGGACCGCAACTACGCGGAGGCCATCAAGTGCTACAAGCGCGCCCTGAAGCTGGAGCCGAGCCTCAACGCCGGGGAGGGCCAGATCCTCAGGGACCTGTCCCACCTGCAGATCCAGGAGCGGGACGTCGAGGGGTTTGTCGAGTCGAGGTCGGCGCTGCTGGCGGCGAGGCCGGGCCAGCGGTACAACTGGCTGCCGCTGGCGGTCGGGCACCACCTGACCGGGGTGATGATGATGGGAGGAGGACGAGGGAGCGGAGCCGGTTCTTCTCCTTCGCCTTCTCCTGCGTCTCCCTCCTCCTCGAGGCCTCCTTCGGCGGCGGCTGCGGCGGCAGACCCTTCCGCCTCGACCTCGACCTCCGGCTCCAACGCCGAGTCCTTTCTCCTCGCCGTCTCCATCCTCGACCAGTACGACAGCATGGCCTCTGCCGAGGAGCGGGACCTCCCCAAGCGCGGCACCCCCGAGGAGTTTGAGCGCTCCGAGATCGCCCTCTATGGCGCGGAGGTCGCGCTGGAGGGCGGCGACGCCGCGGGGGCGCTCGCCCGCGTCGAGGCCTGCTTGCTCGCGCTGGAGGACCCGAGGGAGGCGAAAAAGCTGCCGTGGCCGCCGATCTCGCCTCAGTCGTCCGCGGCCGCGGCGGACGCGGTGGCCAAGCCCAACGTCGGGGCCGCGCCTCCCGCTCGCGATTTGAGGTACGGAGTCTTTGATTTTTTTGCCCTCTTCCGAGTGTCTTCTTTCAGTTTCGCGGGGGCCGCTCGAGAGTTGAGTGAGAGAGCGTCGCCAAAGGGAAAAACTCGAAAAGGAAAAAAGAGCCCACTTCCTCGATCTCCCCCCCCCCCCCCACCCCCACCCCCACCCACCACCACTCAAACACATCTCACAGGGGCGCCCGCGAGCTCCGAGCCCGCTGCCTCGAGGCCCTGGGCCCGTCGCGCGCCCAGGACGCCCAGCGCGCCTGGAGGCAGCTCCTCAACAGCAACCCCGACGACGCCCGGAGCCACGACGGCGTGCGCAGGGCCCTGGGGCTCCCGGAGCTCGGGAGGGGACCCTTCACTCCCGAACAGATTGCCCCCCTGCGCTCGCTGTACGACGTCATCAGGGAGGACCACCCGCGGTCGTCGATGGTCTCGTCGGCGGTCCTCGACTTCGAGGAGGGCGAGCGCTTCGTCGCGGCCGCCGACGCCGTCGCCCGCAGGCTCGTCGCCAGGGGCGCTCCTTCTCTTTTCTCTAATCTGGAGCCTCTCTACGCCGACCCGGCCAAGGCGGAGGCCCTCGGCGCGCTCTTTGAAGGATACAAAAAGGCGCTGGACGCGACGGGCCAACTCCCGGCGCCGCTCGGGGAGAAGGAAGAGAAGGCAGCAGCAGCAGCAAACGGCGACGACGTCGAAGAGCCGTCACAGTCTCCTGCCTACTCTTCCTCTTCCCCTTCCCCGACCGAGAAGACCGCGCTCCTGAAACTCTGGGTCGCGTTCTATCGCGCCCAGCACGCCGATCACTGGCTCGGGGACACGCGCCTGGCGCTCGAGGCGCTCGGAGAGGCCGAGTCAGCATTGAAGGCAGCGGGCGAGGCGGCGAGGCACGACGCCGCCGACGTCGAGCTCGCCCGCGCTGCGGTGCTGTCGAGGGCTGGCGCGCCCGCGGCCGCCGCAGCCTGCGCGCTGGACGCCGCGGCCTCGGAGCGCGGCGACAGGCACGCGAGCTCGCAGGCGGCCGCGGCGCTCTTCGCGGCGTCGCCCCTCGTCGACGGGGGGGGGCCCTCGCCGCTGCTGGCGCTGGCTGAGAGCGTCGCCGCGAGGTTCAGCCGCGAGGGGGACGTCCCGGGGGGGGGCTCGCTGGTCGAGATGCAGTGTATGTGGTACGAGGTGGCCGCCGGGAACGCCGCGCTGGCCTCGGCCGAGAGCGCCGTCGCAGAGGCGGCAGAGGCGGCGGCGGCAGGCGAAGAAGGGGCCAACGCCCCCGCCGTCGCCTCTGCCGCCGCCGCCGCCGCCTCGGCCGCAGTCACCACGCGCCACCTGGGCCACGCGCTCAAGCGCTTCCTCGCGACCGTGGGACACTTTTCGGACTTCGACGAGGACGCCTTCGACTTCCACGCCTACTGCGTGCGCAAGGCGACGCTGCGGGCCTACGTGGAGATGCTGCGCGAGTCCCCAAAGCTGCGGGGGAAGGCCGCGGCGTTTGCCGCCGCGGCTGTCGGGGTGAGTTTTTGTTGTCGAGTTTTTTTGAGTTTTTCTATTTCTTCCTCTCTTTCTCTTCGAAAGCCTCACTCCTTTCTCCTATTTCTTCTTCTCTCTCTTTCTGAAAAACAAAACAATCCACCCAGGCCGCGCGAGCCTACCTCGTGCTCGACGACCGCAAGCGCGCCGCAGAGGAGAAGAAGAAAAATGCCATCGCCGCCGAAAGGGCCTCCGAGGACGGAGGCGAAAACGAGGGCGGCAGCGAAACAGGCCGGGCCCTCTCCGCCGACGAGCGCAAGAGGGCGAGGCAGCGCGCCAAAAAGGAGGCGGCGCGCGCCGAGAAGGCCGCGGCGGAGGCGGAGGCCGCCGCGGCCGCCGCCGTCGCCGCCGCCGCCGCGCCGCCGCCGCCGCCGGTCGCTGCCTCCTCCCCGGACGCCAAGCCCACCCGGCCGGCCTCCGCCGCCTCCGCCGCCGCCGCCGCCGCCGCGGCCCTCGCCAGGGACCCGGACCCGCACGGGCTGCTCCTGGCCGCCGTCGAGGACCCGCTCGCCGAGGCGGCCAAGCTCACGTCCGTCCTGGTTGGCGAGCGCGCGGGCTGGGGCTCGGCGGCGGTCCACGAGCTCGCGTTCGAGGTCGCCGCCCGGAGGGGGAAGAGGCTCCTCGCCGCCAGGGCGGTCAGGGACGCGCGGGAGGCGCTCGGCGAGGGCTCAGCCGCAGCGCACAGGCTGGCGATGCGGTTCGTCGCGGAGCTGGCGGGAGAGGCGGCGGCGGCGGCCAACGGAAGCAGCTCCTCTTCCGCCGCCGCCGCCGTCGACGCCCTCGTCGCCGAGGCCGCTGCCGAGTTTCTGGGAACGCACGCCGACGCGAAGGGCGCCGCTGCGGCCTTCGCCCTCGCCGCCAGGGCCTCCGGGGACCTGGATTCCCTGCTCGCCGCGGCCGAGGTCGCCGCCATGCTAGGGGGAAGGGAGGCCGGGGCCGCCGCTGCCGCCGTCGCGGCGGCCGAGGCGGCGGTGCCGTCGGACGCGCGCTGGTCGCTGAAGTCGAGATCGTCTCCCCTTTCTTCTCCTTCGAAGACCGCGCCGCTGGCCCCCATGGCGGCCGCCGTCGCCATCGCCCTCTCGGCGCACGGGGAGGGCGACGCGCACAGCAGGGCCGCGGCGGCGCTCGCGGCACTCTCGCGCCTCTGCCGCGGCGGCGAGGCGGCCAGAGTCTGGAGACAGCGGTGCGCCGAGGCCTTCCCCTGGTCCGCGCTCTTTGGCGGGTGCTCGACCCCTGCTCCCCCGGAGCCGTCGCTGCAGGCGCGCGTCCAGGAGCTGATGAAGCCCGTTCCCGCTCCCAGGGCGCCCGATCTGAGCACGCTGTCGCTGGCCGCGAGCGGTGGGAGGAAGTAGGAAAGTGGAAAGGGGAGGGGTTTTTCGACGTTTTGTTTGCTTAGTTTTTTTATTGATTGCTTTTTTGTTACTGTTATGCGTGCCGCCCAATGATGAGAAAAGCGGTTCACGTCGCCTGTTGAAGAAGAACTCGACGAAGAGATAAGGATCGGAGAGGAGGTGTTGAGAGAGCTAGCTCTGCAGCTGCCGCCGCCGCCGCGACGGACGACGATGCCCTCCCCCGACCTCGAGACCTCCGCAGTTGCCCTTTCCCTCCTTCTTTTTCTTCTCTCCCCCCTTCCCGCTCGCCCTCGCCAGAGGGCACGCCGCGACGACGTGGCCCCACCCTCTGCAGGAGTAGCACTGGATTCCGGAGAGGATCTCGGCGGCCAAGGGAGGAGGAGCACGAGCACGATCGTTGGCGCCGTCGCCGCCGCCGCCGTCGTCTTCGGCGGCGGCCTTCTTCTTCCCTTGCTTCTTCTTCGCTCCGTTTCCGTTCCCGCTCCCCCCTCCGCCGTTCGCCGCCTCCACCGCGTCGACCGCCAGCGACATCCTCGCCCCGAAGATCCGGCACCTGAACGAGGCCAGCGCCGCGATACCCTCCCGGAAGCTGTTGCCGCTCCGAGCGTTGCGAGCGGCGACCGCGGCGGCGACCGCGGCGTCGAAGCGCGCGACGAGCGGGTCGGCGCGGACGGCGCCCCGTCGCCCCTCGTCCCCCGCTCCCCCGCCGCCGAGCTCGATCGACAGCCCCTCGAGCGACCTCGCCCTCGACAGCGCCACGTACGCCTGCCCGCACGCGAACGCCCCCCGCAGGCAGACCGTCACCCTGTCCAGCGACATCCCCTGGCACTTGTGCACTGACAGCGCCCAGGCGAGGCGCAGGGGCAGCTGCGTCCTGGCGACGCTGCCGCGGCCCGGGACGCGGGAGGCGAAGGTGGCCGGGGGGACGGCCTCGACGCGGCCCCGGGCGGCGGCGGCGGCGGGGCCGGGAGAGGGCGGCGGGAGGAAGCGGACGACGGGGAGGAGGACCGCGAGGTCGGGGTCGCCGCCGCCGCCGCCTGCTCCTCCTCCTCCTCCGCCGGGGCGGCGGTTCGCCTCGAGCCACGTGCGGGCCCCCGGCAGCGAGAGCGAGAGCAGCGCCGAGGCCGCCGAGGAGCGCGGGAGCTGCCACGAGGAGAGCTGGCGGCAGGCGGAGGCATCCTCGTCCTCGTCGTCGCTCTCTCCTCCCTCCTCCTCCTCCTCCTCTCCTTCGGAAGAAGAGGAAGGAGCGTCGTCGTCGGCGGCGTCGGCGACGCCCGCGATGGCGGCGGCACGGGGCCTCTTCCTCGCTCGGGAGCCGGCTCGGCTCCTCTCCCGCTTCTCTCCCGCGCCGGCGGCGCGAGAAGAGGAACCCCCGACGCCTGCGGCGTACCTCCTGATGGCCCTCACGGTTGCGAAGCCGAGGACGGTGCCCATGGAGCCGTTGAAGAGAGGAAAGATCGACGAGGAGAGGGGGGCAGCAGCAGCAGCCGCGGGAGCGGCGGAGGAGGAAGAAATTCCAGCTGTCCGTGCCGCCGCCGCCGCGTCTTCCGCCGCGCCTTCCCCTCCTCCGCTCCCACCGTTACTACCGAAGCTGTTGTTCTTCAGCAGCATCACCAGAGCCTGCGCCTTCAGCTCCACGACGCCGCGGGCGAGGCAGTCCCTCTGCAGGAAGGAACACCTCGAGAGCCCGAGCCTCGCCTCGCCTTCGACAGCTCCGCCGGCGGCGAGCGAGGGGAGCACCACGAGCTCGTCGGCTGCCCTGAACGAGACGGGGGGCTCGGCCCCCGGGAGCTCGGCGAGGCGCTTGGCGTTCTCGAGGTCCACGTCCTTGTTGAGGCAGTAGAGGCGGGAGGAAGCGGCAGCAGGGGCGGCGGAAGAAGAAGGAGTAGAGGAAGAGGAGGGAGGAGGCCGTCGTCGCCGTCTCTCGCCGTTGTCGCCGCCGTCGCCCGCGGCGGGAGCGAGCGGCGGCCTGTCGCTGCCTCCTCCGCGTCCGTTTCCGCTCCCGCCCCCTCCACCGCACCTCCGCGCCAGCTCCGCCATCGCCCTCCCGCTCGGGTCCCCGACGCGAATCTCCGCCAGCAGCCTCAGGAAGGCGCCCTGCCCATTCTGGCGGAAGGGGACGGTCAGGACAAAGGGTGCGAGCCTCGCCGCCCTCCACGCCGGCGACTGGAAAGAGAGGCCGCGGTGTCTGAAAGAAGAGCCGGAAGAGCCGGAGCTCGCAACGGGAGCGAGCTGCGCGAAATCGCCCACCAGCACCAGCTGGATCCCCCCGAAGGACCTCCCCGGCTTGCCCCGGCAGACCCTCGCCGCAGCGTCGAGCTCGGAGAGGAACTCCCCGGAGAGCATCGAGACCTCGTCCACGACCAGAGCCCGCGCCCTCCGCCACCTCTCCGCCGCGGGTCCCCGCCGCATGCGGTCGAGGTCGGCGAGGGATCGGGCGAGGCCGCAGCCAGCGAAGGCGTGGACGGTGGAGCCGCCGACGGCGGCGGCGGCGACGCCCGTGGGGGCGACGACGGCGACGGAGGAGGAGGAAGAGGAGGAGAGAGAGGAGGAAGGCTGCTGCCCTTCGTCGCCTTCGCCTTCGACGTCGAGCTTCCTCCGCAGCAGCTCTATCGCCGCCCGCAGGAGCACGGACTTGCCTGTTCCAGCCGCGCCCGTGACAAAGACGTTGAAGCCTGAGTCGATGGCGGCGAGGGCGGCGCGCTGCTCGGCGGAAAGGGCAGGGGGAGGCGAGGAAGAAGGAGGAGAAGGAAGGGAGGGAGCAGAGGGGGGCGGCGGCGGACTAGGTTCGAGGAGCTGCTGCTGCTTTTGTTTTTGCCCTTCTTGCTCTTCCTCGACGAACCCGGCGTCGTCTCGCTCCATCGCGACGATCTGCGTCGCTGCCAGGTGGAGCGGGACCTGGTTTTCTCGGTCTCGGTCTTCGGCGAGGTTGAAGACGCCGCCGTCGTCGTTTCGGTTGTCAGTGATGGTCGGTGCTCGCATTGTTGTTCCTCCGTCGCTCCTCGTTTCAGGTCTCTCGTCGACGACCATGGCTCCTCCAGCAGCGTCGCTTACAGGGAGACGATGCATGGGAGCGGAAAAGGCTCCGCGGAGAGATCGAAAGCGAAGACGAGCCGATTCAGAGACTCATCTTGATGGAGAGACTCGAGATGACTTTTTTTTTTTCTGAAAAAAATGAAAAAGTCGGGAGGCAAAAAAAAACTCTTTTCTTTCTTTTTCCTTCTCATCTGCTCGTCCCCGAAATGCCGCCCACGAATGCTTCGCAGGGTCACGCGACAGAAACCGTCAACGCTCCGAGGACTTGAAACCCTCCGAGACAAAAGAAATCGACGCCTTACAAAGCGCAAAAGCTTTTGAAACCCCTGAGAAGCATTCGCGAAAAGAAAGAGCTCAAGTAGTATTTCTTCCCCCCCCCCTCTCGCGACGAGAGAAGAAAAAAACAAAAAACAAAACCCGACTCAATTTTTTTTGTCTCTCCCTTGTCGTCAACGCTCTCTCCCTTCTCGTCAACGCTCTCTCCCTACATCACGATGGTTCCCGGCTCCATCTGCGACTCTTTGAGCTCCTTGTGCGGCAACACCACGGTGCCGTTCAAGACGACCTCGTCCTTGACGTGGCAGTCCTCTCCGATCACCGCCTTGTTGCACACGCGCGCCCACTGGCCCACGGAGGAGCCCCAGCCGACGATCGAGTCCGAGACGCACGAGTGCGGGTGGAGCTTGACGCGCTGGAGGAGGACCGAGTCGCGGACGCGGGCGCCTGTTTTTGATGATGAGGAAAAAATGTTTTTTTGGTTTTTTTCCTCGCCGGGGAAAAAAGTGAGTTTTTTCTTCTTCTTTTCGTTCTTCTTCTTTTCGTCGCGCGAACAAAACATCTCTCGACCTCGAGACCAAACAAGAGAAGAGAGAGAGAGAGAAAGAGAGCAGAAACAAGCTCACCGGCGCCCAGCACGCAGTCCTTGCCGATGCAAACGTTGGGCCCGACCTTGCACCCCGCACCGATCTCGGCCGAGGGGTCGATGAGGACGTTGCCCTCGATCGTGTAGTCGCCGCTGGAGCTGGCGAGCGCGGCCGGGTCCTTGGTGCGGAGGGAGCCGAGGTGGAGCTTGAGGCCTGCGTGGCGGAGGTGGTGGGTTTCGGATGGAGAGCCGGGTGGGGGGGGGGGGGGGGTCGAGAGGGAGAGGCGAGAGAGCAGCGAGGTGAGTTTTTTCTTTCTTCTCCTCCTTTCTCCGTCCCTCTCTTTCTTCCTCTTCTCTTGAAAACTTCACAACTCGAAAAAACGCAACCTCACCGGTCAGGTAGTCGCGCGGCTGGCCCACGTCCATCCAGTACCCGGGGAGCGTGAACGCGAACAGCTTCCTGTCCGCCGCCACGGCCGGGAACGTCTCCTTCTCGATCGACGTCGGCCTGTTCTCGATCCTCCCCAAGACTTCCGGGCTGAGGCAGTAGATCCCGGCGTTGATGCGGTCGCCGACGAAGACCTGCGGCTTCTCGACGAAGCGCTCGACGCGGTCCTCGGCGTCGACGACGACGACGCCTAAAAAAGTTGGATTGATTTTTTTTTTGAAAAAAGAGTCGAGGTCGTGTGAGCTTTTTCCATCTTTTTAAGCTCTTCGTTCCCTCTTCTTCTTCTTCTCATTCTTCTTCTTCTCTCCCCCCCCCCCTTTTCCTCCCTCAAACGCACCATACTTGGACGGGTCCTCGACCTTTGTCACCAGCACGGTCGCCTCGGCCTTCTTGGCCCGGTGGAACTCGAGCATCTCCTTCAGAGGAAAGTCGCAGATGACGTCCGAGTTGAGCACGAAGAACGGGTCGTCGCTGCCGTCGCCGTTGGGGGCGAGGATGGCGCGCGCGAGGCCGAGGGGGCCCGCGGTGCCCATCGGCTCGTCCTCCTGCGAGCAGGTGATCTTGATGTGGAGCTTGGCCTCCCACTCCTTGAGGAAGTCCATCATGACCTTTGAAAGGAGAAGAAGGTTGAGTTTTTTTTTTTTTTTAAAGAGAGGGAGAGGGAAAGGGTGAGGTGAGGTCAAGGTTGAAAATTTGACCAAGGCTCGTTCGCGCCCTTCGAGGCAGAGCCAAAGGAGGCGAGGAGAAAGAGACTGAACAGCAAAAAAGAAGGCGCGCCTTCCCCTTCCCGTCGTTCCCTGCTCAATTCCGCGCTCCAGCGGGCTCTTGCAAGCGCCTCCGAACAGAGTGCGGAAGGAAATGCGGTGAAAACAGGAGCAAAGAGCAAGCAAGAAAGAGGCAATTGGCTGGGAGCGAGTGAGCAAACGAGAGAGGGCCGCGGTTGCCCCTCGTTTTTTCCTCGTTTTTTTTCCCTTGCAATGTCGCTCTCTCTTCTCTTCCGCAAAATCTCACCTGGGGCTGGTAGTTGATCGCCAGCACAACCTCATCGACGCCAGCGTTCTTGAGGGCCTGTTTTGGGGGAGTGATTGAGTGGAGAGAGCGTGGAGAGGCGACGTGAGAAGGGGGAAGCGAAATCTTGTCTCTTATTCTGTTTTTGTTTTTCGGGAGAAGCCAACTATAACTCGATCGATTCTTTCCAGTGCCAACGGCGCCCTCTGTGGTGCATCTCGTGCTCCCCACTTCGGCTTGCTGGCATCAGAAGGACGCGATCTTTACTTTCGCGCAAAGGAAAAACGGAAAGAACACTCGGAAGGGGGCGAAATCAACGGAGGGATCTCGCGTTCCAACAGAGAGCGCGCTTCGAGGCGGGGAAAAGCATCGATGGTCTTGTGCAGCTGGTGTCTTTTTCGTGATTCCCGCCTCGCCGCGTTTCAATCTCCCTCATACCTGGATCTGGTGGATGATCATCGGCAGGTTTGCGAACTCGACGATGGGCTTGGGGACCGTGAGCGTCAGCGGGCGCAGGCGCGTCCCGAAGCCGCCGACGAGAATGAGAGCTCGGACCATGTTTCTTTTCGAGGGGGATTGGGGTGGGGAGGAGGAGTCTGAGGGAGAAGCTGGGGGGATGCTTAGAGAGAGTGTCGGCGCTCCGAGCGGAAGACAAAGGGGGCTGAAGGGAGACGAGAGAGGCGAGTTATGAGAGAGAGAGAGAAAGGGGGAGAGAGAGAAAGGGAGAGAGAGAAGAAAGGGAGGGAAAAAACTCGCTCGCACTCTTCTCGACCTCGACCTCCTCTTTCTCCCCGCTGTCCTCTCGGCCCGGCGCTCGAAAGGGTCACCCCCAGTCTCGACATCCGCCTCTTTTCGAGCATTTGCAGAGAACGAAAAAGTGAAGAAGACGAACCCGAAAGGGAAAGAGAGGAAAAAAAAAGAGTTTTTCTTCAACACAGCCACAGCGGCCTTGCCCCGAGTGCCGCGGCCTCGGCCGCAACCTCGACGCGCCCGCCACCGCCTCCCCCGCCCCTCTTGGCCAGCACCTCCGCGATCGCCCACCGCCGCGCCTGCCCGCCAATCTCGGCCAGGTCCAGACCTAAGCTTCCGGCCTGCGCGACGAGGGGAGAGAGGTCGTCGGCGACGGACGGCGGGGGCCTCCTCCCGGCGAAGCGCGCGACGAGCGCCGCCGCGATGGACGGAGCAGCAGCCGCGGCAGCCGCGGCAGCCGTGGCGGCAGCAGAAGACAGGGCGCCCCTCTCGTCGCCGCTCCTGTTCCCGAGCGCGGCCGCGAACGCCCAGTCGTCCGCCCTCCTGGGCGCGACCCCTCCCAGGCCCCCCGCCATCGAGCCCTCCCTGCTGGCCCTCATCAGTGCGTCGGCGGCGACGAGGCCGAAGTACCGCGACCTCTGGACGTGCGGGTTCTCGATCGAGACGCCGCCGCCCCACTCCTCGAGCCAGGGGGCGCGCGGGGCCCAGCGAGAGGAGGAGGGCGAGGCGGCAGCAGCGGGAGCAGAAGAGGAGGACGAGGCGGCAGCAGCGGGAGCAGAGGAGGAAGACGAAGCGGCAGCAGCGGCGGCGGCAGCAGCAGCAGCAGCATCCGAAGAAGGCGCAGCGGCGGCGGCGGGGGGGGCAGGCGCGGGGGGCCCCGAGGGCGCCGCCGCGGTCGCGGCCGCCGCCGCCGCCGCAGGGGCCGCCGCCCTCCTCAGCGCGACCCGGACGCCGCCCCACTCCCCCTTCGGCCTCCGAGCGACGAGCCTCGCCTTCCTCTCCCCTCCGTCTTCGCCGCCGCTCTCGGGGTCCAGGAGGCACCACCTGTCGAGGTACTGCAGGGAGTGACCCCAGTGGTGCTGGTGGCGGTGGTGGCCGCCGCGGCGGAAGCCGGAGGGAGAAGAAGAGCTCTCGGTCTCGCCATCGCCGCCGCCGCCGCCGCTTCCGCCGCTTCCGCTTCCGCCGCTTCCGCTTCCGCCGCCCTCCCTCCCCGGCCCTCCCTCGTCCCCCTTCCACCGCGACGGCTCGGTCGAGAGCCTCACTCCGCCACCAAAGTCCAGCTCGAACCAGAACGCCACGGCCGTGAGCTCCCCCTTGGCGCGAGCGTCGAGGGTCAGAGGGAGACCGCCGCCGCCGCCGGCTCGTCTCTTCTTGTCCTTCCTCTTCTTCTCGTTCTCTCCTCCGTCGACCTCGGCCTCCTCTTCTTCCTCGTCCTCGTCCTCCTCGGAGAGCCCGAAGGCGCCCTCCCACGCCCTGGCCCTGGAGGTCAGCAGGCGCAGACCCGGCTCGGTCTCCAGGTCGACGGTCTGGGCCGAGGGCCTCCAGCGGTACCTGTCGAGGGCAGAGAGGTCGGAGAGGAGCGGCGGGGGGAGCGGCGGCGGAGGCTTTTCGCCGCCGCCGCCACCGCCGCCGCCGCCGGGGTCGCCGCCGAGGCCTCCGCCGCCGCTCCCGCCCTCGCCGCCGCCGCCGCCGACGGCGCCGCACTTCGCCTCGACCCCGGCGCACCACAGCGTCCCCCTCGCCGGAACCACCGCGGCCAGGCCCCTCGGAGCCAGGAACGGGGACCTCCTCGTGGAGGCGGCGCGGGCGAGCGCCTCGGCGCCGGCGCCGAGCAGCGCGGCGTCAAAGGCGTCGAGGGCCAGGACGTTGATCGCCTCGCCGCCTCCCCCGCTCCTCCGACCCTGGCTCCCTCCCCCTTCGAGGACCTTGACGACCCGCGCGAAGCCGCTGGCGGCCACGAGGCGCCTCGCGACCGCGGCGGTGGAGGGCAAGGGCTCGGACACGACCACGGAGTCGGCCCCGGCCGCGGCGGCGGCCACCGCGACGGCCGCGCCGCCGCCGCCGCCGCCGTCGGCGCTCGAGGCCCCGCCCTCGACGAGAACGTTCGCGAAGCCGTCCCGCTCCCTGGCGCAGGCCACCGCCGCTTTCAATCCTTTGAAGTAGCAGAGGAGCTTGCGGGTGTCCCTGAAGGCCGCGAAGGGGCCCTGGGGGAACGCGAGGTCCGGGAGGCAGCGGTAGAGGTACGGGGAGGAGCGCGACGGCGGCGCGGCCCTTCGCCCCGCCTCCTCCTCGTCTTCCCCGACGAGGGCGGCCTTGACCTCGATCCGCGCGGTGTTGTGCCTGGCCCTGAGGACGAGGCGGGTGCCGGGAAGGACCGAGAGGCCCCCCTCGAGCCAGTGGACCGTGGGGTGGAGGTGGCGGTGGCGGGGGGGGCTCTCCCGCCGCTGCCGCCGCCGGCGTCGCCCTCGGGGAGGAGCGGGGGGAGGAGGAGAAGGGAAGCCGGCGACCCCTCCTCCTTCGGCGTCCTCGCCCTCTTTCTCCTCCTCCTCCTCCTCCTCGTCGTCGTCGTCGTCGTCGTCGTCCCCCTCGTCGTCGTCCTCCTTGTCGTCGTCGGGACCGCTGCTCAGCCGAGCCCCTCCGTCTCCGAGGTCGAGCTCGTGCCAGACGACGACGGCGTTGGCGACGCCCGGGGCCGTCGCGGCGACCTCGATGACGGAAGAGAAGGAGGAGGGAGAAGGAGGAGGCCGGGCCCCGCCGTCGCCGGCGCCGAGGGCCCCCTCCCCCTCCGACTCCCCCTCCCCCTCCGACTCCCCCTCCCCCTCCCCCTCTCCGTCTTCCTCTCCGCCCCCGCTCAGGGCCAGCGCCCTGAAGTCGAGGTCGAGCACCCGGATACTTCCCGAGAGCCTCCTCCAGGCCCCGGGGGCCAGCGGCGCCCCGCAGGAGAACCCGCCGGGACTCCAGCGGCGCGCGTCGAGCGCCTCGCGGAGCGCCGACCGGTCGAAGACCGCCGCCGCCTCGTCCTCCTCCTCCTCTCTTTCCCCCTCCCGCGCCGCCGCTCGTCCCCCTCCCCCTCCTCCTCGGCGAGAGGAGAAGGCCGGCTCGCAGCTGGAGATCTGCGCGAGGCAGGCGAAGACGGCGGCGGCGCGGGGGACGATAAGGGGGAGCGGGGAGGGGCTGGGAGGAGGGGCTGCCGTCTCCCTCCGTCCCCGCTGCTGCTCGCCGCCGTCGCCGCCGCCCTCCAGCTCCTCCTCGCCGCCCCCCTCCCGCTCCTCCTCCTCTCGGACGGCCAGCTCTGCCAAGGCGTGCCTCAGCGCTGGGACGATGCCCCCGGAGAGGAGACCGTCGTCGACGAGCCCGGCGGCGACGACGACGTTGGCGCAGATCGGCGGGAGCGAAGGAGAAGAAGAGGCGGAAGGGGCGAGGGCGGCAGCGGCGGCGGCGGCGGCGGCGGAGGAGGACGGCGACGGCGAGGAGACGCCGCCGCTCCCACCTCCGGCCCCCCCCCTCACCCTCCCGTCGGCCCCCACCTGGTCGGCCCTCGCGTGGAGCACCCTGACGATCGAGGCGTCGAAGCCGTTGGCGTCGAGAACGTCGCGGGCCGAGTCGGCCAGATAGGCCCAGCGCTCGACCAGCGCGGCGCGGCCGCGGGGCAGCGGCCGAGGGCGGGGGAGGGGGGGGCGCGCCGCCGCCGCCGCCGCCGCGCCCGCGGCCTCTCCCTGCTCCTCCTCCTCCTCCTCCTCCCCTCCTCCCGCCATCGCTTCCGCCGCGGCCACCACCCCCTCCGCGGCCAGCGCCCCGGAGAACACCCCGCCGCCGAGGTCGAGCAGCGCGGGCTCAAGCCCGCGCCCCGCGGCGACCTCGAGCACCGCGGCCCGGACCGCGGCCCGCAGGCGGCGGAGCCGGGCGGCGTCGCCGACGGCGGCGAGCGCGCGCGCCGGCGCGGCCTCGTCGCAGCGGACGACGGCGAAGGAGTGCGCGTCCCTGACCGCGGCGTCGCGCGAGGCGCAGCCGGGCGTCAGCAGGGCGAGGGGGCAGGCGCGGAAGGCGGAGCAGAGGCGCTCGTGCCTGCGGAGGACGAGGGCGTCGGCGGCGAGGGAGGCCAGGGAGGAGGGAGACGCGGGAGAGGGAGAGGGGGAGGGGGAGGGAGAGGGGGAGGGGGAGGGAGAGGGGGAGGAGAGGGGAGGAGCAGGGGAGGGCGGCGAGGTGCCGCCGTCGCCGCGGCTGCTGCCGTCGGCGCCTTCCTCCTCCTCCCCCCCCCCGGTCGCTGTCATCTCCGCCGCGACTGCTGCTTTTTCTTCTCTCATCCCCCTGACAGCGGCCTCGGCCTCCCGGGCCAGGCCGGCGTCCCCGGGGAAGAGGCTCAGCCCGGCGTCGGAGGTCGCGAGGGCCTCCTCGAACCTCGACAGCGCGCTGAGCGCCGCGGCCTCGGCGGCCAGGGCGCGGGCGAGCGAGGAGGGGGAGGAGGGGCCGCCGCCGCCGCCGCCGCCGCTTCGGCTTCGGAGCAGTCTGAGCGCTTCCCACGCGTCCTCGAGGGCCTCTCCGGGACGGGAGAGGCGCAGGAGGACGAGGGCGCGGTTGCTGTCGAGAGGGAGGGTTTGGGTTCCTCTTCGCGTCAGTTTTTTTTTCGAGGGCAGGAGAGGACGCCGACGAGACGAAGAAAACGAAAAAAAAAAAACCGCCGCGTTTTCCTCTCTCTCACCAGAAGCAGACGTGAAGGTCCCTGTGCACCACGCCGCGCCTCCTCGCCGCCCCGATCGCCGCAGAGTAGCCCCCCAGAGCCCCCTCGAGGTCTCCCGCGCGGTGGAGGGCGGCGGCGCTCGAGTGCAGCGAGGCGAGCGACGACGACGGAGGAGGCGGAGAGGAGCTGGAGGAGGAGTTGAGGAGGGAGGAGCGCCGCTGCTCCTGCTGCTGCTGCTGCTGCGGCAGCGGCGCCTGGCCCCTCTTCGCGGTGGCCGCGGGGAAATCATCTGCTGCAGATGAGGAAGTGGAGCCGGCAGCGCCTCCTCTGCTGCTGCTGCTGCTGCTGTCCTTTGGCGGCGAGCTCGCACGTGTCGCCGGGGGCACGTTTTCGGTCGTCATTTTCGTTCTTTTTTTGGGAAGAAGTCTTCTTCAAGAAGAGAGTGAAGTCGAACGAAGAAAAAAAAAGTTCGAAGTCGATAAGAAACGTCGTCCTCGAAAAATTCATTCTTCACCCCGTCTCTCTCGTTCGCAGCGAAGAAACCGAATCTGTCGACAGTCGCTCTCTCTGTCTCTCTCTCTCCCTCTCTAGCTAGCGAAACTATGCAGGCGACGCTCCAAGCACGCGCAGGCGCGGCCTCCTCCGTCCGAGGAGCCGCTTCATCATCTCGCCGCTCCTTGACGACGGTGGCTGTCCTTCGTTCGCCCGTCGCTGCTGCTCCGTCGTCGCCCAGGCGCTTCGTTCCGGCTCTCTCTCCTTCCACGCGCAGGCCCGTGCCTTCTTTTGTCGACGGAGGCGTCGCCGTTGGGGCGAGGGTGAGTGAATCGGGAGGGAAGGAGGGAAAGGGAGCGAGAAGAGAGTTGAAGACAGCGATCTGCTGCTCAGCTTCTCATTCCGCCATCTGAATTCTTAGTTCCCTAGCGGAGTTCCAAGAGCAAACGCTCACGTTTACGCTCGCCCACTGTATACACCACCACCCACAGGATGTCGTCCGTCGTGGTCTCTTTGGTCTGGGACTGCCGGAGCTGGCTGTTATCGCCGGCGTCGCGGCGCTGATTTTCGGTGAGGATTTTTTTCTTCTTCTTTAGAGAGAGGAAAAAACGGCGACGCAGCAAAAAACTCGACCGCTGCTCTTCTCACTGCTTCTCCTTCTTCTCCACCTCCACTTGAACAAACCCAAACAGGCCCGTCCAAGCTCCCCTCGCTGGGGAAGGAGCTCGGAAAGACCGTCAAGAGCTTCCAGACTGCCGCCAAGGTGAGAGAGCTGAGAGTCTGATAGATTGAGGGAGAGGGGGAAGAGAGAGCTTGCGTTTGGTTTTTTCGACCTCTGCGTGCCGCCGCCCAAACGTTTTCCTTTCCAAACTCACTCCTTCTCTCTCTCTCTCTCTCTCTCTCTTTCTACCCTTCGACAGGAATTTGAATCCGAGCTCAAGACCGCGACCTCCGACGACGAGGAGAAAGCAGAGGACAAGAAGGCGGAATAGAGAAGAGTGATTAAACTTGTAAAGATGAAACGGAGGAGAAAGATGATTTGATGATGGAGGCCGAGGTCGGGTTTTTTAGTTTCGTCGTCTTCAAAATTTCACTTTGTTCAAAGCCTGTTTTTCTTTCCGTTTCTCTCTTCAGGACTCGAAATGGATTTCCCGCGAAGCAGCTGGGCGGCTTCCTCGAGCGTCTCCGCTGCTCTGGCAGCGCCGCTGTCCTGCCGTCTGGCGAGGAAGGCGCTGCTCTTGCAGCGGAAAGTCGGCGACGATGATGTTGCTCAAAGGAGGAATCTTGGCTTGACGTCGATGCCTCGTCGCCGCCGGTTCCTCCTCGCTCCTCCTCGCGCTGCTTCCTCCTCGTCCAATTCTGACGAGCCGGCAATCGCAGGAGGCGCTAAAGACGGGCATCATCTCGAAATGTCTCCTCGGCGAGACGAAAAGAGCAGAGAAGAGAGGCGCGACGAGGAGCAATCGGCGCGAAGCAGTACTCAGCAGCAGTCCTTCACCGCCGTCGCTGCCGCCGCGCTCGTCGTGTTGTCGTCCCTCTCGTCGCCCTTCTTCTTCCTCTTCCCGCCTCCGGCCCAGGCTTCCGCTGGCGGCGACGCGCTCATGACCTTCAACAAGCGCGCGGACGCGGCCGCGGACGCGGTCGCCGGAGTCCTGCTGGGGGCCTTGCCGAAAATCAAGAGCGGTAGCCTTTCTTCTTCTTCTTCTTCTTCTTCGAGCTCGTCGTCGCCAGCCGCCGCCGAGAGGGAAGCCGCGGCCGCGGCCTCGGCCGCGGCCGCGGCGGCGCTCCTCAAGGAGGTCAGGGACGTCGTCGCGCTCAACTACCTCGACACGAGGAGCGACGGCGGGAGGGGAGTCAGCGCTTCCTCCTCCTCCTCTTCGAGCGGAGGCAGCAGCGGCAGGTTCGACCTGGCGGCCTGGGACGCCGCGGTCGAGGCCGAGCTCACGGGAGGCGGCGGCGGCGGCCGCCGCGGGCTCTTTGGCGCCGGGACGAAAAAGGGCGGCAATGTGCTCAAGGACGTCCCCGCGGCCCGCCGCGCCGCCAGGCGCCTCCTCGCCTTCTCGCTCCCGGACCCTTACTCGCGCTTCCTGTCCCCCGAGGAGTTTGCTGCGATGAGCCGCTATGACATCACGGGCGTCGGGCTCAACCTCGGGTCCGCGGACGAGTACGAGCGCAAGGTCGGGGAGAGGCCGCCCGGGGCGGCAGCAGCCCCGAGCAGCTCGGGCCCTTCTTCTTCTTCTTCTTTTTCTTCTTCTGCAAGCTCTTCTTCGAGACCTTCCTCGAGCCCTCCTTCGAGCCCTCCGTCGAGGAACGACTCGAATCCCTCGATCGGGGTCTGGGTGATCGGCGTCATCCGCGGATCGCCCGCCGACGCCGCCGGCGTGCAGCAGGGGGACAGGGTCGTCTCCGTCGACGGCAGGGTCATCGATCCCTCCAAGGAGAGCGCGTTTGACGTGGCCTCGAGGATCCAGGGGGCCGGGGTCGCCGAGGCGGCGGCAGAGGAAAGCGGGAGGGGCGGCGGCGGGGCGGCGGCGGCGGCGGCGAAGACCTCGGCTGCGGCGACGGGGAAGAAAAGCGCCAAGTCCCTGTTCTCCTCCTTCCCGCTCCTGTCTTCTTCGTCCTCCTCCTCCTCCGGGGGCAACCCCACCCGCAAGCTCTCGCTGGACGTCCTCAGGCGATCGGACGGCTCGCGCTCCCGCGTCGTGATGGAGGCGCCCGTGGCCCCCGCGGCGGTCTCGCCGGTGAGCTTCAAGCTGCTGGTCGAGGAAGGAAACGGAGGGGGAGGCGGAGGAGGAGGAGGAGGAAGGGGAGGGGGCGAGGGGGGAGCCTCGAAGATCGGCGTCATCAAGCTCGACTCCTTCAACGCTCGGGCAAGGTCTGACGCCGCCGCCGCCGTCTCCGAGCTGCTGAGCAAAGGGGCCGACTCCTTCGTTCTGGACTTGCGGGGCAACAGGGGCGGGCTCGTCTCGGAGGGGGCCGAGGTCGCGGCGCTGTTTCTGGACAAGGGGTCGACCGTCGCGACGACGCTCGGGCGCGCGCCGCTGCTCGACGACGACGCGATCGGAGGAGGAGCAGCAGCCTCTCTTCCTTCTTCTCTAGCAGCAGCAGCAGCAGCAACCCCGTCCCCCCATCGAGCAACGAAGACGACCACGCGCACGCTCTCCACGACGGCACAGCCGCTGGTGCCGCCCGGAGCGGCGCGGCTGACCGTCCTCGTCGACGAGAGGACGGCCTCGGCGGGCGAGATCGTCGCGGGCGCGCTGCGTGACAACTGCCGCGCGCCGCTCGTCGCGGTCTACCCCGCGGGGGCGGCGGGAGCGGCCCCCTCGGGGCCCTTTCTGCGCACCTACGGCAAGGGGCTCATCCAGTCGGTCTACGAGCTCGGGGACGGGTCGGGGCTCGTGCTGACGGTCGGGAAGTACTTCACGCCGAGCGGGACCGACCTCGACAGGGAGGGGCTTGCCGCCGACCTCCAGGTGGTCGGAGGAGGGTCCTCACCTGGCCCCGGCGGCAGCAGCAGGGCCGCCGGCGTGCCGCCGCGGGCGGAGGCGGAGGCGGTGCTGGACGCTTGCTTGCGGGGGAGGGGAGGAGGGGAGGGACTGTAAGGAAAAGCGGAGAAGGGAAGGAAAAAGAAAGGGATGAAAGCGGATGGGTGGAAAACAAAAATCGGTTTCAGCAAAAAAAATCAAAATAAAAAATCAATGAAAATGCTCTCTCTTCTGCTCTCTCATCTCTCTCCCTCTCTTTTTACCTCCTCCCCCTCCTCCGCACCCAACAAGCCACCACCCAACCACCCGCTACCACCACCACAAGTGCACCCACGGCAATCGCAGCAAGCGCCTCTGTGTTCAGATTCAGACCATTCGTCGGGCGCCCCTCGAAAGAAAGTGCGCACGCCGCGGGCTCGCCCTCGTTGCCTGCGGCATCGACCGCGAGGGCCTGCAGCGCCCAGAGACCGTGCCTCGGTGCCATGAACGCCCCGCTGCAGGGGAAAAATGATGAAGACGACGAGGAAGGGGAGAGAGAGGAAGCGGAGCTGCTGTCGCGAGCAGATACAGCTGCGGCCGTCGCCGTAGCCGTCGCCGTCGCCGTCTCCGTCTCCGTCTCCGTCTCCGTCGCCGTCTCCGTCGCCGTCGCCGTCGCCGCCGTTTTCTCTCTCGTCTTCCCTCCGATCGAGGCCGCCACCCCGTTCCGGAACAGCAGCGCCTCCCTTCCTGGAAGCGAAGGAGAAGGGGAACCATGGCGGACTCCGTCGCTGCTCAGCAGGCCGTCTTCGCTCCCGAAGCCGCCGCCGCCGCTGCCGCTCATGCCGGCGTCCTATTTTTTTTTGGGAACCCTCGAAGAAAAAAGGCACAGAGACTCTCTTGTCAGTCTTTGAGAAGGAGAAGAAGAAGTAGACGAAAAACAGGTCGAGGCCAGGCCTCTCGCTCGCGGCAGACCGGCCTCTCGCTCGCGGCAGACCGGCCTCTCGCTCGCGGCAGACCGGCCTCTCGCTCGCGGCAGAGTGAGTTTTTTTTCAAAAGTGCATCCTTTCGTTAAAAGAAAGGCGAAAGGAGCACAAGGGCCGCCTCCCTCCCTCCCTCCCTCCCCTTCTCTCTCCTCACCGGAATCGGCACCAGCAGTACCGGTGCCGCGTTCTCGCCCCACGGCACGAGCCTGCAGCGCGCCCCGGCGACCCCGGACCCCACCGCGCCGTCGTCGGCCCCCGCGACGGTCGGGGCGAAGCGGAACGCGCTGGAGGGGCTGCCCCTGAACGCGAAGGCGCAGGGCATGACGCCCAGGGAGCGCAGCAGGGCGAGGTCGGCCTGCGTTTGCGAGTTTTTTTTTTTTGTTGTCGAGAAGGGTTTTTCTCTTCTTTTCTCGAGTTTTTCGTCCAAAGAACCTCGCCCCCCCCCCGGATAAAAAAACGTTTTCCCCCTCAAAGAAACTCACCTCGTTCGCGACCCCAAACGTCACATCCACGGGCTCCAGCTGCGTCGAATTGACCTCCCCTCCTCGCAGCGTCGTCTGCGCGTGCAGCGCCATCGAGGTGACGTTGGGGGCCAGGGAGTCGAGCACGAAGGAGGCCGAGGCGGGGGCGCCCCTCCCGTTGAACGCCGC
>Ga0315289_10001496_pt1 | contig 36392 bp, 52 predicted proteins | sample YL17G11_40_MG_FD_203452 | JGI IMG/M metagenome (GOLD analysis project Ga0315289, IMG submission 203452) | Sediment microbial communities from Yellowstone Lake, YNP, Wyoming, USA - YL17G11_40 | ecosystem: Environmental > Aquatic > Freshwater > Lake > Sediment | place: USA: Wyoming | collected...
TGCGGGCTGCGCACATGGAGAACAAAACGTACGCTGCCCTTGCGCGGCAATACAAAATCCCTTACCATATTGTTCGGCGGATCTGCGCTTACGAGGCTTATGACTGACAATTTTTCTCAAATTCTTCTTAAGAACAGTGAAGCCATCCAAAATCAATTTCCTGAAGAGGCTCATGAAGCAAGCGAAATCTTAAGAAAAAATGAAGACATCCTTTGCCTGTGGCACAAAAAGAAACAACCCGGCCACAAAGGAAAGTTTGGATTGATGTATGAGTGCCTTGATTGCATGGAGGAAATCCAGAATGGCAGGTGCGCTATTGACGTAAAAAACTTCAGCTTCGATACCTACTGGCAGGTCAAGAAGTTTTGGGAGAAGGTTGAAATTAAAAAAGCAACCATGTGTTGGCCATGGATCGGCGCCACGAAGAAGAAGAACACAGAAACAGCCGCGTACATGCCAAGCCCCGCCCACAGTGGTCGAATCCAATCGGCAGCACGGGTTGCCTTCTGGACATCAAGGGGTTACACCGGACGGATGCGCGTGTTCCACCAACCGGGTTGCGATATGTTGTGCTGTAATCCACTTCATTTGCAGCTCCGTGAGCTAGAATCAATTCCCGTCCCTACAAAAGCTCCCGTTGTGAACTTAAGTTACGGGAACATCTTTGATCATGCCAGAGCAGCAAATGTCTAAGCCCACATCCAAAATCAGCCGAGTGCTGCCCAGTAATTACCACGAAGAAACACGTCAATATGCAGGCCATGTTTACATTGGCGGCACCAATCATTGGACCAAATGGTTTGATGATAAAGAAGAAGCAACCCTAGAGCTACGTTGCTTGGAGAAAAGGCTAAGCTTTGAAACAATTGAAACTGTTGAAGAAGAGGGCATGTATCCCGATCGTGCTAAAGTGATGGAAGAAAAGTATCAAGCTAGTGGCCGCACTGACGGTCTTTACACTGGTTTAATGACAGAAGATGGCCAGGTTCCTAACAACACTACCTGCTAACTCAGGTTATTATAATTTAGGCTCCGTACAGGCCTACCCCGCTGGCGGATCGGGGCCAACTGCTTACGGCCCTACGTCATATTTTGGGAGTGATCCCTTGCCTTCACGGACAGGGGATTCAATTAATACTGCGCAAGATCTTGGTGATTTTTCTGATATTTTTAAATCGCTGACACTAACAAGTACACACGGCGGCAACACTCGGATTCAATCCACATTTTACAAGCTAACACTAAACAAACCAAGGGCGTTGCTTCTTTCACAGAATTACAGCCCTACCTCATATCAATCAAATACAAACCGAAACACAATTGTTTCTTTCTACAAAGTAGAGGATGGAACCCATCGTCGGGAACTTCCTATCAACGATGATGGTTATGTTTATAAGCAAACGGGTCTGAACGAAGAAGATTCTTCTGACGGAAACGATGGTTATTCACACGATTACCCAAGCGAACAGCTTGATCCTGGCACTTACATAATGCTGATAACGAACGATATTCGTTATCTAACCACTACTTATTCACTTACGTTATTTTCCGTCAATGGCGATTGGCGTTATGTTAATGAAGCACTTGCAGAATCCACTGATTTTGGTCTGATAACTGAAGGCTCAGGGGCAGCCCTAGATTTTGGTGATTTATCAGTGATCAAAAGAAGGAGCAATTATCCTTATTCAGCGGTCAGTGGTCTAGGGTACACGCGAGAAGGCGTTTCACCGTAACAAAACATCTGCTAACCTGTTTAAATCCAGGAGAATCCCATGAAAGTTGTTACGTTTCAAGAATTGGAAGCTTCTTTCGAGCAAATCCTGGAAGACATCGAAGCCAATAAAGAGCACTACAGGATTCAACGGGAGGGCGGAGAGGACGTAATGCTCGTTCCCGTCGAAACCTACACAGTGTTAAAAGATGTGTACACAGATTGGGTTGAAGAACCGCAAAACGAGCCGCCCATGGAACAGTTTGATCCGTACCCGCTCCCTATGGAGTACATTGCAGACGCTGAGCCTGAGACGTTTTAACTAACCAAAAAACCTCTGCGGAATAGACGAAGCGGGGGTTTGAGGTGCAGGAGAATTAGGGTCAATTTTCCAACCACCTTCTACGTAACCGTTTTTTGAAGAAGACTCTTTTTGATATATCCATTTTGGTCCAGTGGCGTCTTTAGAAGCAGGAGCAGGAGCAGGCGCGGGTGTAGCAGCGTCACCATAACCTGCACCTTCTGCCCAAGATGGACGTTCTTTTGCAACTCGTGCAGGTCTGTCGCCTGAACGGCTTAGAGCCTCAGCATAAGTTTTCTGTGATTCTGAAAAACGATCGCTAGCCGCTTGTTGAGCGGGGGCATATTTATTTTCAACGCCACTGGTTTCACGGGTGTATTTGTCCCCAGTGGGCAGGCTGGATAGGTAAGTTCCGGCAGCTTGCATGTCCACCCCAGCATTTTGCGCCCTGAGTTGTGCTGGGGTGCCTGCTTGCGCGTACAATGTGTCTTGAGCCGTTTGTGTTTGACTTTGAAGCCGCGCCAAGTAATCTGCAGTGTGCGCAAAACTTTCCTTAGGAATTACCGATTGGTAAACCGTAGGAGAAGTGGGAGATGGCATAACTGTAGTCGGAGGTGAGCCACCCATAATTCTTACTTCTTAATCTGCACTTGTATGCTAATTTTATCAGTTACGAATCCATAAAGATGTTGGACACCAACAACTCCCAAGGGTCCCAAAATCAGAACCAAAAGCAATTCAGCAACAGTGATGGGCCTGGACATAAAGAGGAGTGCACTTCTATGGATGAGTTTAGCCTCCTTTTGTCAAAAGTGTCCACCGATGTGCTATGGAAAACACTGATGACTCAACAACAACGATTAATAGCCACGGCTTTATGGCAGGCCTGCAACTATGGCGGGAGACCAAAGCCTGGTGATCTTAAACACATGGAAAAGAAACGTGATTACGCAGAGTGGGTTTTACGAATTGATCACCGCCAGCAAGTAGAAAAAGCCAAAAAACAAGGTAAGCTGTAACAACCAGCAACGTTGTACCAGTGGAAGAAGATCTGTTTCTGCAGGAAGAAGAACCACTCATGGAAGGGGTGGGGCCACTCACGGAAGGGGTAGCTCCTGTGACACCTGCCAGAGCCACTAAATACCTTAGCTACCGCTTCACGGGACTCGATATTGATACTGTCACTGTTGATAACTACGAAAACCTCATGCGACCTTCGCTTGCTGAGCAGGTGAGCATGTTTATTCCTCTCTCCGGTAGTTTTAAAACGCCTGATCTGCGCCGTTACCTTGAGCTACTAAAAACATATGAGACTAGTACAAATGATCTAATCCTTGGGTTCTCCCTGGCGGATCAAATTAGGGTAACGTTTAGCGACATGAAACCTGCCACCATCTGTGAGAAGTTCCCGGACATTGATCTTGTCACGAAACGACGGTACCGTTGTGTAGCCGAATACCTTATACGGCAAGGCGAACTGACCAAAGTTAAAGATGAAAACGGTAAACTAGTTAAGAAAATAGGGAACATGGGCAAAGCAGTGGTCATTTATGAGCCACTACCCAAGATTCGCCAAACCCTCCAACGCTCAGGACTTGCTGAGTACATAAAAAATGAACAACCAACGCAAGAAGCTGCTGTCGAAACTCAACCTGGCGAACCCAGCACCGGAGGAGCGGATCCTGACGCAACTGACGATTGAACGTATTTGCGCAGACATGTGCGATTTTTATGAAAAATTCTATGCACAAGAGGGCCCTGGCACCATTGTGTATGTTCCCGATGCAGAAAAAGAGGAGGACTCAATGTTCTTTTTATCGGTGGATTGTTTGATTTCAGCAGTTGATGACCTCAACCGCCAGGAGTTAGAAGGTCCTGCAGAAGTAATGCGAAAGGCCATCGCCAGGGCAGAGGCACTGGATCCTGACAAAGAGGCGCTTTTTATCATCCAGGATAAAGAGCACCTGGCGCTTGTACACTACAACCGCGAAAAATCTGCGTCAAAACTAACCATTACGTGAAAATACGCCCCTGGCTTTCTAAAACTCAATTCTTAGCAAAAATACGCCACATTGAGGAGGATTGGCTTACACCAGTCGAGTATCTTCCTTATATTGACGCGGTCATAGGGGACATTGATTTAGATCCATGTTCCACGCACCATGCAAATAATGAATTCTTAAAAGCAAAACAGATCTATACCCTTAAAGAAGATGGTTTAAATATTGATATCCCTTGGACAGGAACCACGTATTTGTTTCCTCCTACTTACGGAAGATGTTCTCATAATAAAGAGCGTGGCACCATCAGATGGTCGCTTAGTAGAGGCAAGTGGTCGCCATCGCACGCTTGGTTTAACCGACTAGAGCGTGAATGGAAGTTACGCAACGTACCAGAGGCATTATTTTTTACAACAAATCCTGAATTAATGCGTACTAATCAAAATATTTGGAACTATCCAATTTGTATTCCCCAAAAACGTTGTAATCTGGTACACGGTAAGTACATGGCAGTAACGCTCCCAGGGCATAGCTGGGGTTACTTTATCTACTTACCTAAAATGGAGTACGGATTTAGCCAGGTTGATAAATTTGTTGATGTATTCTCAAACCTTGGCAAAGTAATCTACTGATTAACGTTTTCAAGGCGACGTTGCGTTGGGCTGCGCGGCGCCCCAAACGCGTTCTTAAATCTGTAAGTGGCATCACCAGGTCCTGAAGCAATGAAGTGGCCGTCCTCTTTGCTGTCTTGCGTAAACGTAGAGCGCTGCTGCATCCTGCGTTCAGCAAGAGATTTTGCTAACGCACGTTTCCCCGATTGATCATCTACAGCACCTTTCATGCCCTGGCGACGATTATCAACGCTGTAATTCGTGCTAGCCTTTGGTTCCATAACACCATTCTGCCAGGGATAAACCCATGAGTTTTACTAAGACTCAATTAAATATTGCCCAGGTGTGTGAGGAAATTAAAACATTGCTCTTAGAAAAAAATGCTAAATACGGTGACTCAGCGTTAAACCCTTCACGCATTTTTAGCAAAGCAAGCACGGTAGAGCAGCTTCTTGTGCGTATTGACGACAAACTAAACCGCATTCAAAAAGGAGCCGGTTTACTCGCCAACGATGAAGACGTTGTTCAAGACTTGATTGGATATTTGGTACTGCTTAAAATTGCATTAGCGCAATCTGCAGATCAAAGTTAATGGACGCCGATGAGATCTTACGCAATTACTCTCCTGAACTGCAGTTAATAGATATGTTGGATTGGTTGCAAAACACTAGAGGCTTCGAGGCGAACCCAATCCCCCCTGTTCTTGATTCCAGTATCTCCAAAACCGCCGCAGAGTTTCTTCGGACGGATCCCACTCCAGGAGTTTCCGCTCAAGATATTCTATTGCTTTGATTTGGTTTGGTGTCCCCATATAACTTTCGCCAAGGTTAAGAAGGCACTGCTTCAGCGGACACTTGTGTTTAGTAAAAAGAGGAACTTCAGCGTCTGGCGCCAGGTAGAGATTTAGCTCAACCCTGCGGCGCCTTTTTAACAAGGAATTGACGTAGCTATATTCAGGATTTATAAACGGACTCCACTCTTTTATGATTGCATTCCTTGTCGCACGCTCATTAATAAGCTTCAATAAGTTAGATTGCTTAAACGCAATCAAACCGACGCTGTGCGCATAACCAACAATTGCCGCACGTTTTTTAACGTTGAGCGGCATGTAAACATAACTAGAAAAATCAACGCAGAAATCTTCTAGGTCTCTAATTAACTGAGCATCAACTTCTTTTTGTGTTGTTTTAAAATGTGGTCCAGCCCACACCTTGCCGATGCGCTTGCTGCCATAGCCGATGCGCCACTCACCATGTTCAGTTTTATAGCTAGCAAAACGGCCAAGACCGATTTCAGTCCTGGCCACAGTGTACGTTTTGATTAAGCGGACAGCAACGTCGCTAAGGAACGGGCTGACGTATTGATCAGGGAATAACGACGCTGCCGGTGTATGAGGCTTCACTGTAACTATCAAACGACATCAAGACAATATAGTCCTTTGTTGCGTCAGTAACGGTCACAGCCACAACGCCTTTTTCTTTGCCAGCCTTGGCGATATTAAAATATTTGAAGTATCCAGTGGGGGCAGAGCCTGCCGAATAGGAATCTTCTCTAAAAATTTCAATGTCGTTCAGAGCAGAGCTTTTGTCAATTTTGACAATAATGTCACCAGTGGCTGCAGGATTTACGCGAAAACCTCTGGTTAAATCGCCAACATTACCTGCTGCGGTGGCACCAACGAAGGTGATCTCAGAACCGGCACTGACTTGCAGTCTGTCCAGGGTGCCTTTAATTGTGCGAGTGACGGCCATTGCTATTAAGAGAGTTGGTTTTCGGTGAGATAGTTGAAGGTGATGTCAGCGTCAATACCATGTTCCTTGAGAACCATAAAGAACATTTGACGATCCATCATTTTTTGATGGAGCATGTCAATGAACGCTTCTTCTAGCTCGTCTCGGTCCAGGTTTTTAATCGCAAAAGCCGCTGCATGCACAGCAAACTCCTGATCGACAGATAAACTCAGGGCATCGGCGTCCATCAAAAGGCCCAATCTATGACGTAATTCTAACAGCCGTGATTTAAAAGCGCCTAAACTTTGTAAGAAAGCGGACTCAACGGCATGTAACGGCGATCATCCGCAATTGACGGAGAGTCTTCAGGATTTTCAAAATACCCTTGAGCTAATTGGGGTAATCGTTCCGTAACGTACTGCTGAAGGTGACTTTTCGCGGAGAAATCGCTTGCCATGTTGTGCTCCACTGGGTTTCAAGAAGTAGTTACCAAGACCGTAACTTGTGAAAAAAGTACACGCAAAAATCAATGCTGCTGCTTCCACTTGCCATAGGCGCTTTTATCCACTATATTTTATCTAACTTGCATTTTTAAAGTTGGAACAAAACGCGCTGGCATATGAAATAATGAAAGCCGCCGTCAGTGGGGTCAGTAAGACACAGATTATCAAATACATAAAAGAAACTTATGATCAATCAGATGAACAAATAAGACAACTTCTGCGTCTCTGTAATTTTAAAAGCAAACCAAAAACAATCAACTACAAAGCATTTGCTGACCGGCAATTCACCAGTGAAGCACGACGCCTTTATTTTCCCTTTACACAACTTTACATAGCAGATGATTTTCTAACAGCCGATGAATGCCAAGAATTAATTAAAGCTTCTGCTACTATTCTGCGCCCTTCAACAGTTGCAGATCCTGGCGACACAAAAGCAGTGACAAAGTATCGCACCAGTAAAACAGCAGATCTGCATTATTTTAATTCTCCTTTTTTGAATTACGTAGATAATAAAATTGCAGATTTTATGGGGCTTAATCCTTTCCTTGGGGAGACCATGCAAGCGCAAAAGTATGCTCCAGGGGAATACTATAAGGCGCATCACGATTACTTTTGCCCGTTATTAAGAGAATTTAAAACTTATACCGAGTGGATGGGGCAACGCACTTGGACTTTTATGCTCTACTTAAATGATGTGGAAGAAGGTGGTGAAACTTTATTCAAGCACTTGAAGTTAAAGATTAAACCTACTGCAGGCAAAGCTATTGTGTGGAACAACCTTTACAGTAATGGTATTCCAAACCCCAAAACAATGCACGAAGCGCTGCCACCCATTAGCGGTGATAAGTACGTGGTCACCAAGTGGTGGCGAAGCTGGCCGTTAATTTAATTAGCTGCAACCTGGAACGTAACAGTAGCACTGGTGCCGCCCTCTTCATAGAAAAAATTGGCACGTATTTTTTTCATAGGGAAACCGCTGACGTTGTAAGCATACGTACCATTTTCCGTAATGGTGTTGGAGATCATTGCTCCAAAATTAGTGCCGTCAACGCTGCCATCAAGTCTTACAACAACTTTTGTATTAATATTTGCAACAGTTGCAATTAACGTGTAGTTGCGTGTAGACAAATAGTTAATTGTGTACACCTCTACGTCTTCCGTTGCCCCTGGAGCTGTCAGCGTTGGAAAGTTGAATAACGCTGTTTGCTGATAGCTCTCAAAGTAACCCATGACTTATCTGGCTGAAATTACAAATGTAACAGTAGGAGTTCCTGTAGTGATCGTCACCAGGCGTCCACGTACAGCCTTGAGGGGGAAGTTTGCCACGCTGTAACCGGTTGTACTGTTAGCGGAGATAGTGGTGTCAGCGGCGGCTAGAGCAAAGAAGTTGGTGCCATCAAGGCTGCCTTCAAACCGGACAACAATGCTGGTTCCAATAGAAGCAACAGTGACTTGAAAACCGTAATTAATAGGCGCAAATTCGTCTTGATCTGCAACCAAGCAAGTTGTCGTTACACCTGGAGCGGTCAACGCTGTCGGGTAAAAAAACAGGGTGTCGTTAAAAATAGGAGAGGCAGACATGGCTAATTATTTCTTATAATCTAGTGTACTCTTAAGCAACCATTGGAATTTTTTATGCACACGACCTCGTTCAACTCCAAGGTCAAGAGTAAGTTGATCGCCAATTGCTTCGCTCATCTTGCTTAACTCTTCAAATTTCTTAGCAAGCAAGTTATGGTTGGTTGCCAGTTGCAAGATAATGCGCTCTTGATCAAAGCAGCTTTCCAGGGGGACAGTTGGAAGCGTGGTGTACACCAGGTCTTCAACTGTTTTTGGCGTAGCAATATCTAACGAGCGAATGTGTTCGGCAATCGTGTCATTGCCTTCTTCCATTTCTTTGTAAATACGTTCCGTCAAGAGGTGAATTTGATAAAACTTACCTCCCATTAAGTTCCAATGAACAAGTTGAGTTTGATGATAAACATAAACTGAGTCACGCAAGCACTGCGTTAAATGGCAGTAGCAAGGAGTTGACTTGTCGGTTGCAGGTTTTGCCACTAGATTACCAAGCCGTGGTAGGCCTCTTTAAATTCATTATACGTGAAGCTGGCTTACCACTTGACCTTATCTGCCCAAAATGCCGCTGAACTCTTACCTTTTGCAATATTTTTTGCATGCCTTGCTTTAAAACTTGCGCGCTTTCTCTTCATGCGTTCAGTTTCTCCAGCCTTTGGTTTACCTGCTGTTTCAGCACCTTGTTCTCCAAAGCGAATAATCTTTTCCCCACCAGGTACGCCCTCACCGCAAGCCTTAACAATATGCGACTTATTCGGATGCCCTGGGGTTCTTTGAGGAGTGTTGCACTTCAAGTGTTCCTTAGATAAACGCTTGGCTTTTGCGTGATCAGCCATGATCAAACGTAATTTTCTTTATTCGCAATTAAATCTTGAGCTACTGCTCCGTTTGCTCCTTGTTGAAAAGAGCTAGGAATCCGCTCACTCTTTAATTTCTCAATAGCTTGAGCAACAGCGTCACTATAAGCACTTAAGAAAGCTTTTCCGGGTGGAATTTTCTGCGGATCAGCTTGTGATCCAGGTGAGGTTTGCATCGTGGCAGCTGTACGCAGTAGCTTGCGCTGTTGGAACTATTCTTAAGGAGCAAGGTTTTTGCTCCATCCATGTTCTTAGTTTACCAACCCTTTGCTCTGAATAATGGGGAGTTTGTTTGCACCAAGCCTCCCAAGGGCTAGAACCTTTTTTTTGATTACATGCCTGGCAGGAAGCCGCAAGGTTGTTTCTAGTATTGTGTCCTCCTTTATGTTTAGGGACGATGTGATCGATGGTAGCTGTGCATTCATCTAACTGTTGATCACAGTAAGCACATTGCCAATTCCAATCCTTAAAAATGTATTCTCGAAAACGTTTTCTTGCTCCTTTCGGACTTAAAACAATCAGGTTGGCGAGTAAATCGTTTTCTGAATGAAACATGGAGATACATGAATCCTTTCATAAAATTACGGTGCAGATACCTGTACTGTGCGTTATGTTGGTACCGCAAGGGAGCATGGCGTAATTGGCAGCCGCATCAAATTTAAAATTTGATGGTCATTGACCGTGGGAGTTCGACCCTCCCTGCTCCCATTATCCCTCTAAGACAGAATCAAGAAGAACGGCCTCTTCTTTTTCAGATTGTTTTAAGATTTCAATTACCTCCAGGGCGCCGCTTACTTTTAAGTAGCCTTCTTTGGTGAGGAGTAGTGCTGATTCTGTTGCGCGAATTTGATTTGCAAGATCAGCAAGTTGTTTCTTGAGATCAGCTTCAATTGACTCTAAGTTTTTCATGGTTTTGTTGTTAATTGGGTTATGTTAGCTGGTTACTAACGCTTAGCAAGAGGAGTTAACAAGCCTGCAAGAATCTCCAACATTTTGTAAAACTTGCTTATCATAAAAGTTGATTTAGGAGTTTTAGTTGTGTTGATCACCAACAAAGCTAAAACATGCAAGTACCAGATGATAGTTGAAAAATCTTGTAGAGCTTGTGCAGTTTTATGAACACTTGCAGGAACAACAATCATTTAAATGTCCATCCCCAGCCAGTAGCACCGCCTCCAACAAAGAAGCGCGGATTAAGATTTTTAAAAGAATAATGCTTGTTTTTGCCTGAGGTTGCTGATTGTGCTGACCAACCTCCGCCTACAAGGTCTTGCTCTCCAAACGGATCTTGTACCAGCCAGTAGGAGGGGCCATATCCAGTGATTACGATGAAGTGCCCACCGCCCTTTGGAGCATCAACAGTACCGTGGTGCAGAACACCTGCGGCAACCGGTTTTCCTTTGTCAATTTGATTTTTAACGTCAAGGCTGTCCAAGTTTGTCTTGAAGTCAGCTTTGACGCCAAGATCATCTAGCGCGCCGTAATGAGCTTCCCTGGTCGTTGTATCACCGTGTTTGTTGACGTAACGGAGATAATCAACATCGTCTTTGATTCCCTTGACGCCAAGGTACTTCAAACACATGGCAATTGATGATGTTTGGCATTGGCGCCAGCCTTCTGCACCGTTGTCCTGCTGCCAGAAGTAAGGGAAGTTGCGGAGGTAGCGGAGATCGCCATCTACGGCGTAGGGAGTGGGCTCTGGGGTAAGCCCGATCCAATGGTCATCAAAGATCCACCAAGTGCCCAGGGAGCCCATATTGAGCTGTGTGTGGCCGTCTTTATGATCTACTATGGTGCAATTTGAATACTTGCGTCCCTGGTAAACCTTGGCTTTTTGATCGTTAGGAAGGGAATCTGCAGCTACTGGTGCCTTCTTAAACCACGTTTGCTGGCGAGAGGTTACGTTAATTGCGGTCAAAATAAAAACCAAACACTTGGCTTTATCTTAGCAACCTGTTCTTAGTTGCTTACGAGGTAGCTGGCTAACTAAGTGCGGCCCAGTAGTGGCGTTGACTTATCGCTCTAGCAAGCCATCAGGACACAAGGTACGCAGTAGCTACCATCCTCATAGGTGCAGGTGACATGAGTTGAGGTTATCTTGGCAATGGTCTTGCTGCGAATAATGTCATCGTCTTGGGGTTTGGCAGTGCCATCACCAGCAGACATCAGCAGATCACCACGCTCAACCGTGACGCTTTCGGCAATGCGGATGATCATGTCGCCCGTCATTGCGACAAAATAATCCAGTGGGCCGTCATCAGAGAACGAAGTGGAGACAAATACGCCAGCCACATTGGCATCGCCTTCAACGTCGCTTACTTTAGTTTTGTTAAGCTGTTCGTTATCCTCATCGCCCCATTCGCACATCTCGTCAAGGTTAGACATGACGGTGCCCTTGAGGATGTTAAATGGATCTTCTCCGTTGGGTAATTGCGACCAGCGAGCTAGGTGGCCTCCTCCATAGGTGACGGTGGTGCCGGAGACGGAGATGACGCCTTCTTGCGCTCCACTTTCGAAAAAAGCAATTAAATCACCATCGCTAGTTCTTCCTTTGTAAAATACTGCTCCGCCATGAGATAAGAACCCATCAGAAGCTCTAAATGAAAGCCCAACTGAGCCAGACGGGTTCTCTAATGTTGTCCCTAATTGAAGATTTCCTGCGTTTGTAATTCTCATCCGCTCCGTCGGGCTGCCCGCTCCGTCTGCGGTGGTGCTGAAGACCAGGCGGCCTGGCATGTCGTTGGCGCCGGGGGTGCCGTCTACTTCTCCGGTAATAGACGCAGCAATTGTTGGGTTGGTACCATCACTACCAACAAAACCAAAATAACCAAGTGTATCATTGTTGCTAACAATTGCATTTCCACTAACAGAAGCGGATCGTGATTTAGCTAGAAATAGATATGGCGGGGCGGCGTCTACGCTATTTCGCGTAACTGCAATGGTTGCGGCAGATGTTGTTCCTTCAATTTCAAGCTTTCCTGCATATGAGCCACGACTAATAGACGTGCCAACTAAGAGCCTGCCGGAGCTGTCCTCAACCATGCTGCTGTAGCCAAGGCTACCAGCGGTTGCGCCGTTCTTTAGAAACTGGTTGGCACTACCATTACTGGTGGGCAAAGTCAGAGTGTTATTGCCTGCTACGGCTGGTGCTTGAATTGTTGTTGTTCCAGACGTAGCCCCAGTAAGGGGTATAGAAGTAAGTGTCCCAAAACTAGAAGTTGTAACAGTTCCGGCGCCAGGTGTTCCGACGTTGATGGATTGGCCTAGGGCGATGATGAAGCAGGTGAGACCGGCTGCTGGCGCAGTCGTAAAGGTAATTTGGCTGCCGCTTAGGGTGTAGTCCGTTGCAGGATTTTGGATTACGCCGCCGAGGGATACAATTATTTGGAAGGCGCTACCAGGCGTGAAGCTATTCCCTGCTCCCCCTGGAGGGATGGAAAGCTGAAATGTTGTGAGAATGCCATTAAAGCTGCTAGCAATATCACTAAGTTTTGTTACTAGTCCAACGGTAGGCTGGGAACCGATGTACGCCATGTTAGTTTTTACTTTTCCTCAGCATAACAATGATTATAGCAGTTAGTCATCGTCTTTAATTCTTACCATTAGTTTAATTGCCCTACGACCACGGCACACCAGCCGCCTTGGTAGGAGCGGCCTGCTCATCCAGTTGCGCTTGGAGTGCAGCCCAGGTGTAGGTGGTGGTCATGGTGGTGTGGTGGTGGTGGGTAGTGGCGTTGACTACGCTGCTTGACGAGCGCGTTCTTCGGCTTGGCCTTTTTCATAGGCCCATTTGGCAATCTCCCAATAAGTAGCAGAGCGCCCAGATGTGGTTAACATGTCGTCCCACTTATTGGTTAATTCAAATGGGATCTCAAGAAGGCAAACAGTAAGTGGTTTCATGTGATTAGGGAAGGTGACTACGCGCCTTCCAGTGCTGCAACGCGATCCTTCAAGGATGCGATCTCAGCGATAGCTTCCTGCAACGCAGCCGTCAGCAGGGGTACCAGCTTGGATTGGTCGATGCCTTGGTACTTGGGGTTGCCGTCTTCATCCTCTGCGTCTTTCTCGCCAGTGACACACTCAGGGACAACGGCTTGGGCTTCGTGGGCGATGAAGCCGTCAACCGTGCGGCCAGGGTCCGAGATAAAGTTAAAGCGATGAACCTGAAGCTGGTTGAGTCGGCCCGATGCACCCGTCAGCGGCTCAATATTTTCTTTGAGACGATAGTCTGAAGAAGTGTTATAAGCAGTTGCGCTTGTTGTTGTTGTTATAGAGCCCTGGCGAACACCGTTGTACAAAAAATCGCAAGCAGTAGTGGTACCAGTAAAGGAACCATTCCATGTAAGAGTTGGAGCCGAGCCAGCGCCGCTGCGTGTCGGTCCGAAAGTCAATCCAGTCGAATCAAGAATGCCCGTTCCGTAGGTGATGTAACCGTTGGCGTGAATCCTCATCCGCTCCGTCGGGCTGCTCGCTCCGTCGGCGGTGGTAGAAAATACTAGGCGGCCCGGCATATCACCAGATGCGCCAGGTGTGCCGTCTACAAAAGCAACAATGTTGGCGGCTTGATCAAAGCTTGTGCCATTGGCACCGCTAAAAGAAATGGCCCCAAGTGTATCTCCGCTAGCAACGATTGTGTTCGTTCCTTTCGTTGCAGACTTGGACCGGCCTAGGATGATGCCAGCCGGGTCGGCAGCGGTAGAGGAGTATCTTGTAGCAGTGATATAAGAATCCGCTGAAGTGCCAACAATCTGCAACGCACCGTCTAGGAGGTTGTTAACGCTAGTAGACGTGCCAACTAACAGTTTCCCGTCTGCTGTCAGCCTCATTTTTTCTGCTGTCCCCGTGCCGCCAGTGCCTACATAAAACTCTAAAGGAGCGGTGTTGCTAACATTTTCGTATGTTGACCGAATACTAGTATTGCCATACTTTGTTCCTGAAAGAATGTATCCATATCCAGCAATTAACACATTTGTAGCATTGACATTAGCGGACGATCCAACAGAAATAGAACCATCTTGAATTTCTAATTTTTGTGCAGGGCTATTAGTGCCAATCCCTACACGGCCGGAGCTGTCCTCAACCATGCTGCTGTAGCCAAGGCTACCAGCGGTTGCGCCGTTCTTCAGGAACTGGTTGGCACTGCCATTACTCGTCGGCAGGGTGAGTGTATTATTCCCAGCAACAGCAGGAGAAGCGATAATTACGGAGCCTGACGTTGAACCGTTTAGTTGAACACCAGACGTACTAAATGCAACAGGTGTTGACCCGTTGATACCTACACCAATTTGACCGGAGCCGCTACGGTAGAATCCAGTGGTGGTTTGGCTAGCAAACGAAATACTTGGAACGGATGCTGTACCGTCAGGATATTGAACGCCTGCATTAACACGATCGGCACCAGCAAGAACTACGCCCCAAAAAGCTTCACCAGTCTTGGGAGCAGAACTAAAAACAATATTGCTACCAGAGAACCTAAAACCTTCAGTACCTGTGGAGTCCGGTTTCTGCGGTACGCCACCGACAGAAATCAAGATGTTCTGTTCGTTAAGAGGAAATGGTACAGGTGTAACACCGTTAACAGTAAGCGCAAATGATGTCGTCGTACCGTTAAAACTAGCAGTTAAGCTATCAATTAATTTGTAGCTAGAAAAAGCTACACCTAAATTGTTCCCTAAATATGGCATTTTTACTCCACCTCAGTAGTATCAATTGTAGCTTCCGCAGGCTCTGGGGCGACTGCTGACTCCTCTACAGTAACGGGGGCCACTTCGTCAACTGTCACAACTACTTGTGCTGCTGCGGCTGCTTGTTCTGCCAAAACATTGGCGGGTGTTTCTACTGGTTGTTCTGCTTCTTCCTCTGCTGGATCTGTATTAGGGCCTTGGGTTGAGGGTTCTACGGGCCAAATAATCTCTTGGGGATCTAAACCTGCAAACGTTTGGGGAATATCACGCAAGATTTGACGATACACAGCCCACGCACGTTGATCTACGGTGCAATCAGGGAGCATTGTCCAATCTGATGCCGTTAGTGCAGCATTACGCTTTAATAGGGCTTGCTCCCAGGTGTAAGGCTGTACGTCAGGGTTAGGGAGGGGAATATTGCCGTCTTCTAACCACTGGAGGTAAATGGTGTAATCGCTATTGGATTCATCCGCAGGGATCGATGCGCCATCAGAGAGGCGGAGGATGCTGGTGCCGGTGGTGAGTTGATACATGGCGTTAGTCATGGTTTGCGTCATGGTTTTCACAGCTCTGCGCTGAAACCTCCAGTGAATGATACTGCTACTCCAGTGCTCCAGTTTGCACTGTTGTTGTACACATAAGCTGTGTTGCCATCGGTTCCTGCGCCATATCCTGCGTATAAAATTGGGGAACCTGCGCTACCAGAGGAAACAGCAAAAGAAGAACCGCCATCAAGAGTTGGCTGCGCTCTCATAGTTGCCTTTAATACAATTGCAGCGCCGGTTGACGTATTATTGTTAATGCTTTGCCCGAATGCAGACGCAAGTTTTATGAAATACCTCTGACAAAGCGCCAACTCCGCCCCAAACGACCTGCTTTCAAACGTACTGCTAACCAAACCTAACTCCAGTTGAACATTACCAATCGTCCACGTACCGCTGATCTGCGCACCGACAGTGAAGACAACCTCAACACCAGTCGTGGCGGCGGCTGGGATAGCAATGTTAGCTGTGTAACGCGTTACCGAGCTGGTAACTGTGAACGTGCCAGTTGCAATTTGCGTTTTAGTCGGAGTTCCAACCGTACCAAACGTATCTGCTGTAGTGGCGTAATAGGCGGTCCAGGTTACCGTTGTTAGAAGGGAGTTGGCGAGGTCAACGCCGAGAGTAGCATTACTCCCAGCAAGATCGTAAGAGTTAGCGACTTCGATACGTTGGCCAACGCCAACAGCTGTAACAGAAGCCGCACCTGTGATCTGCAAGCGGTTTTTAACCGCACCAGAACCGGCAACTTGCGCGGCTGTAACGTTTGCACCTGTGGAGTAGACATACCAACGATCAACGGAAGGATAACCAGTGCTTGCGGTTGGAACCGCAGTACCAGCAGTCACCGTAGCGGAAGTTGCACGTTGTGCAATTGTCATGCCACCGTTAATAAAACGGTTACGGAAAGGCCCAACAACATTAAAGACGTTGCTGTTTAGGCCGTCAGCATCAATCTTAGTGAGTGCCATCAGGTCTGCTGTAGATAGCTAACTGTGATATCTAATGCGCTTGAGGTATCTGAACTTGCCCTGAGAACGTCGTTTGCTGTCATGATTACTTTGCTACCCGAGATCATCTCCAGGGAAGAACCTGCAGGGATCGGTGCATTTTTAATTAAAAATGCGGCATCACCTGTGTTGGGAAGCAAGTAAATGTTTCCATTTGCGCTACTGCCTGTTTTATTTGAAACCAGAACGCTAAGGATGATCAGCGTAGCCGTTCCTCCTGCAGTAACAACGTTAGTTGCTGAACTAGAAGTTACATCAGCAGTTGAAAGGCTGGACTTGGTGCTTTTTGTGAATGTATTTGCCATGTCAGCCTAGAGCAACGATAAGGGCGAGGTTGTCAGTGGACTCAAAAGAACCAGACACAGTTAAACCACCAGAGATTAACACGTTACCTGGAATAGTAATAGAACCAGATGAATCTATTGTAAGACCTGCAACGCCGTTGGCAACCAGTGCAATTTGCCCGATGCCTGGGCTAATGATCCCTGTGTTAGCACTATTAGCAAATTTTAAAGCGCAGCTAGATAAAGAACCTGGGGAGAGACTTGAGTTTACACAATCAGCGCGCAACAACGGGTACCCGCCGATCGTTGATGCGTCATGAACAACACACGTATTTAACGTAGTGTTGACAGTAACCTCACCAACAGCGCCGGTAAACGCTGCTGTTTCAGCAGAAGTACCTCTGCGAAATTGTACTTGTGTTGACATAATACTATCCTAACGCAATTGCAATTGCAGTAGCAAAATCTTGCGATGCCAATGTTGCTGTTTCATCTGGTAATGTCAAAGTACGATTTGCAGTTAAAGTCTCTGGCGTCAGTGTAGAAGTAAAACTGCTACTTCCACCTGCCCGTCCATTAAGAATGATTCCGTCTTGAGTTGAAGTCTGCCTAAATGTTTGGCCTGTTGCATTTGTAAATGTGTTGGCGCCAGTAAAAGCATTATTCGCCCCTAAGTAAGCAACCGTTCCACCAACACCAAAGGTAATAGTTGACCCATCAGTACCAGCAAACGCAAGCGTGTTGGACGCCGTCAAAGTTTTACCGTCAACAATAGTTAACGTTGAACCTGTTGCTGGTGCTGTAATCGTAACTTTATTAACACTTGTTGCAGATGCTACGCCAAGAGAAGGTGTCGTCAGCGAAGGCGATGTAGCAAAGACTGCAGACCCTGAACCTGTTTCATCGCTAAGAACGCCCGCCAGTTGGGCAGAAGTTGTAGAAGCAAAGAACGATAAGTTGTTTGCACTTAACGCAACGGTACCTGTGGCATCTTGAAGCGTTACGGTACGATTTGCAGTTGGGTTGGTAACTACAACTTTTGTAGTGTTTACAGTAGCAGTAGTGCCTTGGAACACCAAGGCGCTTGCAGTGCCGTCAAGATACAGCGAGTTGGCTGCACCAAAGACACCACCATACAGGGTGGTTGCTGTCAGGGAGGTAAGCCCTGCAACGGTACTGGTACTGGCGCCAAGCGCAACCGACGTACTGCCGATCTGCACGCTGGAGTTTGCTAGTTGGCTATTAGGTATTGCGCTTGTGCCAAAAACGCCTGTGCCGGAGTTATATGTTAAGCCTGAGGCTACAGCGACGCTGAGACTTCCACGAATATTGGCATCAGTAACAACAGCAAAATCGTAATTGCCAGTCGCACTGCTGTAAGTAAGCGCACCATAACCCGTACCTGTTGTAGAAGCGGAGAGAGTTCCTCGTACGTTTGCCGCTGTAACAACACTATAAGTGATTGCTCCAGTATTGCTATCGTAACTAAGACTGCCAAAACCTGTACCGCTATTAGCAACAGAGATTGAGTTAAGTAGTGCAAGGGTGCCACTTGCATCCGGGAAAGTAATCGACCGTGTGCCGGTAGGATCTGTAGCATTGACAGTAGTTTTGTTGGCGTCAGCAGTTGCGCCTTCAAAGATAATACCAGTGCTGCCCAGGGTAATGCTGTTTGCAGCTCCTGCTGCACCGGAAATAACGTTAGTGCTGCCAGTTACTGTTGTAGCGGTAAGACTCGTAAGACCTGCAATGGTACTAGAAGTTCCTCCCAATGAAACCGTAGTGCTGCCAAATGTAACGGAACTAAAAGCAAGTTGAGAATTTGGTATTGAGCTGGTACCAAACTGCCCTGTCCCGCTGCTGTACGTTAAGCCTGAGCCAGACGCAACGCTTAAGCTGCCCCGGATATTTGCGTCAGTGACAACGGTATAAGTAAAAGCTCCTGTTACTGTGCTGTACGCCAGTGAACCGTACCCTGTGCCGCTGTTGCTTACCGATAAGGCGCCAAATACCCGAGCATTTGTATAGTAGAGGTTGGAGCCTTCAGTAAGGTCAGTTGTTGTGTTGCCAGCAAAATCTAACTTATCTGCTGGAGTGTTAACTTCCTGGAACAAACCGCTGACCAGGGCAATAGCTTTTCTAGTTGCCATGGTTAACTTAGTTTAATTGGGGTGGTAAGTTGAATGGATAATTTAGTAGTTGTTACTGCTTCTCCTACGTAAGTAACATATTTGCCTGCGCCGCTGGGGGCTGTCGTTGTGATTAAACCGTCGGTGGTGTCAGAAAGGTAATAGTGGTTGCCAGGGCTCAGTCCTGTTGTTGGCAGGATGCCTGCGACTAAAACCTGTACAGGATCCCCTTGCATCCGCGTTTGGTTAGCAAATCCAGCTACACGTGCTCTCTCTTCTGTACTATTTGCAATAGCTGTGATTACCAATCCTGTTGTATCCTGTAGGCACACAGCGTCGCCTTGTGTAACTGACGCCCCCGCTATACCAGTAAACCCTACTACTGGAGCAACAAAAACAGGAAAACCTTCCTTAAGATCAATGACGGCATCAACAAGACCGCGATAATTAGGTGCGTAGGGTTCGCGAGTCATTGTAAAACCATTACCTGACATCAGGTCAACAAGTGCTTCAATTGCACCTACTATATTGGCTTCGTAGGTAGCTGTCACACTGTTGTTTCTTCTTCGTTTATTTTAGTTGATTCAATCCTTTAGAATAAGAACAAAGCTACAGTATCTGATTTGGGCTACGAAATCTTGATAGCGGCAGTCTCCGGTGCTGCTGGTGCTTTTGGTGGAATCCACAAAGCTTATAGCAACGCACAAGAGCGACTAGGGAGGCGTTTTGAGAAAATTGAAAACGACCTTGACGTGCTTAGAAACACTGTAATGCACGATTACGTATTAAAAGAAGACTTTTTGCGTGAAATGCAAGCTGTTCATAACAAATTAGATCGTATTTTGGATTTTTTGATCAAAAATCCTCATTCTTAGACAGCAACCCACGACGTTGTTGTTGCTTTGTAAATATATAAAGCAGAAAGAGTTAAATCATAATGTAACTGACCGTCTACCGGGTTAAGCGGCGTACCTGCGGTAATTGATGCAACTGCTCTTGGCGTTTGCCACGCAGCACCATCATAAATTTTTAAGATTTGTGTACTGGCGGTATCAAGCCAAGACTCCCCTTTTGATAAAAGGGTGTGGCCAGTGGGAGTTACGTTTGGTGCTGTGCTTCCCACAAAGGTTGGTCCAACCTTGATCAAGCCGGTACTAGGTGAGGCTGTACTATCAGCAAAATACAGTCCAGGATCAGAAGGATTGTAGTTAATGGCAATCTCTGCCGCACCTAAACGAGTGGGCAAAGGTCTGTCATGTAGTAAAGAAGAGCGATTGTTAAGTATCTGATCAGCCATAAAAAATTACGCCCCGTACTCACCACAGTCTATAACAATATCTTTGATCACTTGCGGGGTGTAGGTTTCGCAATCAATACTGCTGATAGCGTTTACTGGCGTCAACGGAACCCCGTTCAAGTACGCGCCACAAACAATCAAGCCGAAGCGATAATCAGTTGCGTAGTTAATTAAGGGTTCGTTTAAGAACCCAAATTTTGTGCTAGAAACAAGTGTTGGCTCCAGGTTAACAACCTTGCTTAAAACTGAAATTAAACGTTGTGTACTGTTTTGTAAAGTGCCATTATCACTTAAGTTGCCGTTAGCGTCGCGCACTATATTATCAGTCAACAAAGATGTCAGAAGGGTTGGTTGATAATTAGCTACGGAACGCGGTTGATTTTTAAAATCAAGTGAAGTTGTTGTGCCTAACCAAGTTTTACCCATTCTTAACATGGTAAGTCTCTCTGCATTTTTATATACTCTGCTATTTTCTTTTGTAAAGTTTTTGTAAAAAGTGTCCGAGTCATCGCCAATGGGGTGATCACTTGGTTCAAGTAACCAAGTTTCCAGATATTGGTGCTCAACTATATTTGTAACAGTGCAGTAGCCTGATGTAGTTTGTGAATAAGGATACACAATCACAAAGTTGTTTGCGTCAATAACCTGGTTAACTAAGTACCCACCAGACAATGCCGCCCCACTGGTAAACTCAAGTGATACCCTGGTGTTAGCAGTGACGTTGTGGTTATTAACAGTGACTAAGATGTTAAAACTGTTTGTTTGGTTATATGTTCCCGTTAAATTAATTACCGCATTTCCTTCGTCATGAACCATTGAAAAGAAAGCTGCGTAAATATGCTTGCACCAGCGCATTTGATAATACAATAGTTCTGTATAACAGTTATCTTTATTATCCTCATAGGTGGGAAGTTGATAAAAGTTATTAGTAGATATATAACCAAGATCGCTGAAAACACCAACGCTTTCTCTCCTGTCAGTTATGCTGTTGTCTTTATTTAAGGTTGTTCCAGGCTTGACTGAAGTCAACGCTGTGCCCGGAAAACGCTCTTTAGTGTTACTTGAGTAAAAGTTATATCCTTCCCTTCTAGTAAAATCTTGGCAACTGCATTGATAGCGTACTTCTGATGTCAAGAAATAGCCAGCATAAAACCCGCGATGTGCTGGATTGGTTAATCCGATAATTCCCTGAGTTGTTTTTGCCCCGTAACTATCGTTACGTTGAAAAACAATTTCAGTATTACTGGTATCAATAGCTTTTACTGTATAACCAACATAATCGTCATAATTGAATTTTGCAACTAACCGATACACAAGTGCAGCACCGCTGGTTGAGCCTGTTGCAATTGTTGTAAGTGTAAAGACAGAAGAAGAGGTTACGGTAATTGTATATAGTCCAGAAGATGCGTTTCCTGTAGAGACATCTAAGTTAATTTTGTTTCCAGTAAATAGTCCGTGATTAATAGCGCAAGTTACTGTTACGGTGCTGCCGACTCTTGCATAAGTTGCAACAACACCTGGGTCGCTTTCGCTGATGCGATCCGTGAATCTTTCTCCAACAATTGAAAGTGCTGGTGTAGGTAAGTACCGGAGCTTTGTTCTGATTTCAATCCAGCGAGTGTCATTGAATCCGGTGGAAAGTGCAACAGAAACATTGCCAATTGTCGTTACAGGAGCTACAGCAGTGCACGTAAAAGTATCTGCTGTCTTAGAAACAATAGGAAGCGTTGCAGTAGTTGCCGTGCCACTAAGGATTGTTAAGTAAATATTGTCGCCAGGTTGGAAGCCGTGGTTCGCGTAAGAAACGGTGATAGTTGTGCCCGTTTGGCTATAAGGCATAATTGCAGCAACGCCTAAATAGCGCACCGCAATAATAAAAAGACCGAAGTTATAAAAGTTTAATGAGTTGGCATCACGAACAGTTACAGTATGCTCGCCAGTTTCCTCTGAACTGCTTGGGAAAGTAAAAACCCTGGCAGGGATAAACACACCGGGGTACTGTTGAAACGCACAATAAAATCTGTAATCACCTACTGCAGTGCGATTTATTGCTGTGGAGCCGAATACACTTTGTGTTGTTGTGTACAGCTCATAACCACGTCGCCACCGCGACCACAGTGCGTCTCTGTCATAAAAACGGATGCGACTTCTGTACTCGCTATTTTTAGAGGAAAAACTATAGGGGTTGTCAAACTTGCTAAGATCTACGCGTAACTTTTTTTCAGGACCTTCAAATCCTTTTGAAAAACTGCCGTCAAAGTTAATCTTTTGGCTGTTAAACGAGTTATGCCCAAAAGCCACTGTTCAACTCAATAGTATCCAGCTTCCACGTTGACGTAGAACCCGTTCGTCAGTGAGGTTGCACCGCTAAATGCTGCGTACAAAGATTGCCCGCGCTGAAGCGTTAGGCCCCGCAGTTTAGGAGCTGTGGTGCTGTTTGCGCTGGTAAAGTTTGCACCAGCCTGAACAACCGGGCGGTTAATCAACGGAAGGATATTTTGCTCAGTTAAGCTATAAGATTGATTATCATAAGTTGTAGGAATACTTGCAACAAACAAAGGGAAGAATTGGTTAGTAAGAGTTACCGTACTTGTCGACACCAGGTAGAAACAGATGTCGATAGGTAGATAAACATTGACGTTACCTGAAGTCGTAGCCGAGGTTGCGCTTGTCCCTGTAAACGTTGTGGGTGTAACAGCAGTAACAGTCAGAATCTCATCTACGGCTGTACCACTGGTGTAATCCAGGTAAGCTTTCTGCCCAACTTGCAAGTTATGGTTTGCAAGCGTAACAACTTGCGCGGTGCCTACTTGATTGTATGTACCAGTGAAAGCAGTTTGTGCGTCAATATAAATGTTATTTCGCTTGCTGTATCGAATCCAAATTTCGTCAATGTACGCGCCACTGATCGAAGTATCTGTCAGCGCTGAGTCAACGTCAAACACCTTGGTGACGTTACCGACAGCAGTTGGGATCAAACTTGTTGAGAAAAGTTGACCTGATGCAACCGTAACCAACGCACTAGAAGTCGCTGGACGGTCAAGCATCATCGGCATTTTGTTTGAGCTGCTGCTAGACAAAGGATTTTCCTCCCCAGATACAACGCCTTTGAAAGGCCTTCAATTCTTTGATTCTAGTTCAAATAACCTTTACTTGGTTCCCGTGGACTTGCTGCGAGATTGCCTGCTGTTCTCTTCCATGTGGGTCCGGGCTTTCTTCACAGCCTCTTTCCTTTTCTCTTTGTCGCCTTCTTTCTTTTCCTCAGCAGAAGAACCGCTGCTTCCTTCCTTACCTTCCGCTCTGGATTTGAAGTGCGCAAGCAAGGCAGGAGGCATCTTTCCTTTGTCAGCCATGTGAAACTAAAAAGCTACTGTAGTTATTCTAGGCTAATGTTATTTATCCAGGGTACCAAAAATCTGACCGGCTAAGCGTGTTTTTCTGTCATCATCTAAAGGCATTGCCGAAAAAATGCTTTTTACTGTGTCTTTCATTCCCTTGTCACTTGTCGCCAACGAGCTGGCAACCTGCTGCGTAGTTCCTTGTTTTGGCAGCGGAATAAAACCAGAAGTGATTGCGGCGGCGCTTCCTGAGTCAAAAGAATTAGCGGTTTGCCCCACGTTTTATCTCAATGCTTGAATTAAAAAGTATTCTAACTCAAACATTTGCAAGCCTTAGTTCTGCTGCACCTACTATCGGCTGCCTGGTAAAAGCCTGCCGCAATCCAGAGCTTTGCTTTATGTCCGCGTCCAATGCTTGCCCTGCCATCCGCTGGGAGGGCTTTGCTCTCCTATTGGCGCCACGACCTTGTGTAAGCTTTTCAGCGTTGGAAGGTGTTTCCTCTTCACGTTCGGCTTCATTGCGGTGGATGCCAAGAGTGTAGCCGCCAGTGGTCAACGTTCTTGTAGCCACTTCATCAGGACGCTCAGGTTGCCAATCCTCCATGTGTTGTGGAGGGTTAACGTGCCGATTAAAACTTCCTAACTGACGCATTACTCGTACGTAGGACTTGAATTAAAAGCGGAAGCAAGCATTGCTTGTGGATCAAACTGCGATTGTACTTTCTTGTTTGTGCCGCCCATTAGTTGCTCCATGTAATCATTTAAGAAGTCAGTCGTATCACCTTCTTTCTTTTTACCACCAACATAAATGTTGTAGATACTTCCAGGTGCCCCAGTTGCCCCAGTTGCTGCGGGTGTTGGCGCTGTTGCTTGAGCTGCAGAAGCTAGCTCAGCAGACTTACCACCTTTTGTATGAAGAAGCTTAATTTCGTAAGGGTTTCCTTGAGCGTCCGTTGTTTTAATGGTTCCGTAGCCTTTGCCAGGAGTAAATGTGCCAGGTCCTTCCCAGGCAAGCGGTGTGCCTGCGCCTAATCCGTAATCATGCGCTGGATGATAAGTGGAGGCCCCAGCAGTCGGCGCAACCCTGGGGCCAAACCCTGACGTGATTGGGGCGGCAGGTTTCCATTCAGATCCTTTCTGTTGCCAAAGGGGCGTGCGTTCTTTGCCAACTTTTAGTCGGGTCAACAAAGAACGTATTGTTTCTGGATTGATGTACTTTCCATCTTTAAGAACACGTACATCAAGATGCGCTCCTGTGCTGGCAAAATCTTCGCCAGGTTGGGCAACATATCCAGCGTCAATAATTCCAGCCATCGCTATTTACTGTAATCGGTGTTAAAAGCAGAAGACAACATTGCCAGCGGATCAAACATTGCGCTAGGTTTATCCTGTTGCCCTGTCAACTTAGGAAGATAGCTGCTCAGGAAATCTAAACCTTCCTCTTGCGTTCCGTTTAAATAAATATTGTAAGTGCTGGCAGGAGAACTTTGCTGCGCTGTTGACGTAGCAGGTGTTGACGTTGATGTAGTAGTTGCTGGTGTTGAAGGCAATCCAGCCGCTGCTTTTTGAACTTGCGGTAAAAACTGCTTGTATTTGCTAGAGCCATAAGTAGACCATGCGCCAAAACCCGACGAATCTCTTACTTGCTTTGCAGCTTTAAAGTTTGTTTGGGGATCAAGAAGTTGTTCATTTCTTTGTAACCCAAACTGCTTCAAGCGTGCTGGCCCCATGGAGCCAAGCATGTTGATCTGTGCTAAACCATAGGAGTTGTCGCCAGTGCCGGCATTTCTGTTGTGAGCGCCAGGATTACCGCTTGACTCAGCCAACGCGATGGCCGCCATTGTAGTAGCATCCTGGCCCTTAAAGCCTGCGCCTTGTGCGAGCTGTAAAAGTTGTGCGGGGGTTAGTGCCATGGAGTGTGGTTTAGCAGAAATCGGTCTCAAACATGAGTCGAGTACCAACAGCGACATCAGCAGGACCAGGAAGGGCTTGGATAAACTCAGCGCCTTCCCGATTAAACCGATACCGTGCTTGCTCGGGGTTTCGATAATTGGGGGCATAAAGATGTAGGGCTAATCGATCCGTCTCGTATAGATAAATTGCCGTCCAGGTTTTTAAGGTTTCTTTAAAATCAGAGGTCGAAATTGTTCGTGAAACGTCCCCTGAAATATTTTCAATACGGCTTTTAGGAGGAGAAGCATTGACATACTGTTGCGTAGTGGTGTCAAAGTATTTTCCAAACGTACTACCAGTCATGTCGGTGCGCTTTTCTGCTTCATCGCACCGAGTAACCTGCTCGACAATTTTGCTATACCAGAACGAATCTGGGATGTTGTTGATAGCTTCCTCCAGCCTCGCTTGGTCGCCAGCGGGGACAGATGTGTTGTTATATCCCAGGTGCCAGCGAACTTTAGACTGGAGAAAGGTATCGAGTTGCATTAGAAGAAATTAATGCCTTGAGGTGGTTAACCTCTGTTAGTAGCTTAACACGGCAAAGTTTCTTCTTTTGTTATCACTCAACGCGTACAAGATTCTCTTCAATGATGGCATCCCAGTCAACTCGCTTAATTGATTTAAGTTGATCAAGCTTGGTAAACTTTTCACCGGTCATTGAAGTTTGCAAATCTTTGATGTCGCGTGCTGTTTTCAGACCAACGCCAGGTAGTGAATCAGCAATCTGCCTTGCGCTAGCAGTGTTGATGTTCAAGCGCATGTCAAGGGGGAAAGTTTCCTTGTTGGTAGGACGCGGGGGAGAAACACCTTCTTGCTTCAGTTGCTCCGTTAGGCGTTCTTCAGTTTGAATTTTTTGGGTGGTCGCATCCAGGTGGGGAATCAAGTCGGTCTCTTCGACAAACAAGACTTCATCTTGTGCATCCACGCACATAAAGATTCCCTCCCCATGCATGGAGACAACTTCAAGTAGGGCGCCAGTTGGTTTGTACTGGTAAAGCATTGAGATTGCAGTTACAACTACACGTACAATACCAAGGTTTATCTTAAAGTGCTAGTGCAATAAAAAACGGGCCACTAGGACCCGTTTAATTATTGATTCAAGTTATTGAATCAGGTGTCGTCGCCACCAACTTGGGAAGCAAAGTCGATGAAGCCTTGGATGTCATTCCAGGAAACCGCAGGGGCAGCCTGGATGTAGTTGACACGGGCAATGATGTAGGCTTTACGGCCAGCAGCAATATCATCAGAGGAGATGTACACACCGCCGCCAGTAGCGGTGGTGGAGGTAATAGCAGTCACCGTGGTCACGCGGAACGTGGTGGCGGCAGTAATTTTGTACACCATCTGGTTGTCAAAACCAGTCAGCTTGGCAGCGGTGGTATCAGTAGTAGCAGCCTGAACCGAGTTAAGGAACGGAACAAAACCGCCAGTGGTACCGCCGCCAGTGGTAGCGGAAGAGCCTTGAGCAATAGTGTTGCTGGAAGCAGTCAGGTAGGAGCTGGCTGCAGCAATACCGTTGAGCTGAGGAGAAGCCGTGAGGCCAACGGGGTTGCCGCTGGAGGTGGGGCCAAGCATCAGGATGTCTGAAGCGTTAGTAAACTTCAGGTCTGCGGTCACGGGGGTGGCAGGGAAGCCAGGAGCCGGATCAGCAGTGGTGCCAGCGGGCACATCTTTTGCAACAGCGAGGGAAGCGCCGTAAACAAAAGAAGGAGCAGCGCTAGAGCCGGGGATAACCAGGGTCGTGATGTTGTCACGAACGCGGTCGTCAGTACGGCGGTCGGGTGAGGGGATGATCAGATCCAGGCTCTTGAAGCTGGCGGCGGAACCACTTGCGTTGCTGATCGGCACATAAGCGATCAGCTCGTAAGCGGCGAAACCAGGCCAGCCAAACACTGCTTCAGAGTTGAAGGAGGAGAGACGGTTGATCTGAGCACCAGGCTGGAGGATGTTGCCAGCGTTAGTCTTGTAAGTTGCCATAGTTAGTTACCTCCGTATCAGATGACAGTGAAAGCAGAGGTGATGAAGTCCTTGTTCAGGTTAGCAAAACCGGCGTACAGCTGCCAAATCAAGATGATGAAGCGGCTGAAGTCGTCGTTGTTGTTGATTAGAACCTGAGCGTTAGGACCACCGATGCCTACGCCAACAGCCTGGGGACCAAAGAACAGGCCCGGAGGAGTTGTGTGAGAAACGGCGCCAGCACCATCACCAATATCAACGGTGATCGACTTGGCTGCGAAGTTGGTGGATTCGAAGAACCGCACACCTTCAAACACAAAGCCGGTAGGCATGACAGGTTCGCCAGCCACGAACTGAGCTTGGCCGTACTGACCGCCACCATAGATGGCGCCGCTAGGACCGGCAGCACCCATCAGGGGGTTGCCTTGACCCATGCCGGGATAACGAGCCACTTCGCGGAAGCCCTGGTCAGCACGGAGATCGCGCATGAAGGAGGGATCAGCGATACAACGGTAGTAACCGTCTTGGAACACAGGTACGTTGCGCTTGCGCAGCTGACGAACCACTTCCAGAAGGTCGGTCTTAACGTTGAACTTGTAACGCTCGGAAGCGTACTCGGTAGCGGTATAAGAGGCCAGGGTGGTGGAGTTGGTGCGAGCTTTACCGTTGGGGTAGTAGTAACCACCTTGGGTATCGCCGGAAGCACCACGGGTCTCCGATTTGGCCATCTCGTCCAGGAACACCCGATCGCGCCAACGACGATAGTCGTCGAGCAGCGTCAAAGAGCCGATGGACTGGTGGAACATATTAAGGTTCCCGGTGTCCAGCAGCAGACGCTGAGCGGTCATCAGGGTCTCACGAGCAATTTTGAAGGTGCTCGGGAGGTTGGAGTTGTTCGGGTCAGCAGGACCGGTGTACTCGCGGAGTGACACCAGCACTTTGTCCTTGACAATAGCCCGGCTGCTTGCGGTACCGATCGTTTGATCTTGTGTACGCTCGCGGCTGGTCTTCGTTCCAGGGTTGCCCCAGAAACGATAACGGTCAAGTTGAACGGTTTGACCAGGTTGCTTGGTAAAATCATGGACAACAACGGGTTCAGCCGCCATTTCCACGATGTAAGCCGGGTGGGGGCGATAAAGCTCCGCACCTAACAGCTTAGGAAAATCATTATCAATAAACATGTGGGGTTACTCAGCGCAGAGAAGTTAGCTGACACCAGAAGATAAAAATCTTCTATGCACATGGAACTTTCGTCCCATTAATAAAAATTATAACAGAAACTTACTTATGCCCGTTATTAACTTCCAGGAACGTACCCACCACCAACCACATTACCGGGGCTGTAGTAGTTGTTAGGTAGCATCCCCATGCGGTGATACGGGTTCACCATTGAAGTTTGGTCCTGCATTGCAATTTGCTGTGCTTGGATCTCGGGGGTAATGCCACCGCCAGCCATCGCTTCTTGCATCATAGCCAACTGCTGCATTTCAGCAACAGTTTGGTCTGTCCGTGCTTTTGCTTTTGATTTAGCTTTTTTGGCTTTTGAGTGATCCATAATTATTTACGAGCGCGTTGTTGAGCGGCTTGCGCACCAAGTTGTTGAGCAGCAGCGACGGCTGCGCCCATGGGGAGTTGTCCGGTCATGGGCATCATGCCAGTCAGCATCTGCTGGCCCATGGCTGCAATGTTGTCTTGCTCGGCTTGCGCAGCTTTTATGGTTTGGTGCGCCATTAGACCATACATTGGAAGAGGCGAACCGGGTTGATTCAAGTGCAAGTAGCTGGAGCTTAGGTTGGACGGCATAGGAGCCGATTGATTATCAGGGGAGCCAATCATAGGAGCATTGCCACCCATTCGCTGCATGGCGTAAGGATCGGAATTTCCAGCCATCAATTGTTCCTGTAGGGCGCCAGCACCATAACCGACAAGACCAGGAGCAGTAGCAGCACCGACTGGGCCACCCGCAGTACCAATTTGAGATAAAAATTGAGCGGCTCGGGCGCCAGCGCTAGCTCTTCCTGTCATTTTTATAAACCTTAATTAAAGAAAGGAGTTGTACTCTTTGTTTCTTATTCTAAACTTAGTTGATCAAATAACGCCAGGCATCTGAACACCAAGTTGAGCACCTAGATTTTGACCAGCAAGGCGTTCTTTTCTTTTTTTGTTTCCGCGTGCAATAACTGCCCCAGCAGCACCAAGTCCAAGAGCCCCTGCTCCTACAACGCCGGCTCCAACAGCTTGTGCCACTTGAGGATTCAACATTTGAACTTGGACATTTTGTGCGGCCTGAGGCATCCCGATGGCGCCCAATAACCCTTGTGTAGATGGAATAACTTGCCTATGGTGACCACCCCAAGGATCTTGCGCCATTTGCGATTTTCCGGGAACCCCAGCAACTGCTGTTCCTACAGCAGAACCAATTTGTCCAAGTTGGGGGCCAACTTTAGCTCCTAACTGGCCGAGAAATGCAGCGGTTTTATCACGGATATCCATGTTAACAGATAAAAAAGGGGCAGACTTTGCTACCCCTTATTCTACGTTTAGTTAATTTACTGATAAACGGCGTTTATTCGTTTTCCTGATAAAGAAGGCTTAATCGGATTTAATCCGATTATCACTCCATTACTAGGAGTTTCTGGCGGAACACGTCAGGGTTAGCTGAAGCTTGGTTCAGATAACGCCAGGCATTAGCGGGATCGCGATCGGCTAGTGAGCCGAAGCTTTCCCAGAAGGCGCCAGGGTTACCTTGCACTTGGGGCTGCGGGGGGAAGGGCATCTGAGGGCGCTCAGGGGCCATTCCAGTGGCTGCACCAGCAGGACGAACAAACTGTTGCCCAACTTGCTGACCATACACAGGAGCGTCATCGGGGATAGGGTAGGGACCGTTATCACCAAAGAACTCACAAGTATAGTCCGCCAGGACATCCGGATTGGTCAGGATCGTTTCGTAAGCTTGATGCTCAACGGAAAGTTCCTGAAGAAGATTCACTGCTTGCACCAACTGAGCGTTGGTGTTGATCAGTGAATCTTCAATGTTGCAGGCGTAGTTGTTGAGAACAGCAGGAGCATCGGCACCAAAGTAATCAATAACTTGCAGGCTGGCATCACTTACTCCGTTTGCGCGGAGCTGGTCTGCTGTTATTTCCTGCGAAGTTTGGGAATAACTGTTGGAGTAGGCCGGGTTGCTGTTGATCCCAGGCGAATAGGTCTGCGTCCCCTGGTTGCTGTACTGAGTTGGTACTCCCTGGGAATTGTAATTGGCCGGAACGGCTTGAGGCGTCGCGGTCGATTGTTGACCCTGGAATGGGAATTGGACGGGCGAACTCAGGAGCCCTACCAGGCTGTTGAACGCCGACTTGTACGGGTTGTCCGTTTGAGGGGCCTGTGGGGCTGCCTGGTAGGACTGGGGGTACGACGGAGTAGGGTTGTATTGGGGTTGTGGAACCCCCATCTGGGCCTGCATTTGCGGGGCTGGGGCCACCGCTGTTTGGTAGGGCGCCACCCACTGCGAAGTTGTTGCTACCGCCGGTGCCTGAGACGCCGTCTGCTGCATTACTGGAGCCGCGTAGCTGATCGGCTGGGTCTGAGATACTTGGGGTGCCGATTGGGTCGGCATTGCGGTATCGGCCTGCATAGGTTACCTCTTTTTGTAGGCTTTCGAGAGTTCGGTAAAGGAAGGGGGTGAGATCAAGTCTCGGATCCGCAGCCATGGGTAGGTTGGGTTGCTGCGGATGGGGGGTCCTCATTTGTTGATTTACGAGATCAATAAATGTGGACATTGCCCTCTGTACTTCTCCCACCATCCGGAACGGGAAACCGCTGAGCATGCCAGCAACTTCGTCGTCCGTTTTTGAAGGGAACAAATACTTCAGTGCTTCTATGCTATCAACACCTAACTCCTGTAGGTTCCTAGTAAAGATTGATTGATTAAGTTTGTCCTGAGTTGTATCTTCATAAACAGGACCCATCCAACGCCACTCTATAGTTCGATCTCCATCTGGGGCCAAACCCAAGACACCTGGTGGAATTGTTTTTGTCTCTACGGAATTATCAATTGCTTTTTGAAGTTTCTTTTCATACAAGCTTTTTTGCTTCTCGTATTTTGCTTCTTGCGCAGGATCTTGAAGATCAACAGGAGGATCAGGGTATTTAATACCTGAAGCAAATGCCAAGGACTTACGGAAGATTTGCTCTTCCTGAAAAACCATCAGTTCAAGACAACGACAAATACCATAAGTATAAAGTTGTAGGCACTTTTTCTTTGCAGTAGCACTGACACGTCCGTACGCTGATTTAATTTCAGTCGCAGTTACGTTAGTGATACTTAGGTCATCGATGCCTCCAAGGGCAAGCCGGATCTCACTACGAAGCTGTTCTGCGTAACGCGCTTGGTCAGCACTGACAGCGTTGGGCGTAATAAATCCAACACGATCGGTTGGCTCCAGGTTAGCGATGACCCTGGGGACGCGCAGGCCTGAACCAGGCTTTCCGTAGTAGCCAGGCTTGCGGCGGCTTTCGTTGTCCGATTTAAATGTGGAGGCGGACAGGCTGAACTCAGATTGGAAACCTGATTGGCTGGAAATACTGGGGCGCTGGTCGGTTTCGCTGCCAACTGCTTCAGTGATGTCCGCCTTGGGACGAGACGACAGCAGCGTAGGGTTTCCAAAGAATGAAAGGTTTGCTCGGATGTTTTTAACCATCTCATCATGAGCGATGATCTGGTTGGAAAGCCACTCAAACTCTCCGTGCCCCTCAGTACCAAAGGCGTCGGGATTATTGAAAACTTCTACGCATGGGATAAACTCCATGCTGTTGACAGTTCTGGTGGTGTTGTTTAAGTTTGCAAACTCCACAGGGCTGTCAAACGACATTTCCTGTTCGCTGTGGCACTCTTCAATTTCTGTTGCAGTAATCCGCAACCGCATGTAACGCTTATCAGTTGAGAGACCAATGCCACCAAAGCCCCTGCTAGATTTGACCTTATATGAATAAATAATAATTACTTCTTCTAATTCGCCATCTGGTGAGTAATAAGTTCTATAAGCATCTTTGTCAAACCAATACAATCTATACGTTTTCTTTGTTGGTCGAATATAAAAAAGACCCTTACCATAGGCCAAGAAGCGATCCCACATTGAATCGAGGCGGGCGTCCAGCTTGTTGAACTTGATTACTTGCTGAATAAAATCAAACCGTTGCGTGCCAAAGTTATCTTGATTTGGATAAAACTCAACGCCTTGCCTAATGCCAAACATGCGCATTTGCGCAAGGTGCGCATTAATGAGCATGGTATCCGCACTGCCGTTTGAGTCGCGCTCAACAACAGATTTTAAAATGTCGTCAAGAATAGATTTGTTTTCGGACATTCGTTTGGAAAGCGCTTTAGCTATTATGCCTCAATATCGTATCCGGCGTGCAACCTTTTTAGGGTAATCACATCATCTTCAACTTCGACATCAAATCGTTCGCCAGGGCTAAGCCCCATGTCGTGACACAACTCATCGGGGAGCGGAACAACAGCAGAACCGTAGGCGTCCTGGTCCAGTTCAATAATGTAATAGCCGGTAGACATTGTAAGGTGGTTTCATAAGTTTAGATCCAGAATACTTTATCCCTTACAATCCTGCACACATCAATATTCGAGCTCAAGTTTCCCCCTGGTCATCAATCCGTTGCAGAGCCAAATTAACGCGTCGACGCAGTCGTCGTGTGAGCTGACGCCAAAGTTAATGATCTCATCAGTCAACGCCTGGAACTTGCGATACTTGTTAAAAGTAATTTTGCGCTGCTCAAACAATCCCATGATGCCTCTAAAGCGTGCAACCTTGTCACCACGGAATCCTTTGACCGCATGCCAGTTAATGTTGTAAAGCCCGTGCTCTCCCAAGCAGATCCGTTTAAAGTCAGCTTCAAGGGACGCTTGGTATGCCACAGCTTCTGACCACACGTCAATAGTGCTGCCAGTGGGGAAATATTGGTTTCCATCTTTGTGTGCAATTCCCCACTCATAACACATCTCCATAAGAGACTCCAGCTTCTCTAAGTTACCCATAACGCGGATCCGCTTGCAATCTATGATGTGAATCTTGCTGCCGATCCTGCCGCCAAGCACTATGGCTGTGTAGTCATTACGTTCTCTTATACCAGCGGAGAGGTCAATGCCGATCCCCAAAGCATCAAACTCCGTGGAGATTTGGCCTTTAACAATCAGCTCAGGGGAAAGGGAAAGCTCGCTGGTTTGTGCAATTTGATTTTGATACTGAAAACTAAAACTGATAGGTGCTTGACGGCGGCGATCGCTAAGATACTCCAGAGACCACATGTTAGGCCAGTAAGAAACTTCGTCTCCGTTAGCATCAACAGTGATTGCGGATTGAACGATTTGAACCCAGTCATTTTGTGGTGTGAAGGTGGTGCTGTGAATGTCGTCGTGTCTGAACCGAGTGCCAAGGCAGATGGCTCTTCCACCCTCAAACATAGTAGGAACAATAACGGAGTTCCAGTTGTCCTCCATCATCTGTCGGATGTCTTTATTTTTAATGTCGTCGCTCGACTTAATACAGTCGTCGATTATACATAAGTGGCTTCGTTTTGAGGTCACGGCGCCTTTGAGGCCGGCGCAACAAACTGTAAACTCTTCTTCACCAGTAGACCTGATGCCTGCAAACTTCCAATCAATACTCCAGTATTCGTTGGAGTTAATCCCTTTGGCAATTTTTACCATAGGGAAAATTTCTCGATACGTTTTACTTTCTTCGATGATGCGCTTGATGGCTGCACTCTTAGGCCGAGCAACATCAACCGTGTAGGAAATGTAAAGAATCTTTAAGGGTTTTTTGTGGAAGGCGTGAACGCCAATTGCCCAAGCTGTATATAAACCTAAAACTGTACTTTTTGCACTACCCCTGGGAGCAAGGATGTCAATGTTGGGACCACCGATAGCAATCAAGCACTCAGTATTATCGCCAGTACAAAGGTAGCGGTGCCATTGCTTATGGTGTTCTGCTGGCGGTTTATCTCCTACTACGTCACAAAAGTATGCAAAATCTGTACGCGCCCGTTCAGTGTCAATGTTAGAAGTTTTTTTAACAACTTGTTGTTTAGCTGCTGCACGCGCAGTTCTGCGATGAACACTATAAAGACTTGTGCCAGCCAATGTAAACCTCAGTTATGTGCTTACCTTAGCGCACTAACCTTTATGATTCTTCTTGCAGAATTTTTGTCCATACTGCCATGGACGCTTCTTCTAAGGGGCCTTCAATAGGATCATCACGGAAGATCAAAAGCATCTCACGCAACGCACGATCGGCGCCAGCGAGGATCAGACCTTGCTTGTCGGTGAGGTGTTTTTCGTCGTTAAGTTGCTTGATGGTGCCACGCAGTTCTTTTTGGAGCATGGCGATCCTGGAGGCCCCCATGTCTTGCTTGATCATGCCAAGATCAATTGCTTCCCTAAGCTTTGCAATATCCTGCTGCATGGAGTCAATTTCCATCTCCATGATTCCATTGAAGTTTCTCTTCTTAAATTCTTTTACAGCCCATTCACTGCACTCCACGATGCTGCCTGTAAACCCGAGAAATCGGGAGTACAGATACATCTGTATGGGTGAAGAGATTTGCTTGCAAAAAGAAAGAAAGGATTCGCGGTCTTTTTCAGTTAAAGACTGGAGCCAGTCAATCATGCACGATAAGAGCCTTGCGCCCAGTTACGGTTCCTGTTGGCAGCATAGTTCTCTTGCATGATTTTCTGCAAGTCGGTTTTCCGCGTTTCTTCGCCGGCAGTTTGCGTACCGCGACGTTGCTCTTCGCCGGTTACTCGCGTACCAAGCCGTTGTTGTTCACCTTCAGTTACCGTACCGAGACGTTGCTGTTCACCAGCGGTTACTGTGCCTAACCGTGATTCCTCACCGGTTACTCGCGTACCAAGCCGTGATTCCTCACCGGTTACTCGCGTACCAAGCCGTTGTTGTTCACCTTCAGTAATCATACCGCGACGTTGCTCTTCACCAGCTACTCGCGTACCAAGCCGTGATTCCTCACCGGTTACTCGCGTACCAAGCCGTTGTTGTTCACCTTCAGTTACCGTACCGAGACGTTGCTGTTCACCTTGCGTTGCAATGGTGGCACGGGTTTCACCACCAACAGCTTGTGTCTGGCGCATGTCCTGCGTGGTGAAGAACGCCTTGTTCTGCTGGTCCAGCTGCGACCCAAGGGTCATGTTGAGCCGGGATTGTGCACCGCTGACTTCATTTAACGCAGTTTGAGACTCCAGGGACTGAGTAGGCTGCTGCGTTACCGTGGGGGCCGGCGGCGGCGGGGGGTAAGTGACAGAGGGTGAACTACCTCCCATGACAATAAAACCTCTTAATTAGTAATAGTATAGCAAATAGAGCAGTGATCAGCCTACTTGGAAAGTTTGACCGGCAAACCTAAGTCCACCTTGTGCTGCTTGCTGTTGAGCTGCAATACCCATGGCACGGCGATATTCTGAATCAGCCGCTGAAGCCATTTGATTCTGTTTGGAGGCCATGATATTTTGGATGTTGCTCGGCGAACCTTCTTTGAAAGCTAAAAATTGCTTGCTTGCTGCCAGGTTGCGAGCAGTTGCTTGAGAAGATGCTGCCGCCATGTACGGAAACACATCTGACAGCTGCTTCCGTGTGAGTTCCGCTTGGAGTGCATACTCCGAAGCACGATCTGCTTGAAGATCAGGACGAACTTTTTTATAAAAGTCGTATTGCTCCTGTAAATTCTTGGTAAGGCTGCCAGTAGGCACTGCCGCTGAATCAGTTGCGACAGGCGCTACTAATGGTGCTGCCGACCCAAGGTTTAAAAACGGTTTTGCCCACGCACTTGGATCAAGTATGCCGCCATACCTGGAACTTAAGTCATATGTTGACTTACCGACCAA
>Ga0315289_10001497_pt1 | contig 36375 bp, 27 predicted proteins | sample YL17G11_40_MG_FD_203452 | JGI IMG/M metagenome (GOLD analysis project Ga0315289, IMG submission 203452) | Sediment microbial communities from Yellowstone Lake, YNP, Wyoming, USA - YL17G11_40 | ecosystem: Environmental > Aquatic > Freshwater > Lake > Sediment | place: USA: Wyoming | collected...
TCCAGATCAGCCTCCATCAGCAACGACCAGTCGGTGTTGGCTTCGCAGTGCACGCCCGCGAGTGCGCCGTGGGCGTGGATCGCCGCGGCCACCTCCTTCAGGTCGCCGACGACGTCCTCCCGGCTGATGGTGATGAAAGTCTGCGACCCAAAGCCCAGCAATGCCGGCTCGTCGAGAAAGATCATCACGGGTGCACCAAACGTCCCCAGCCGGACGATCTGCCACACCGCCTTCAAGGCCACCGTCTTGACGATCACGTCGCGCAGTTGGTCGTCGTAGTACGAGCAGCGACGGTCCTGGTCGGGCAGGTTGGTGCCCAGCGTGAAGGGGCCGGTGACCTGCCCCTTGAGCATCACCGGTGGGGCCGGCTGTTCCGGCAGCCGGGCGACGAACTCGGCAAAGCCCGCCGCATACTGCCGGGAGAGGCCGAAAGTGTCGAGCGCAGCGAGATCCCCACCCTCACTCGCGGCCAGGTAGCGGGTATAAAAGTCGGTCAGTTGCTCGGTGAAATCCGGTGCCCTGGTATCAAAGTAGATCCTGTCGCCGTCTTCCAGCAGCCCCGGCAGCCCCTCGGTGAACTGCACCATCATGTTCTCGTGGAAGACGCGCCGGGGGAACTGCACCCAGGTGGGGATCTCGGGGACGCTCTCGAACATGAGGGCGGTGCCGCGCACTACGTCCGTGTGGGGCAGGCTGCCGATGGCCGTAGATAGACAGCAAGGCTCGAACATAGGCTATTCCTCCAACAGAGGGCTCATCCCCGGCCTCCTCAAGTCTGCTCATCCAGCAAACCCCGCAGGCGGGCGGCGACCATCTCGATGGCGACCTCGTTAAAGCCCCCCTCGGGGATGATGACGTCGGCGTAGCGCTTGCTGGGCTCGACGAACTCTAGGTGCATAGGGCGCACCGTCGAAAGGTATTGCTCACAGACCGACTCGACAGTACGGCCCCGCTCCAAGATGTCGCGCCGCAAGCGGCGGATGAAGCGCACGTCGGCGTCGCTATCCACGTAGAGTTTGACGTCGAACAGTTTGCGCAGTTCCGGCTCGACGAAGACCAGGATGCCCTCGACCAGGATCACCGGGGCCAGTTCCACGCGCCGGGTGTGGGGCGTGCGCGTGTGCGTGGTAAAGTCGTAGATGGGGATTTCGACGGCCCGCCCATCGCGCAGTGCCCGCAGGTGTTCCACCAGCAGTTTCGTCTCCAGTGAATCCGGGTGGTCAAAGTTGACCTGAGCACGCTCGTCGGGCGAGAGGTGGCTGAGGTCGCGGTAGTAGGCATCGTGGGGGATGTAGGCGATGTGTTGCGCGCCCACACGCTCCAGAATCTCTTTGGCCACCGTGGTCTTGCCCGACCCGGTCCCACCGGCCACGGCTATCACAATCGGCCGCATACTTGCCCTCCTCCAGTCTTCAGTGACCAGGGATCAGTGAGCAGTGATCGGTGATCAGTGGTCAGTGATCAGTATCCAGGATCAAGCATCGAGTGTCAAGCAGACGGCAGCGGCCATCGAGCCGCCAGGGCGATGAGAAAGGCCGCCGCCACAGCGGTCAGCGCTGTGCGCAGGCGGGCAGGCTGGCGCGGGCTCAGCCACGCCGCACTCCAGGCCAGCCAGACACCTGCCAACCCGCTCTCGACCGGGGTTCCATCCCACACCGAGCCACGCTGGGCCAGGCTCGCCAGCGCCACGCCGCCCACCAACACCGTCAGCCAGGCATAGGCCGCCGCCGACGGCCAGGCCACGCCGGAGGTCGAGGTGACGAGATCGCCGAACGCCTGCCCGAGGGCGCGCGCGCCCAGCCCGCCGCAGACGACGATGGCCAGTTCCAGTCCCTGGGCTGGCGGGCCCCCGCCTACTGGCGGGCCGCTCACTTCACCCCCCACCGGTGTAGCAGTGCAGAGAAGGCCAGCCCAGGCCAGCGCCAGGGGTGGCAGCAGGCGCAGAAAGTCATTCCAGGGAGCAGCAGAGCGACGGGGGCCCGGCAGGAACCGGGGGGCCGGAGGAGTCGCCAGCGCCGCCATCAGCAGCAGATGGGGGACGCACGGCGGCAAACCGCCGCCACCCAGCCGTGCCGACAGTGCACCACTCAACAACAAGGCTCCTGCCAGCCAGCCCAGCGCCCGTACGGCCTGCGAGAGCCTCGACAGCGGGCGAAGCGCGTGCCACAGTGCAAACCCGGCCGTCGTCAGCAGCGCGCCACAGGCCAGCCCCGCGAGGATCGCCGTGCCCGGCACGTCAGGCCTCCCTGCTTTCCACCCAGGCGGGCAGGAGGTCACCCGTGCCTGCCACCAGACCGCCCTCCTCCCGCAGCCAAAACCGGCGCGCGGGCCACGCCACGCTGCCCAGCACTCCCACTCCCAGGAGCACCAGACCCGCACCGGCAGGCCAGAGGCCGGGGTTGAAGGTCGCCGTCAGCCGGGCATACGGCGCGCTGGCCAGTTCCAGCGTCACGTCGCCAACGGCCAGTTCCGTCGTGCCCTGCACTTCTTGCTCCGTCGCCAGCCGTCCCGGGGGGCTGTAGTAGACCTGGACGAGCAGCGGGCTGTGGGCGGCGATGGGCTGGCCGGGCTGCGGGGCTAGCCGGACGATCAGTTGGGCCTCCGGGATGGCAAAGTACTGGTCCTCAGTGAGGGAGACCGTCAGTTGGGCGACCGGGTCAGCCCCGGGGGTTCTCTGGAGTTGCAGGGGCTTCCCTGCGCGGTTGACGACGCTCGCCCGCACCCCGGGGCCACACGCTTCGACGAAAGTCACGAGGCCGGGGCTGTGGGCGACCTCACAGCCATCACCATCCAGCGCCACCCACGTGGCAGTGCCGGGCAGCGCGACCTGCTGCCCGCTCTGGACGATCAACCCTCCCACCTGCCAGCCCCACAAGTGGGCCACCAGTGCTCCGATCAGGAATAGCAGCGCCCCACCCTGGGCCACCAGTGGCAAGAGATCGGCCCACGGCCAGCGGTCGGCCTGGCAGAGTGGCGGCTCACGCAGCACCCGGTAGCGCTGGCGACGCAGGTACTCTGTTACGTCGGGAATGTGCACTTCCGCCAGAGAGCGCCACGTTGCTGCCGGCTGCGCCATCTCCCGGTGCTGCCGGAGCCGGTCCCCCCCTTCGATCAGCCGGGAGAGCAGGCAGCCAGCGAGGAGTGCCAGCAAAGCACGGAAGACGAGGGAGCGGGTGACCGTGAACAGGCCCAAGGTCTGTAACGTGGGGGTGGTGTCTCCAAAGCGGGCCTGGACTTCAGAGAGCCAGCGCGCGTAGGCCACCGGGTCGGACGCAAGATTCTGGGGCAACCAGACCGTGACGGCCAGCCCGGCCGCCACGGCCAGGCACAGCCCAGCAAACAGGTAGTCGCTGTTCGCGATGTGCCAGATGGCCCGCCAGGGGTCGCGCGAGGTCTGCTCCATCCACCAATCGCTCCATCAGTGCTCAGGCCCGGTACTCAGAGAGAAATAAGCACAGTGAGAGCCACCCTTGGGAGTCGAACCCAAAACCGACCGCTTACGAAGCGGTTGCTCTACCGATTGAGCTAGGGTGGCACAGACGGTATTATACCAGCATCGTAGATATTGGCAAATCGCCCAGTTTGTGGTAGGATGGAGCCAGGATGGACAAGCGTTTCGAGGAAGTGGAGCATACGGCCGACATCGCGATCCGGGTCTGGGGGCGCGACCTGGCCGAGTTGTTCGCCAACGCGGCCTACGGTATGGCCTGCCAACTGGCCGACGTCGCGACGGTGGAGCGGACCGTCGAGCACGAGATCCAATTGGAGGACTGGGACGCCGAAACGCTGCTGGTCTCCTGGCTGGACGAGTTCCTCTATGCGAACGAGCGGGATGGCCTCGTGTTCACCGATTTCGACGTGCTCGAGGTGTCCCCGACCCGGTTGCGCGCGGTCGTCCGAGGCGGGCCAGCGCCGGTCCGCTGGCACTCGATCAAGGCGGTCACGTTCAACGACCTGAGGATCGTGCGCACCGCAGAAGGATACGAGACCACCATCGTGTTCGACGTGTGAAGGAGGCAGGGATGGTGCAGAAAAGTGATTTCAAGCGGGTGGACGAGTACATCTGGGAACTGCCGAAGGAAACGCGGGACGACATGCGCGTGCCGGCACGGTTGTTTGGGGATGCAGAACTGTTCGAGGCGGCCTTTCGTGACCGCACGGTCGAGCAGTTGATGAACACCGCCACGTTGCCGGGCATCGTCAAGCACGCCCTGGCCATGCCAGACTTTCACCAGGGCTACGGCCTGCCCATCGGCGGCGTAGTGGCGACGCGGGCGGACACGGGCGTGATCTCCCCCGGCGGGGTGGGATACGACATCAACTGCGGCGTGCGGCTCTTGGGCACCCACCTGGAACGCGGAGCGGTGGCACCGTACGTGCGGGACCTCACTGCGGCTCTCTACCGGGAATGTCCCAGCGGCGTGGGCGGGAACGGCCGCGTGCGCGCCTCCGAGCGGGAACTCGACGAATTGGTGGTCCAGGGCGCGCGGTGGGCGCTGAAGCGGGGGCTGGCGCGCCAGGAAGACCTGGCCCACACCGAGGAGCAGGGCCTCCTGCCCGGCGCTGATCCCAGCCACGTGAGTGCCCGGGCTAAAGACCGGGGCCGGCCACAGGTCGGCTCGCTCGGCGCCGGCAACCACTTCCTGGAGATAGACGTGGTCGAAGAGATCTACGATGCGCAAGTGGCCCAGGTCTTCGGGCTGTGGGAAGAGCAGGTGGTGGTACAGATCCACTGCGGCTCGCGCGCCTATGGCCACCAGGTCTGTGACGATTACGTGAGGGATTTGCAGTCGGCCGTGCTCAAGTACAACCTGAGCCTGCCTGATCGGGAACTCGTCTGCGCGCCCGTGGACTCCCCCGAAGGCCGCGCCTACTACAGCGCCATGGCCTGCGCCGTGAACTATGCTTTCGTCAACCGGCAGGTCCTGGCTATGGGTGTGCGCGAGGCGTTCGAGCAGGTGCTCGCCGGCAAGGTAAAGAATTTCGACCTGTTCCAGGTCTACGACGTGGCCCACAACATCGCCAAGTTCGAACAGCACGAGGTAGACGGGCGGAAGACGAGGTTGTGCGTGCACCGCAAGGGAGCCACCCGTTCGGCCGGGCCGGGCTACGAGGGCTTGCCCGCCGACTACCGCGACGTAGGCCAGCCGGTGCTGGTGCCCGGTTCGATGGGCACCGCCTCCTACGTGCTGGTGGGCACCCAGGCGGCCATGGCTCTATCTTTCGGCTCCGCCTGCCACGGGGCCGGGCGCGTGATGAGCCGCCACCAGGCGCTCAAGCAGGTCCAGGGGAGCGAGTTGAGACAGGAACTGGAACAGCAGGGCATCGTCGTGCGCGCCGGGAGCAACAAGGGGTTGGCCGAAGAGGCGCCGATCGCCTACAAGGACGTCAGCCGGGTGGTCGAAGTGGTACACGGGGCGGGGCTGGCCCGCAAGGTGGCCCGTCTGCGGCCGCTGGCAGTCATCAAAGGATAACGGCGCCCTTTCCACGTATGCCAGACTATAGCCAGGCCACCCGCCGCGAACGCATCCTACTCCTCATCGCCGCCGGTTTCATCCTCACCGGCATCCTGACCCTACGCATTGCGGAACGCGGAATGCGGAATGCGGACTACGCCGGCGGGTACGCCGGGTTACGAATTACGGATTACGCATTCGCTTTCTGTTCCTTCGCCGCCACGTTCGCCCTCGCCCACGTCTTCCTGAGCCGTTACCTGCCCGAGCACGATCCGTTCCTGCTGCCGGTGGCGGCCCTGTTGACCGGCTGGGGCCTCCTGCTCATCGGGCGGCTGGCCGCCAACTTCCTCGTGCGGCAGACGCTCTGGCTGTGGATCTCTACCGTGGCGCTGTTGGCCACCGTCCGGCTGGGCCGCGACCTGCGCTGGCTGCGGCGCTTTCGCTACACCTGGCTGTTCGGAGGGTTGGCGCTCCTGGCGGCCACGCTCGTCCTCGGCGTCAACCCCTCCGGCTACGGCCCGCGCCTGTGGCTGGGCGCCGGGGGCGTCTACTTCCAACCCTCGGAACTGCTGAAACTCCTGATGGTTGTCTACCTGGCCTCTTACCTGGCCGAGAAGGGAGAATTGCTCACCTCGGAGGGCCGGCGGGTAGGACGCTGGCACCTGCCCCCCCCGGCCTACGCCGGCCCCTTACTGGCAATGTTCGGTCTGGCGGTGGTGCTGCTGGCCTGGCAACAGGACCTGGGCGCGGCGATGCTGTTTCTGTTCACCTTCCTGGCCATGCTCTACCTGGCGACCGGCCAGTGGGGATACGTCGCCGCCGGGCTGGCCCTCTTCCTCGTCGCCGGGCTGGCCGGCTACCGGCTGTCCGACCGCATCGCGCTGCGCGTGGACGGCTGGCTGAACCCGTGGCCCGAGGCCTCCGGCCGCGCTTTCCAGATCGTGCAGTCGCTGCTGGCCTTTGGCGCCGGGGCGGTCTTTGGACAGGGCCTGGGCCTGGGCAGCCCGACCTACATCCCGGCCGTCCACACCGACTTTATCTTCGCCGCGATCGGCGAAGAATTCGGTCTGGCCGGCGTTCTGGCCGTCGTCGCCCTGTACGCGGCGTTGATGCTGTGCGGCTTCCGCGTCGCCGCCCGCGCGACGCGGCCGTTCGAGCGCTTCCTGGCCGCCGGATTGGCCGCCGGGTGGGCCATCCAGGCCTGGGTCATCATGGCCGGCAACGCCAAACTGGCCCCGATTGCTGGCGTCACCCTGCCCTTCGTCTCCTACGGCGGCAGTTCCCTGCTGACCTCCTTCATTGCGCTGGGCCTCCTCCTCCGCATCTCCAGCACAAGGGTGGTAAACTGGGAAACTGGTAGACTGGTACCTGGTTCCCAATCTACCAATCTACCGGCTACCAATCTACCGGTACTGGCCCTCGTGCTATCGCTGGCTTTGGCCCTGCTGGCTGCCGTGTGCGGCTACTGGGCCGTCGTGCGTGCCGGCGACCTGCGCGCGCGCGACGACAATCCGCGCCGCGTGCTCTACGAGCAACGGATCGTGCGCGGACGCATCCTGGACCGGGAGGGGACCGTACTGGCCAGCGTGGAGGTCGGGGACGACGGCACGATCACGCGCCGTTACCCGGTTCCGGAGGCCGCGCCGGTCCTGGGTTACGCCAGCCTGCGCTATGGCACCGGCGGGATTGAGGCCGCCTTCGACCGTGAACTGCGCGGCGAGGCCGGCCGCAACGACTGGCAAATCGCGTGGGACGAACTGCTCCACCGGTCCCCGCACGGCCGCGACGTGCAGTTGACGCTCGACGCAGGGCTGCAGGTCCAGGCCCAACAGGGCCTGGCCGGCCAGCGCGGGGCCCTGGTCTTGCTGGACGCTGCCACCGGCGAGGTTCTGGCCATGGCCTCCAGTCCCACCTACGACCCGCAACACCTGGACGAGGAGTGGGAAGCGCTGCGCGAGGACCCGGCCGCGCCGTTGGTCAACCGCGCCACCCAGGGCCGCTACCAACCCGGGGCCGCCTTGCAGACGGCCATCGTGGCCGAGGCGCTGAGCGAGGGCCTGGCTCCTCTCTCGGCACCTGCGGCAAACGCGACGGCGCGCCTCACGATCAACGGCTTCGAGTTAGGCTGTGGGGCGGTCCCCTCGCCGCCCTACACCCTGGCCACCGCCTACGCGGCGGCCTGCCCGGCCCCTTTCGCCGACCTGGGCGCCCAGTTGGGGGCGGCGGCCCTGGAAAAGATGGTGGAACGGTGGGCGCTCACCACCCCACCCCCGCTAGAGATGCCGGCCGAGGCAGCCGATTGGAGCGCGGAAACGCTTTCAGGCACGGTGGCCCTGGCGGTCGAGGCCATCGGCCAGGGCACGCTGACCATGTCGCCACTGCAGGCCGCGTTGATGGCCGGCACGCTCGCCAACGAAGGAGAAATGCCCATCCCACGGCTCGTGCTGCGCGTGTGGGATGCAGAAAACGGCTGGTTGGAACGGGCTGAGGCCGGGGAGCCTCGCCAGGTCCTCACACCCGGCATCGTCCGGGCGCTGCTGGCGACCTGGCGGCGCTACGACGGGGGAAAGGTTGCTGCGCACTGGGGAGCCGCGGCGGCCGGCGCAGGGCAGCCGCCACACGCCTGGTTCATCGGCGTCGCGCCGGCGACGGGCCAGCCGCGCTACGCCATCGCCGTGCTGGTCGAACACGCTGCCGACCCCGAGAGCGCGGCGCGCATCGGCGCGGCGCTCTTGCAGGCAGCAGCCCACCCTCCCGCAGGTTACGATTAAGCCGTCCGAACCTGCGGGAAGGTCATTCGCATAGCCTATACGCCGGTCCGAGCACACACACCAGGAAGGACAACAGGTTCTACCCTAATGACTATGCGAAGAATGACCTGGGTGGATCAACGGGCCGTGCCTCCGAGGCCAGTTCCGCGTACTCGTGCCTCACCAGTTCCTTCTCCTGCACCTGGAATAATTCCAACAGTTCCCCGATCAGGTCCGCCTTCCGCTCGGCATCCTGTTTCGACCAGGTGCGGCTCTTGATCTCCAGGAACAGCCCCGGCAACTCCGGCTCCATCAGCCGGTCCAGGTTGACGGCAAAGTCCGTCCCACCGTAGCGAATGTAATAGCGCCGCCGTTCCTTGCGCACTTCGACTTCGGCGGCCGGTTGAAAGTACTCCCGGTAGAAGCGCAGGCTGCGCGTGGCCGGCGCATCGAAGCGGGAGCGCGAGAGCAGCACCGACTTGGCATATTCCCGCTCCTTCGTCTCACCGGTCAGCGTCAGCCGGTAGAACACGTCCTGCACCTGCCCGTCCTCACCCAGCACCTCATCCTCCCGGTAGCGGATGCGGCTGCGGTAGGGGTCGTCGAACAAAAAGTAGGTGTCGTATTGGTTGCGCAGCGAGTGCCGGAGGATCGTGATCTCCGGCCGGTCGAGCAGAGTTTCCAGCGCCACCTGGCCCGCCAGCAGTACCTTCACCTGCACTTCGAAGGTCTTCTCCTGGGCCACCTGGCCGACCGCCAACAGTTTGCTCAGCACGCTCTCCTCACGCTGGATCAGGAACACGTCAATCTTCCGCGCGACGTCAGCCGCCTCGGCTATCAACCCCTGTTCGTCGAGGGTGAGCAACGTCCGCTCACGCATCAACCACCGCCCCTGGCACATCGTATCCCTGACGTCGCTGCCCTTGGTGGCATAGACCAGTTGGGCGTACAGCGCGAGCGGATCGCGCGCGAACTTGGGGGTGTTGTGGACGCCGCGCAGGTCCACCACGACGAGGTCGGCCCGCTTGCCTGGCTCCAGCGAGCCGATGAACTCTCCCACGTGCAGCGCCCGCGCCCCACCAATGGTGGCCATCGCCAGCGCCTGCCGCGCCGGCAGCGCCGTCGGATCCGAGTTCACCCCCTTGGCCAGGAGCGCAGCCAGCCGCATCTCCTCCCACATGTCCAGGTCGTTGTTGCTGGCCGGGCCGTCGGTGCCGATGCCCACGTTGAGGCCCAGTTCGAGCATGTAGACGACCGGCGCAAAGCCGCTGGCCAGTTTGAGATTGCTGGTGGGGTTATGCGACACGCCGACCCCGTGGTGCAGCAGCGTGTGCATCTCCCCCTCGTCCAGGTGGACGCAATGCGCGGCGGTGACCTTGGCCTCAAAGACCCCCTGTTTCTTGACCCACGGCACCATCGGCATCCCGTACTCGGCCCGGTGCTCCTCCACCTCCTGCGCCGTCTCGGCGATGTGGATGTGGAGCGGCACGTCGAACTCGAGCGCCATGCGGGTGCACGCCTGCAAGAGTTCCGGGGTCGTCGTGTAGGGCGCATGGGGCCCCACCGCCGGCATGATCAGCGGGTGCCCCTTCCAACGCTGGATAAAGTCGCGGGCGCGCTCCAGTCCCTCGTCGTAACTGAGCGCATCCGGCGTGGGAAAGCGCAGCACCGTCTCCGCACACACCGCACGCAGCCCGGCCTGGGCGGTGGCGTCGGCCACCGCCTCCTCGTAATAGTACATGTCGGCGAAACAGGTCGTGCCGGAACGGATCATCTCGGCGCAGGCCAACTGCGTGCCGAGCCAACAGAACGCCGGCCGCACAAACTCCTGCTCGACCGGCATCATGTAGCCCATCAGCCAGACGTCCAGCCGCAGGTCGTCTGCCACTCCTCGGAGCAGCGCCATCGGAGCGTGGGTATGGGCATTGATCAGACCCGGAGTCACCGCACACTCGCTGCAGTCCACGACCTCGGCGGCCGTATACGCCGCCGCGATCTGATCCACCGGCCCCACGGCCTCGATGAGCCCTCCGCGGATCGCCACCGCCCCAGGGGTGAACAGGTCGAACCCCTCGTTCATCGTGACGACTTTGCCACCGGTCAGGATTGCGTCAACTTCGATCATGGCCCATCCTCCTCCATCCCCACCCCGTGGTTGTTCGAGTTGGCTGATTATAGCCTGAATACCACCCCAACGCAATCCACGCAAGTTCCGGAACTTGAGGGAAGGTGGCGTTTATGATATAATGAACCCACAACATCACAGAACCGAGGTGAGGCATGCACGCAACAGACGTGATCGCCAGGAAGCGCGACGGCGGCGAACTTTCGCGGGAAGAGATCGAATTCTTCATCCAGGGAGTGACGCGGGGCGACGTCCCCGACTACCAGGCAGCGGCCTGGCTGATGGCCGTGTACCTGCGCGGCATGACCGACCGGGAGACCACCGACCTGACGCTGGCCATGGCCCACTCAGGCGACGTGCTTGATCTGAAGGACGTGGTCCCATTCGCCGTGGACAAGCACTCCACGGGCGGCGTCGGCGACAAGGTCAGCCTGGTGGTAGCGCCCCTGGTGGCGGCCTGCGACATACCGATCGCCAAGATGACCGGGCGGGGCCTGGGCTTTAGCGGCGGAACGCTGGACAAACTAGAATCCATCCCCGGCTATCGGACCGACCTGACGGAAGCCGAGTTCAAAGCGCAACTGCGAGAGATCGGCATCGTGTTGACCGGGCAGAGCGCTGACCTGGCCCCCGCCGACCGCAAATTGTACGCGCTGCGCGACGTGACGGCCACCGTCGAGTCTGTGCCCCTCATCGTCAGTTCCATCATGAGCAAGAAACTCGCTGCCGGCACCGACGCCATCGTGCTGGACGTCAAGATGGGCAACGGCGCGTTCATGAAGACGCTGGAGCAAGCGGAGACGCTGGCCGAAGCCTTGGTCCGCTTGGGCAAGCACGCCGGACGCCACGTCGTGGCCCTGATCTCCGACATGAACCAGCCGCTGGGCTGGGCGGTGGGAAACGCGCTGGAAGTACGGGAAGCGATCAACACCCTGCACGAAGGGGGCCCCGCCGACTTCCGCGAGCACTGCATGATCGTGGCGGCCGAGTTACTGATGTTGGGCGGCAAGGCCGCCGATGGCAGCGCCGCACTCACACTGGCGCTGGACACCCTGACCTCTGGAGCCGCCTGGCACAAGTTCAGCCAGTTGGTGGAGGCCCAGGGGGGAGACGTGCGCTACATCGAGGACCCGGACCGCTTGCCGAAGGCCCGGCTGATCGAAGCGGTGCCAGCGCCGCGCAGCGGTTACCTCTCGGGTGTGAATGCCGCCGAGATCGGGAGCGCCGTCGTGGAGCTGGGTGGCGGGCGGCTGAAGAAGGGGGACCCGGTTGACCCCAGCGTGGGGGTCATACTACACTACAAGGTGGGCGACCTGGTACAGCGGAACACGCCGCTATTCACCATCCACGCCAGCGACGAGGCGAAACTGGCCGCGGCCCGCACGCGCTTGCTGGCGGCGCACACCTTCAGCGATCGCCCCGTGCCACGGTTGCCGCTGTTCTACCGGCGCATCGCCGAATAGCCAGGGCTACGAGGATCACGAAAAGCGTAGGTCACGTTTGCAACGTGACTCTATCGCGGTTGTTCGGGCAGGCCGGAGGGCCTTGCCACACTGTCCGCGCCGATCCGATACCAGAATAACGGCGCGCTGCCCCAATTCCGCCCACCATCGAACTCGATCTGCCCCAGGAGACCGGTTCGTCCCACGGTCGCCAGCGCCGCCGCTACTCCCTCTCGCGTCGGCGTCCCGTGCGCGGCAATGTCCTGCTCCAACGCCTCCAATAATACCCACGTCGCCTCGTAGGCCGGCAACGCCAGCGGCCCGGGCGGCGGCACGTCGGGGGAGAGGGCACGGTAGGCGGCTATGAATTCGGCGCTCCCTGCTACGTCGGCCGGCAAGGGCCACGGCGTGACGAAGAGCGCCCCTGTGGCCGCCTCGCCCGCCACGGCGGCAAAGTCGGCCGCGGCCAGCTCCGGCCCGCCCAGGAAGGTCCCCTCCCAGCCGGCCCCGCGCAAGGCCGCCACCACCTCTCCTGCCCTCACCGGATCGGCGTCACAGACCACCACGTTCGCTCCCGAGGCAGACACCACCACCAGCCAGGCCGGGTCGCTCGAAGAGGCGGCGGCCAGGAGTGGCGTCTGGCGCTGAGAAGCGGCGGCGGCCAAGGCTGCCCCCAGTGGGCCACCGTCCGTCACCAGGGCGAGCCTGACCGGCCGTGAGCCAGCCTTGACCCCCTCCAACAGCGCTTCGGCCAGCGCCTCAGCGGGGGGACCCAGGCGGTACACGGCGGCCTCGCCCTGGCCGAGGTCAGAAGCCAGCACTGCCGGGGCGACGAGCGGGATGCCCGCCTGGGCGTAGATGCTCGCTGCCGCCGCGGTCGCCCCCTCGCGAAAGTGGCCGATGGCGGCGACGACGTCCGGGTCCACCGCCAGTTTGCGGGCCTGCTGGGTGGCCTGGTCCAGCTCGGCCCCGTCGTCGTAGGCCACCAGTTCGACGTTATAGCCCCCCACCCCGCCCGCACCATTGGCCTCCCGCAACGCGAGCCTGGTGGCGTAGATGACGTCGTAGCCCACGTAGCGGTAGCGCCCCTCGAACGGAGCGACCAGCCCGATCTTCACCGTGGGGCGGACGGTGCCGGGGAAGCGGCAGGCAGCCAAAAGCAACACGCACCACGCAATACGAAACACGTGGTGCGTGTTCCGTATTGCGTGGCTAGGGCGCTCCACCACCACAGATCTGGTAATTGTTGAGATGTTCTTCCTCCGTCACGGCAAAGAGGTGGCTGCCGTCGTTCTTCTGGCAGTCAGCGAGGAAGAAGAAATAGTCCGTAGTGGCCGGATAGGCAGTGGCCTGGATCGAGGCCAGGCCGGGGCTACAGAGCGGCCCCGGCGGCAGGCCCAGGTGGCGGTAGGTATTGTAGGGAGAATCCAGGTCGGTGGCTTCGGGCGTAAACTGGGGCCACCAATTGTCGGGGGTACCCAGCCCGTACTGCACGGTGGGACAGGCCCCCAGGTACCAGCCCGAGTCCAGGCGATTGTAGTAGACCCCCGCGATGAGCGGGCGCTCCTGCTCCAGCACTGCCTCCCGTTCGACGATGGAGGCCAGCGTAATCAGTTGGTGGGCGTTCAAGCCACGGTTCGCCGCGGCGGCCCGCATCTGGGGCGTCACGCGAGCGGCGAAGGTCTCTAGCATGCGGCTCACCAGGTCCATGGCCGTAGCCTGTTCGGGCAGCCGGTAAGTCTCGGGGAACAGGAACCCTTCCAGGGTCGCCCCCTGGGGTAGATCGGACAGGAAATCGAAGCCCAGGCCCGCGTCCCGCCACCCGCCGGCCACCAGGGCCAGGAACTCTTCCTGGGGGATGTTCGTCTGCGTCGCCACCACGGCCGCCACCTGCTCCAGCCGCAACCCCTCCTGAATCGTGACGGTCTGTTCGTGGCGCTGCCCTTCCTGCAACGCTTGCGCAATCTGGGGGATCGTCATCGTCTGGCGCAAGGTGAACTCACCGGCCTCGATACCGGCGTCCAGCCCATGATACTGCACGTAGCGGCGGAACAACTCGGCGTCGGAGACCAGCCCCGCCTGCTTCAGCCGGTCGGCGACCTGGGCGACTGTCTCCCCTGGCTCGATCACGAAGGCCACCGGCGTATCGTCGTTGCCGGCCGGCTGCTCCAACTCGTCCGCCCTGGCGTCCAGGTAGACGCCGATGAGCGACTTGTCCGGCGCGGACAGCGCACACAGGCTGAGGGAGAATCCCCCGCTGCCGGGCGTGGAGCGGTTGAGAAACCGCCCGGCGATGACACCAGCGGCGACGATGACGAGCAACGTCAGGACGAAAACGATCACCCTACCCACGTTCTTCAACATCCCCCTCCATGCTGTCCAGGTAACTCTGCAAGATCACAGCGGCCGCGACCGCGTCCACCTCGCCCTTCGCGCGTACTCGTTGCCGTTCCTTCCTCGTTCGGCCCTCGCGCAGGATCTCCTCTGCCTCCACCGTCGTGAAACGCTCGTCCCACGCGACCACGCAAACGGGCAGGCGAGCCGCCAGCGCCCGCGCGTAGCGGGCGACGCGCCGGGCCTGCGGCCCCTCTGTGCCGTCCTCGCGGAGCGGCCGGCCCACCACCACCAGTTCGACGCTATGCTGGGCAATGATGGCCGCTAGCGCGGCAAGATCCTCCTCGCGCGAGCCTCGCACCAGCGTCTGCACGGGGCGGGCCACGCTGCCTGTGGGGTCACTCACGGCAATGCCCACGCGCCGCTCCCCCACGTCCAGCCCCAGGACACGCACGCTCAACCTCGGCCCTGCGGGACCACCTGCACGCTGATGCGCAGCGGAAGCAACGGCATGCGCCCGATCCATTCCGGCCAGACGGTGATGCGAGGAGGCTCGGCCAATGGGAGTTCTTGCAGCAAGCGCTCGCGCGTATCGGTCACCAGTTGTCCTCGCATGAGCGCCACCGCCGCTTTGGTATCCAGGGCGGCAGCCGCGTAGCCGCGAGCCGTGACGAAGAGGGTAAACCGGCCCGGGCCAATGTCCTCTTCGGCCACTTCGCCCAATTCGAAACGGGCGTTCACCAACCCATAATCTGGCGGCAAGCGGCGCGATAGAACGACGTAGGCCACGGCCTCCGCATTGTCCACGTCCACCGCCAGCCCGCTCACCAGCAGCCCCATGTTCAGCCCGACCTTGTCAGCCTGCTCCGTGACAAAGTGGGTGTACCCCTCCTTGGACACGGATTCGACGGTCAGCGACTGGCGCAGGATGATCTCCGTCGGCTCCAGCAGATCGCTGTTGCCCATCTCGACGTAGGCCTGGTCGAGCAACTGCCGGATCAACCGCTTGCGTACCCGCTCGTAATCGGCCTGCGTGACGACGCGCACATCCCTGGGTTCTGCCCCGTGGGTCGGCTCCACGTTGATCACCCGGATGGCGTACGCGGCCACTCCTTCCATCTGGTTGATCTGGAAGGCGCCCACGTTGCCGACCCCATCCTCCAGCGCCTCGGCCCCCACGGTCGCCTGCCCTGCGGCCGGCACCGCCACGTTGGCCATGGTGCGGAAGCGGATGGGATAACTGGTGGAGGAAGTGCGCAGCACCGTGCCGGCGGGCACGACATAGTCCTGCGTCAGCAGATTGGTGAGCAGGACCTCACCCACCGCGCGCCCGGCGGAAACGCTCATGGTACCGGTCGTTTCGACTTCCGAAAACCCTTCGATCTCGACGCCGATCCGCCGCGCCGGGATGACGCGGTCGGCGTGATTGACCGTCTCGACGTTCGAGTCCACCGACACCGGCACGATGGTCACAAACTCCTGGCCGGCCGGCACCAGCGTCACCGCCCCACTCGGCACGATGACGTAAGCGCTGCCCACCAGGACCACGAGCGCCAATAGGAAAATGACGAGGCGGGTGCCCAGGCCAACCCAGTTCAACCAGCGGGCACGGGGACGCACCGGGCGTGGCCGGAGGGCGACTCGCTCCTCCCACCAGTGAACAGGGGGTGGCCCGGCCCGCTGCGGCGGGCGAGCGTGCCACACCTCGGTCCCTAACGCCCCCTCGACGCTGGGAAAGGCCGGGAAGCCACACCCGCGGGCCAGTTGCCGCCGCTCCGGGTCAGCCGAAACGATGGCGATCTCCAACTGCCAGCCTTCGGCCTCCCGCCGCAGGACGTCGAAGTCCAACTTGCGGGAGAGAAAGCGCAACTCCCAGGGAAGCACCAGCGCCACCCGGCCCCGGTCCAGCCAACTGAGCCGCTGGCGGACCGAGGCGAGATCGTCCTCAGATTGCAGTTCTACGACCGAACAGGTTCCAAGGCCCACGGTCTGCGCCCCACGTGGAGGGGCTTAGCCTCCGATCATCTCTTGCAGCAAACGCGGAGCCGCCTGCAGCGCCTCGTCGAGCCGGCTGGGGTCACGACCGCCCGCCTGCGCCATGGTCGGCTTGCCGCCTCCACCCCCATCCACCACGCGCGCGATGCCGCGCACCAGGCGGGTCGCATCCACACCACGCTCGACCAGGTCGGGAGTCACCGAAACCACCAGCGCGGGCCGCCCGTCGAGCACCATCCCCAGGACCACCACGCCGGAGACCAGCCGCTCGCGGAACCAGTCGGTCATCTCGCGCAGCACCTCCACGCTGGGCGCGCTGACGCGGACGCTGAGCAACGACACCCCACCCACCGACTGCACCTGGCTCAGAATCATCTCGAACTCGCGGCGGGCCAGTTGTTCCTGGAGGCTGGCGATTTCCTTGCGGGCCGACTGCAACTCGTCGAGTTGCCCCAACACCCGGCGGTCCACTTCGTCGGGTGAGGCGCCCAGGTAGGCCGCCGTACGCCGCAAGACGCCCAGTTGGCGTTCCACCAGGTCCACCGCCATGCGGCCGGTCACGGCCTCGATGCGGCGCACTCCGGCTCCCACCCCCTCCTCCGACACGATGTGAAACAGGCCCATCTCCCCCGTCTCGTGCAGATGGGTGCCGCCGCACAGTTCCTGGCTGAAGGGTTCGCCCGGCCACCCGACGCGCACGACCCGCACGACGTCGCCGTACTTTTCGCCAAACAGGGCGATGACCCCTTCACTGATGGCCTGGCGATACCTTTCCTCGGCCACGTCCACCGGGTAATTCGCCAGGATCGCATCGTTGACGGAGCTGGTCACCGCATCCAACTCGTCCTCGGTCAGCATGGTCGGGTGCGTGAAGTCGAAACGCAGCCGCTCAGGCGTGACCAGCGACCCGGCCTGCTGGACGTGGTCCCCCAGAATGTAGCGCAACTCGCTCTGCAAGAGGTGCGTGGCCGTATGATTGCGGGCGACGTCCATGCGCTGCTCATAGTTCACGATCACCCACGCCACGTCACCGACCCGCGGGCGGCCGCTCTTGACCGTGCCGGCGTGGACGATCAGCCCTGGGACGGCCCGCCGCGCTTCCTGTACCTCGATCTCCCACACCGGTTCGTCTCCTTCCGGTGGATAGGCCACGATGAAGCCGGTATCGGAGACCTGGCCGCCGGACTCGACGTAGAAACAGGTCTCCGGCACCACGACTTCGACCCGCTCCCCGGCCTTGACCGACTTGAGCGGCTCCCCGTCCCGCAAGATGGCCACCACGGCGGTCTCCAGTTCGGTGGTCGCATAGGGATCGTGGAGCACGCCGTCCTCGTCCAGCAGATGCTGCGCCTGCAAGTCGGCCAGGACTTGCCTGTAGCGCTTCAACGCCTCTTCGTCACGGATCTCGAGCGTATCGGCCCGCCGGGCACGTTGGCGCTGTTCTTCCAACGCCGCCTGATAGCCTGCCTCGTCCACGCTCAGGCCACCTTCGCGGGCCACGTCCCGCGTGATCTCCAACGGCAGGCCAAAGGTATCGTAGAGCCGGAAGGCCACGTCGCCGGGCACGGCCCGGTCTCCCGCCTCCTTCAGCCCGGCCAGCACCTCATCCAGGCGCGCCAGGCCCACGTCGAGGGTGCGCAGGAAGCGGGCCTCTTCCTGGGTGATGGTGGTGAGAATGAACTGGCGCCGCGCGCGGAGTTCGGGGAAATGGGGGCCCATCGTATCAATCACGGCATCGGCAACCTCGGCCAGGAAGGACCGCTCAAAGCCCAGTTCACGCCCAAAGCGAGCCGCCCGGCGCAGGACCATGCGCAGCACATAGTTGCGCCCCTCGTTACCCGGCAGGACGCCGTCGCCGATGAGGAACGTAATCGCCCGCCCGTGGTCCGCGACAACGTGGTAGGCGACCATGTTCTCCTTCACCTGGGCGTCGGTATGGCCCGTCATCTCCTGCACGCGCCGCAAGATGGGCGTAAACAGATCGGTGTCGTAGTTGGAATCCACCCCTTGCAGCAGGGCGGCCATGCGCTCGAACCCCATGCCGGTGTCCACGTGCCTGGCCGGCAATGGATACAAAGCTCCGCTCGCATCCTTGTTGTATTGAATAAAGACCAGGTTCCACAACTCGACGAAGCGGCCGCAATCGCCGTTCACCTGGCAAACGTGCCCTGGCTCTCCCTGCAAGCGGCAGGCCTCAGGGCCATAGTCGTAGTGGATCTCGCTACACGGCCCGCAGGGGCCGGTATCGGCCATCTCCCAGAAATTGTCCTTGGGGCCGAAATAGAGGATGTGCTCGGGGACAATGTCCGTCTCCGAGCGCCAGAGATTGGCCGCCTCCTCGTCCGTCTCCAGTTGGCCCGACTCGTCCTTGAAGACGGTGGCCCACAAGCGCTCCTTCGGCAAGCCCCACACGCCGGTCAGCAGTTCCCAGGCCCACGCGATGGCCTCTTTCTTGTAATAGTCGCCGAAGGACCAGTTGCCCAGCATCTCGAAGAAGGTATGATGATAGCCATCGCGGCCCACCACATCCAGGTCGTTGTGCTTGCCGGAGACACGCATGCACTTTTGGGTGTCCACAGCGCGGGTGTAGGGCCGGCTGCCCAGCCCCAGAAAGACGTCCTTGAACTGGTTCATGCCGGCGTTGGAGAACAGCAACGTAGGGTCGTCCACCGGCACCAGGCTGGCGCCGGGTACGATGGCGTGGTCACGGGCGGCAAAGAAATCGAGATAGGACTGGCGCACTTGTGCGCTGGTCATTTTCTGCATAGGTTCCTCTTACTCGTCCAGATTGGGTGGCTTGTGGGTCAGAATACGGGCGGTATTTTAGCCGGAAGGGAGGAAACTGTCAAACGGGGGGAGTTTGGACCACAAAAGGCGCGAAAAGGGCTTTCGCGCCTTTGTGATTCGATTCTTCGCGTTAGACGAACAACGTGATCTGCGAGTTCCGCGCCTCCTGGATGTAGGTCCCCACCGCACCGTACTCGTCAATCAGGTCCTCGCGCAGGTCCTGACGCCGGATGCCCATGATCTCCATCGTCATCTCGCAGGCAATGATCTTGCCCCCCAGGTCTTTAAAGTCCTGGAGCAGTCTCTCCAGCGCAGCGACGTTCGCTTTCTTCATGCGCTGCTTGACCATCCACTTGCCCAGGCCCAGAAAGTGCATCTTGGAGAGAGGCCCCTTGTCCAGGCCCCCCTTGGTCAACCGCTGAAGGCCCCAGAAGGTACAGTAAATGGAGGCCTCCATCCCCATCGCCAGCGCACCGTTGCCGATGATCAGCGCGCTGTACACCTTGTCCATGTCGCCGCTATGCAAGACGATGGTCACCCGTTGATTCGTTTGCTCATGCTGCTCCATATCGTCACCCCCCATTGGGCACTCCACACCAATCTAGCGCTGGATGCGGATCGCCCAATCGTCGTCCGCGCCCTCGACGCTCAGCAACTCCAACCCCAGCGCCTTGACGGCCATGGGGATCTCTTTCTTCGAGGCCGGATGCGTGCCGACCACCTCGACCACGTCGCCCGGCGCAGCCTGGCGCAAGGCCTTGCGCATCTCCACCAGCGGCACCGGACAGGTCTGTCCCTTGCAATCTACCTTGATCTCTGTCATCGCTCTTCCTCCTTACTCCGTGAACTCCACGACTACCTCTTTGACGTCCCACAACGGTTCGATCTTTTCCGCGATCTCCTCGCGCATGTTGGCAGCGAACTGGTGGTCGGCAGGCAGGTCCACCACGACCCGCACCTTGCCATCCGCCACCTCGATGTCCTGGACCAGCTTGGTGCGCACCAGGTCCAGCCCGGTCACCGGGTTCATGACGTGCTTGAGCCGCCTGCGCACCTCTTCGACCGTCGTCGGCACGCGCTCCTTGACCAGGCCGTGGCGCTCTTCATAGTTCTGAATGGCCGCCCGCAGCCCGTCCACCGCCAGCACGGAACAGTGGGCCTTGATGGGCGGTAACCCACCCAGCGCATCCGAGGCCTCCTGCCAGGAAATGTGCTTCGCCTCCTCCAACGTCTTGCCCTTGGCCAGGTCGGTGATGATGGAGCCGGTGGCGATGTTGGAGGCGCAGCCATAGGACTCGAAACTGACGTCGCTGATGCGCTGCGTCTCGGGGTCCACCTTCAGGTAGACCGCCACCATGTCGCCACAGGCCGGGCTGCCCTCCATGGCCTTGGCATCCGCATCCTCCATCCGCCCCACGTTGTGTGGGTGGCGAAAGTGTTCCATAACCAACTCGCTATACGGTAGTGGCATGTTCCTTACTCCTTCCCCAACGGGCTGATTCTGCGTAATTCCGTCACGACCTCTTCGAGTGCGCCCGCCACTGCCTCTACGTCCTCGTCCTGGTTAAAGCGCCCAAAGGTGAAACGGACGGAGCCGTGGGCACGCTCGTGGTCGCCCCCGATCCCCAGGATGACGTGGCTGGCCTCCAGCGAGCGGCTGAAGCAGGCCGAGCCGGTACTGACGGCAAACCCGCGCATGTCCAGGTGCAATAGCAGCGACTCCCCTTCGACGAAGCGGAACGAGATGTTCGCGTTGTGCGGGAGGCGATAGAGCGGGTGGCCGTTGAGGCGGGTCTGTGGAACCTTCAGCAACCGCTCGATCAGCCGGTCCCTCATCCCTTGCAGACGGGCCGTCTCGTCCGGCGTGACCAGTTCCACCGCCTCGGCGAAGCCGATGGCGCCGGGGATATTCTCGACGCCGGGGCGCAGATCGAACTCCTGAAAGCCGCCGTCCATCCACTTGCGGATGGGTGTGCCCTCCCGCACGTACAGGCCCCCCACCCCTTTAGGTCCGTGAATCGTGTGGGCGGAGACCGTCACCAGGTCCACTCCTACCTCCCGCACGTCCAACGGGACGCGGGTGAAGGCGTGCGTCGCGTCAGTGTGGAAGAGGACGCCCTTGTCCCGAGCAATCTCGCCGATCGCCTTGACGTCTTGCAGCGTGCCGATCTCCTGGTTGGCCGCCTGGACGGAGAGCAGGATCGTCTCCGGGGTGAGCGCATCGCGCAGTTGGTCGAGGTCCACCCGGCCAGTCTCGTCCACCTTGAGATAGGTCACCCGAAAGCCCTGCTTCTCCAGCGCACGGGCGCTGTAGAGCACGGGAAAGTCCTCGAGCGGGCTGGTGACGATGTGGCGACCCTTCTTTTCCCCCAGGGCCAGGGCGATCCCCTTGAGAGCCATGTTGCTGGCCTCGGTATCGCCCGAGGTGAAGACGAACTCCTCCGGCTTGGCCCCCAGGGCCAGCGCGACCCGCCCACGGGCGCTCTCCAGCGCGTCGCGCGCGTCCACTCCCAACGAGTAGCCAAACTGGGACGTCGCCACAGCGTAGAGGTCGAACAAGTAGGGCCTCATGGCCTCCAGCACCCGCTCGTCCAGCCGCGTCGCCGCCGCATTGTCCAGGTACACTATCTTCTCAAACACAGCCCCCTCCCTCCCAGATACTCTTGCGCTCTTGCCGGACCACAGTCCGGCTCGTTCAGGACATTTTCAGATAGATCCTTGGTGATATCTTACTCAATCTGATCGCATTATACCACGTTTTTATAATAAAGTCAATCATTATCTGTTAAATTTACGTTAGAAATTCACCACCTGAACCAAACATCAGCAGAGATTACAGACAGGAACGGCGAACCCTCAGCACCGCAGGGGAGCCGGCGTTATCTGCGGCTCTGCGTCTCTCCGTCTCTGCGTTAGTGCAGATTGGGTTGCCGTAAGAGACCGCTCTATGGGGTGGGCACGATGTAGACGACGTGCTTGTAGGGCCGCACTTGCTCCGCGACCTGGTCCCGCAGGATATTACCCGACACGTGCATGAGCGTGTCGCCAAAGTCGGGGTCTATGCCCATGCTCGCCAGGCAAGGGTAATGATGGTGCAGCATCCCCGCCTCCTGCTCTGCGTCGTCCGCGCCGACCCCCGCCAGGCCCTGCGCTACGTAACGAGCACAGCCGCAGCAGGCATCCCGCACCACCTCCACCGCGGTGATTGTCCGTGTCATGGGATCCACCGCGATGCGGAAGCGAGGCTCACCAAAACAGCGGGCGAACTCGCGGATCAGCGGATCGTCGTACTCGATCCGGTGCCGGCGCACGTTATAGTGGGTCTCGGTCAGCGAGCAGAAGGGCTTGGGGGTGACGCAGGCGACCCCCATCTCCGCCAACCATCCCCGCAGTTGGCGGGCCAACCCCCTGGGCAGCCACTCCTCCCGATCCACCGGGGCAATGACCGCCCGCGCCCCTGTCATGCGCGCCACCTCCGGGATCAACTCCGCGATGCCCCGGTGCTCGCCGAAGGCCAGAAGCAGGTCAGCCGGCGGGAACGAGGCGGGCAGATAGTCCTCCGGATAGTCCAGCACGGGCGGGAGGACCGCCGGTGCCCGCCATACCTCGACCTGCCAGTCAGCCGGGCCGTGAGCGCGCCGGATGTACTCATCCGCGATGTTGTCCACGTGCCGTTGCCCATATTCCCCTGAGATGATGGCCAGAATGCGCATGCGGCTTGTCCCTCTCAATCCCCGTCGTCAGAATCGGCCTGACAAATCTGTGACAATGTGCAATTCCTCAACGCGGAGACGCGGAGACGCAGAGAGGCGCAGAGGAATCCACGAAAGTGTCTGCGACTCCCCGCCTCTGCGGCTCTGCGTTAAGGCAGACAGCGTTACGTCGGGCGGTAACGACGAGGTTGGGGCTGGCTTGCGGGTCGAAGGGCACGCCCCGCATATCCCCCCAACAGGCGATTTCTGCGAAGCCGGCCGCGCCCAGCGCCTCCGTCAGATCTTTCTGCACCAGCGGCCGCAGCCGTGAGGACGTGACCCGCTGGCTCCAGCCCCCCACCCCTTCCCGCCGCAGCGTGACCAGGTTAAAAGTCAGCAGCCCGTCGGGTTCGAAATCGTAGAAGCGCAGGAAGAGCCACTCCGCCTGGCCCTCGCGGCGAGACTGGGGCTCCATCCAGCGCTCGTGACGGGCCACGAGCGCGTCAAAGTTGCGGTTCTGGGCCAGAACAAGGCCACCCGGCCGCAGGCAAGCCACAAAGTCGGCCAGCGCAGCCGCCAGGTCTTCTGGCGTCAGCAGGTGGGGCAGCGAATTGCCCAGGCACAACACGGCATCGAAGCCCCCCGGCGCACTGAGAGCCTCTTCCCCTCTCCCTCCCAGGGAGAGGGCCGGGGTGAGGGTCTCACTCCCTCTCCCTCCCAGGGAGAGGGCCGGGGTGAGAGTTCCGCCCCCTCTCCCTCCCAGGGAGAGGGCCGGGGTGAGGGTAGCACTCAACTCTCCAAACCCCGCCACCACAAGCCGCACCCCTACCCCGGCCGCGGCCGCATTCGCCCGCGCCCGCTCGATCATCCCCGCGCTCAGGTCAGCCCCGGCGACTTGGTATCCCCGCTGGGCCAGCGCGATGGCGTGCACGCCGGTGCCACAGGCAGCGTCCAGCACGCGGCGTGCCCCCACGGCCTGCAACTGCCGCTCGATGAAGGGCAGTTCTACCGCTAGCCGGGCCGGCCAGTCCACGAAACGGTCGTAATCGGCACTGAAATCGTCGTACATCAGACCACCAGCATCATGGATCCCTCTCATCCGTGAATCAACGCCGGCAGGCAGTGGGTACACACCCACAGGCTGCGCCCCTGGTACCGGACCGGCATGAGGGGCACCTGGTCTTCGCCCGCCGAGCACCGGAAGCAGCGCTGGGCGATGGTGACCTGGCCCCGTTCGTGCATCAGCGCCTCGGCCTGCGCCTCGTCGAAGGCGAAGGCCTCGCGCGTTTCGACGCTCAAGGCCCCCGTGGGGCAGATCGGGATGCAAAAGCCGGCCCCGTCGCACAGCGCCTCGTTGGCCACCCGCGCCTTGCCATCTACCAGCGTGATCGCCCCCTCGACGCACGGCGTCACGCACACACCACAACCATTACACAATTCCTCGTCAATCCGTACGATTTGTCGAACCGCCATACGACTCCTTTATTCGCTCGCCGAACGCCCGTCCAAAGGCGACCGCCTGCGCCCGTTCCTCCGGCGTGGGCCGCCAGGTCAGCGCCAACCCGTCCTGCACGACCTCGATCCCTGCCTCATTGAGCCCCTTCTCCAGGACCGGCACCGCCCCACCGCCCCAGCCGTGGGAGCCGAACGCAGCACCGATCTTGTTGACCGGCCGCAGGCCGATCATGTCCTCCACCAGCGCTGTGATGTTCAGGAGCGGCCGCCGGTTGTGCGTGGCCGAGCCAACCAGGACCCCCTTCGCCTCCAGCAAGGCCCCCACCACCGTGGTGTGGTCCGTCTGGGGTACCGCAAAGAGTTCCGCCTCCACCCCTGCCTCGGTGAGCCCCTCCAGGATGGCACGCGCGATGTCGGCGGTGCTGCCCCACATGGTCTCGTACACCACCAGCGCCCGGGGTTGCGTCTCCCCACTCGACCAGCGCACGTACTGCTGCACGATCTGCAGCGGGTCCTTGCGCCAGATCAGGCCGTGACTGGGCGCGATGGTCTCGATCTGCAGCCCCATCTGCTGGACCTCCTCCACCTTGCGCACGATCAACTTGCTAAAGGGGACCAGGATGTTGCCAAAGTACTTGCGCGCCTCGTCCCACAGGATCGCCGGCTCTACCTCATCGGTGAAACGGTGAGCGGAGGCCAGGTGCTGGCCAAACGCGTCGTTGGGCAGCAGCAAACGGTCCTCGGGGATGTAGGTGAACATGCTGTCGGGCCAGTGCAACATCGGCGCTTCCAGGAAGGCCAGCGTCTTGTGGCCCAGCGCCAGCGTATCGCCGGTGCCGACCATCAGGCGCTTCCAGCCATTCGGAAAGTACTTGCCGAAAGAGTCCACTCCGCGCTTGGAGTGGACCAGCGTCGCCTGGGGCGCGCGGGCCAGCACGGCCGGGATGGCGCCGGAGTGGTCCAGTTCGCCGTGGTTGGCGACCAGGTAGTCAATGCGGGCCGGGTCCACGATCTCCGCGATGTGGCGGAGCATCTCGTCCTCAAAGCCCGGCATGACCGTGTCCACCAATGTAATGTGGTCGTCCACGATGAGGTAGGCGTTGTACGAAGTACCCCGGTGGGTGTGGTAGGTGTGCCCGTGGAAATTGCGCACCTCCCAGTCCACCGCCCCAACCCAATACACATCTTTAGCAATCTGGACAGTCATAGTTTACCTCCTTTAACCTTGCGAAGGTTCTCGACCTTCGCAAGGTTCCTCTCTATTCTCCATCCTCCGTCCCCCACACGATCTCGTAGGTACAGGTGATGGCACCCTGGGGGCAGAGCGCGTCGCAGAGGGCACAGTACGTACAATCGGCCACCCGGGCGATGAACGGCCCATCCGTGCCCATCTCTACGGCGCTCGTAGGGCACTGCTCGACGCAGTTGCCGCATCGGGTACACAATTCCAGGTCAATCTCGGGTAACGCCCAGTCCTCCATAAAAGAACGACCGCCTTTCCGCCACTCAATATAGCAGAAAAGCGGCCGCCTGTCTACGACAAAAGTCGTACTTTTCGTCATGCTGAGGCGCGTCAGCGCCGAAGCATCTCGCATCAGCGCCGAAGCATCTCGCATCAGCGCTTAAGCATCTCAGTATCCGCCACGCGGATCGGCCATATCCTGAACGACAATGCCCCCAACAACCAGAACACGCCACACCCGACCAGCGTCGGTGCCAGGCCGAACCGGTCGGCCAGTGCCACCCCGATCAGGGGGCAGAGAAAAGCCCCCGCATTCATCACCGTCGTGTACAACCCGATGAACGACGGCCTGCGATCGGCCGGGCATATCTTCAAGAGCGTGTTAAAGTGGCTCAAATTGACGCCCGGCGTGATCAGCCCGTTGAGACCGGCGGCAAACAGAATGGGGGTCAACGCAGGCGACAGGCCCACCAGGAGCGGATAGAGTCCCGCCCCCATCACCGTGCGCTTGAGCGTTTTGGACTCACCCCACCGCTCGACGAGCCGCCGCCACAGCACGTAGCCAGCGATGGCCGACACGTTGGCAAGCGTGCCATGGAGGCCGATCCAGGCGTCGGTGGCGTCGAGTTCCCGCACAAAGTACAGAATATAGAGCGGCGCAGCCGTCCACGCCCCCAGGCCATAGAGCAAGGTGTCCACCATGATGCGCACGAAATCGCCCTGCTCACGCATGACCTGCCGCAGGGTTCGCCATTGCGCCCCCAGAGACCGGGCAGTGGCCGATACGTGCGACCGGGAAGGGGTGTCGTGCACCTGAACCTTGACCAGATAGTACAGGCTGATCATGGAGGCTAGAAAGCCGCTCAGGTACATCACCTGATAGTTGAGCGGAAAGACCACCCGGTTGAGCCACTGGCCGGCCAACAGCATCCCTATGCTCATGGTGGACGTGTTGACGATGTTGCGAGTGGCGAACACCGCCGCCCGGCGTCGCTCCGGGATCACGTCCGCCAGCATGGCGTTAAAGCCCACGCCGAAGAAAGTGGCCGACGCGCTCATCGCCACGAGCAGCGCGACGAGCACCGCGCCCCGGTTGAGCACCCCCACCGGCAACCACGGCACCAGGGCCACCAACACGTAGCCTGTCCGGTGGATGGCCAGGCTCCCGAGCACCCAGGCCTTGCGCCGGGCACGTCGCTCCAGGAAACGGCCGGCCGGGACGCTCACCAGGATGGCCAGGAACGCTGGCAACGAACTCAGCAGGCCAATGTGCGCGTTCTCGGCCCCCAGGCGCACGGCAAACGCCGCGTTGAAGGCCGCCGCCATCCCCAGCATCGAGGCCCAGAAAACCTCCACACACAAGTTCCACGCGTTCCGGTCGTCCACCGTCGCCCATGGCAGGCGCAGGGACAGGGCAAGCCGCTGTTTGGTCACGTTCCAGGAGGGGAGAGTGGACAAGACTCGGCGAGGCTGGCAGCCTCGCCGGGTTCGGCTAGACAGTTTGCTCGGCATAGTTCCGCGTTGGGTTCAGTGGTGCGCCTCAACCTCCAGGCCCGGCCGATCGAGCAGGACGATGTGCTGCCGCTCTATCCGTAACAGGCCAGCATCGGCAAAGGCCCGCAACGTGCGCCCCACCACGTCGCGGACCGTGCCCAGGTGGGCCGCCATCTCCTCCTGCGTCCAGCGTTGCGCCACCTGGCCCACCTCGACGTGCTCCAGGAGAAAACGGGCCAGCCGTCCCCGCACGGAGCGCAGCGCAAGGTCCCCCACCAGGTCCGTCAGGTGCTCCAGCCGGTCGGCAAAGTCGCGCAGGATCGCCAGCGCCAGTTCGGCACAATCACCCACCAGGCGGCGAAAGTCTTCGCAGGCGATGGCATAGAGGGTGACCGGCGTGAGGGCCTGGACGGTGGCATGGTTGACGCCGCAGGCCTGGAAGGGGGGCACGGTGTTGAAAGCCTGGCCCGGCCCCAGCGCCGCCAACACCTGCTCGCGACCACCAGGCGAGAGAAGGTAGACGCGCACCTGTCCCTCCGCGACAAAGTAGGCCGCCTGGCAAGGGTCGCCCTGGAAGATAACCGTATCCCCCGCTGCATAGGTACGGGCCGAGGCCACGCGGGCGACACGCGCCAGCGCACTGTCAGAGAGGCCGGCAAAGAGCGGGATACGGCGCAGGGCCTGGGCCGTAGACTCCATCCTTATTCCGCTTCCGTTATCGTGAACAGCCTCCCATCCGCCCGCCCGAACACCTCCGGGAAGTAGAACTCGTGGGCACTGGTGGGGATGACGCGGTACTCGCCCGGCAGCGTCGCGCGGAAGGTGTAGGTGTACTCGTAGGTGCCCGCGGCCAGGTAGTCGGCGAACAGCACGACCTTATCGTCCCGCATCTCGCTGCGGCTATACCAGCGCCACCACCAGGGATACCATTCGTACCAGCGCTGCTCTTCCGTCTCGCGCATCAGCCCCGGTTCCTGCGCCAGTTCGCTGGTCGTTGCCAACCCTGTGTCAATCGCTTCGGTCCCGGCCGGCAGCGGATCCTCGACCACCACGTAGTACAGGTCGTGCGGCGCAATCACCGTCAGCCGTACCTGCACCACGTCTCCCACCTGCGCCCCATCCACCTCCTCGCACCGCCCCGCCTTGTCATTTGTCATTTGTTCATTGTTCATGGGCAGGCAGTACTGCCGCGTGACAAAGACACCCCGCTCCAGCGGCTCGATCTCCTCCACCGGCAGGTAGACCTTGAGGTGAGCCGTATAGTACAGGCGACCTTCACCCGGCCCACGCCCGATCACCAGGCGGTTGCCCACGTCCCGCAGCAAGTCGGCGATCTTGACCTGCAGGTGGACCGGCTCGTCCACGGTATCGGGAGTGACAGCCCCCTCGGTCAGGGCCTCGTCGTTGAGCCACACACCATAGTCGTACTCGCCCTTCAGTTCGCCGGTGACGGCCATCCAGTCGGTGAGAGCGATGAGCGCCCAGGCGGTCTCCTGGGTCGTCTCCCAGATGCCATCCTGGCGGGCGACCATCAGCCAGCGCACCACCTGCTGGATGAGCGCATTCTGGGGGTCAAGCCGGGCCAGCGCATCCAGGATGACGGCGGTAGAGCGGGTGTCGGTGTTCATGGCCCACCAGTCATAGTCCGCCTCCTCCCAGTGCGCGCCGGTGGCGCTGAGGATGGCCGCGTTCTGAATGTCGGAGAGCAGCGTACGGATGCGCTCATCGTTTTCGCGAATCAGCCCCAGCGTCAGCGCCAGGAAGGCCCGCCCATAGTGGCTGAGTTTCTCGCGGCGGTCATACAGATCGTCCACGTACTCGCTGGCGCGACCGGTCTTGCCGGCCTCGGCCATGGCGTAGAGGATGAACGCCTGCCGGTTGGCCTCGCGGTAGGACTCGAGCTCCCGGGCGCGCACCAGCGCGCTCTCCAGGAAGCCCACCCCACTCTCGAGCACGCCCCCGCGTACCTCGAACCCGGCCTCACGGGCCTTGGCCAGCGCGAAGACGACGTAAGCAGTCAGATAGGGGTTACTCTCCCCTTCGGCCCACCAGCCCCAACCGCCGTCGGCGTGCTGTTGCAGGTAGAGTCTGTTGAGCCCCTCTTCGACCAGCCCGGGCAACCTGGTCTCCAGTTCCGTATCTCGAATCTCCAATTCCTGTAATGCCCGGTAGGTCAACACGTTCGGCAGGAAGCGGGACACGGTCTGCTCGGTGCACTCGTAGGGGAAATGCTCCAGATAGGCCAGGCCGTCCCGCATCCCGGCCGCCAGTGAAGGATCGAGCCGCACGGAGAGCGCCCCCTGGCGATCGTCATACTTGGGCGGGAGCACGATCACCTCCGTGCGCGTCTCTTCGCCCACCAGTTGCCCGCCGGTGCCGACGATCTCCGGCGCGGCGTACCGGTGCACCAGGAGCGTGCCCTCTGGGCCGGTGGTGAGGCGCGGGCGCGCAGCGTCCGAGTACGTGCCCGCCACAGCGCTCATCGCCACGTCCGCCGCCTCCACGTCCTCGACCGTGATCCACCAGGTAACTTTTCGCTCGCTGTGGGCAGGCATTGTGATGCGGGTCTCGTATTGCGTGGTGCGTGTGGCGTCGAGCGTGACGCCGGTGGCGTGCAGCGTGACCGTCACGGCGAGGGTCTCGCCGGTGTTGTTGCTGACCAGCGCCGCCAGTTGCGCCTCGTCGCCGACGACGAAGAAACGGGGTGCGACGGGCCGGATCAAGAGCGGCTTGGTGACCAGCAAGTCCGCCGTCGCCTCGCCCACCTTCGTATCGGCGGTGGCGCCGACTCCCCGCAAGACCCAGGTGGTCAGGTTGTCCGGCAGTTTGACCTCGACGGAGGCGTGGCCGCTCTGGTCGGTGACGATGGTGGCATCCCAGAAGGCGATGTCGGCAAACTCCTCCCGCAGTTGCACGCCCGCAGGGAGGGCGGGGGCTCGCAGGGCCACGTCTTCCGCCGCAAATTCCATCGCCACCGCCGTGGCTGCTGGCATAGCGGCAGGCACCTCAGCCCCTCCCCCGCCACCGCGTCCCATGGCTTGCACGGCAGCGCGCTCGGCCACCTCTTTCATCTGCTCCTGCAACAACCGGTTGACGGAGATAGCCAGGCCGCTGGAGGTGGCAACGCCCAGGCCACGCTGCCCGTAGAACGCACTGAGGATGGCGTCCGGCGTGCGCGGCTTCAGGCTCAGCACTGCCTTGTCCACCAAATCGAGCGAGAAGGCGGCCCGTACCGGCTCCCCGCTGGCGTCACGGGCCTCGACGTCGAAGGAGACGGTGTCGCCCGGCTGCGCCTGCTCGACACTGGAGGTGACCGCAATCGCCAACTCCTGCTCGGCCGGCTCGACCGCCAGCATCACGTAGCCCACCTTGTGGGTGGCCACCGGCTCGCTCGCGTCCGGCCCTTTGACGATGACGACGGAGACGTAGACGTTGGGCACGTGGCCGGTCGTGATGGGCAGCCGGTAGACAGTCGAGTTGCTCTCTAGCCGCACGATCTCCTGCTGTAGGATGCCACCCCGCTCGACCGCGATCCAGGCCCACTGCTCGCCCGCGAAGGGGCTGGGGATGAGGATCTCGGCGGTCTCGCCGGGGACGTAGGTGGACTTACTACTGATGAGAGTGATCCGGTCGTTGTTCTCGCGCCGCCAGGAGACGTACTCGTCGCCGCTGACCCACACCCAGGTCGAACTGCGTACCAGCCGCTCCTGCGCATCGCGCCCACTGACGGCGACGCGGTAGGAACCACCTTCCGCCGGGGTGAAGGTCACGATCCCCTCGGCGTCCGCGCCGGTACTCAGCGTGCCGGTATAGACCAGCGTGTCCACCGTCTCCCACTCCCAGGTGCCACCGCCAAACTCATCCTTGACGAAAGTGTTGGCCCATTCGCGGCGGTAGACCTCGACCTCGAGGGCCTGGTCGGGCCGCCGTTCGCCCGCCCAGTCCACGGTCACCACGTCCACCCCCAGTTCCTCGCCCGCCTTGCCGACGTACTGTTGCGGAGCCAGGCCGACGTAAAACTTGCCCTGGTGGACCACGACGTCGGCTCGGCCAGAGATGACCTGCCCGTCCCGGCCATAGACGGTCGCTTCGACAGTCAAGCGCTTGCCGCCGGTCATCACTTCGGCCGGCAGCCCGATGGCGATGCGACCATCAGCGCCGGTGGTGCCAGAACCGCTGAGAACGACGTCGGGAGCAGGTGGCTCCTGCCACCAACACCAGCGGCAGAGCCATGGATCGTCCTCGTCGGTGAAATCGTAGCGGCCGAACTGGGCCGGCTCGAAACGATAGGGAGCGGAGAGAACGTTCCACTCGACGTTGGCCTCAGCCACGGGGCCGCCGAAGAAATAGCGCACCTCGACGCCGGCCTGCGTCGGCTGCCCGGCGGCCAGTTCCGCCTGCTGTGGGGTGACGACGACCTCGAATTCCGGCGGGCGGTAGGCAGCCACCAGGAAGTCGGCGTAGAAGGACTCGTCGCCGAGCGTTGCATTGATGCCGTACTGGCCCAAGGCTGCGCCGTCGGCCAGTCGCAACTCGCCGTGGAAAGCACCGAATCCGTCGAGCGGCAACGTTTCGCGGTAGATCTCCTCTCCGGCTACGTCGTAGATGGTGACCTGGATCGTCTCTGCGGCCGGCAGGCTATAGCGCACGTCGTCTTCGGCGCGCAGGATGCCACGGAAGTAGACGGCCTGGCCGGGCCGGTAGATGGGCCGGTCGGTGTAGATGTGGGCACGGTGCGCGCCGTACGCGTACTCTTCCTGCAGGCCAAAGTCCCAGGGGCCGATGCCGGCGCTCCACTCCCAGCCGGTCCCCCCTAGCACGAACGGCTCCTCAGACACGACGTACGCCGCGTCGTAGTAGAAAGCGGGGCTCAGTGAGACACGGGCCAGGCCGTCGTCGCCAGTGGTGGCTGTGCCGAGCGGAGTACCATAGCTATCCTCCGCCCCGAGTGCAAGCCCGCTGGCCGGCCGCCCACTCGCCAGGTCGGTCACCCAGGCCCACAGTTCGTCCCGGCTCTTCTTGAGCGTCACGTTGTACTCGGAGACGGCCAGCAGTCTGCGATGGCTCCAGCGATCGTATTCCACGCCGGGCGCACGTGCGTCCAGCATGTACAGGCCCGGCTCCAACGTGCCCCCACCCTCGGCCAGGTCCACCAGCGCATACCCGGTCTCGTTGAGCGGGGCCGACAGGGACACGCGCCATTGGCGGATCGGGGCGGCGCTAGGCTCATACTCCCACCAATTCTGCACGGCGGGCAAGAGTGCCGCCACGTCCAGCCGGTAGAGGCTCAGGTCGAGCCGCTCGGTGTTGACGTAGCCGACGACGACGCGCGCCGGCTGGTGCGCGTCGTAGGTGCCGAGCGTGCCGGGCACGTGGATCTGAAACGATGGGGGGAGGTCGGCCGTGCGGAAGCGCACCGTCAGCTCCTGCCCGGTCTCGTTGCCGTATGGGTCGGCAATGTCCGGGCCGATACGCACGACGTAGTCGGTCGAAGGCTGCGCCCCAAAGCCCAGCACGAAGGTGTTGTCCCAGGTGTTAAAGTAGGTATAGACCTGGGTTGGCGAAAGGGGCGGCCGTATGTCCAGGTTGGGCAGCACCGTGTCGGGGTTGATGGGCGCGTTGAAGATGATCTGGAAGTCTGTATACGACCAGGCGTCCTGCTGGCCATCGTAGGGGCGGGTACCGACGATGCGCGGCAGGGGCACGGTGGTGAAGCGCCATGCGTAGGGTTCCCGCATGCCGGCTCCGCCGCCGGCGCTCTGCACGCCCACGTCCACCCGCGCCGAGTAGGTCGTATCAAAGTCCAGGCGCACGTCCGGGGTTAAGACCAGCGTTTCGCGCACACAGGCGGACGTGCCCGGGACGGAGGTCCGCACGGTGCTCAGGGTAAAGGCCTGGGCCGCCGTGCCACAGGTCACCGGCATGTTAAAGGTGACCTGGACGGCGGTGTCCACGCTCACCAGCGTGGACTCTTCGCCCGGCGAGACCCACACCACCTGGGGCGGCTGGGTGGTGAACGACCAGGCATAGTCCTCGGCCAGGACACCGCCGCTGGTGTCGGCCAGGCCGGCCGCGACGCGCGCGGTGTAGGTGGTGCCGCCGGCCAGCGGTGCGGCCGGGGTAAAGACGTAGATGGAGGTGTTGAGCCACTCGCCATCTCCCTCGACGGGCGGGTCGAACGTCAGCGGGTCGGGCAGGCCGGCGTAATCCGGGTCGCTGACGGCGGTCAATGGGACGACAGGGCGGTTGAAGATGATGGTGACGGTGCCGGTGGCCTCCACGTCCTGCGTATCGGGGGCCGGGATGACCTGCGCTACCTGCAAGTAGCCAACGGTGCGAAAGCGGAAGCGGTATTCCCCGTCGAGAGGGTTGCCGTCGGTCGCCTTCGCTTGAGGGCCGAGCGTGGCCTGGTACTCGGTGTCTCGCTTGAGGTCGCGGGCGGGCTTGAAGCGTACCGTGCGCCCGTCGGCCCACTCGAAATCGCCGCCCACCTCCGGGCTGAGGCGGAAGGCCGCCTCGACCGAGCCGCGGTCCATCGCCCGGTCGAAGACCAGTTCAATCGCCCCGCCGGGGGGCAGTTCCTCGCCCCGCTCCGGCGTGCGCTGGACGACGACGACCGGCACCGCGCCGGGGGGAGGAGGGGTGTAAGGAGAGGGCGTAGGAGCAATCGTAGGAGTCAGCGTAGGCTTGGGCCCGCACGCCCCCAACAGCAAGCCAAGCGATACGACGAGTGCCATCGCTTTAGAAAGAGACCGTGTGCTCATGGGACATCCTCCTGTGGGCACAGATTGTCACTTTTTACGCATTACGCATTACGCATTACGCATTACGCATTACGTATTCCGTGCCCAGTATACCACAGAGTGCACTGCCGGGGTAGCCGGCAGTCTATCGCTTAAGACGTTCCAAGAAGGAGAAAGGTTCCGTGGGACCCGCCCGAAGTGGTAACGGGAGATTGACAAGCGGCGTGAGATTGTGATAACATGAGGTTGTGATAGAATGAGTCAAGATTGGCGAATGAGGGTTTCCCAGTCCCCCAACCTGTGGTAAAATAACAGGACGATGAGCAGTACAACGACGAAAGAACAATCGGCCGGTCCGCTGGGGATAGTCGGCAGCCTGGCGGCGGGATTCGAGATGGTAGGGCGGCACCTGGGACTGGTCGTGTTGCCGGTGCTGGTGGACCTGTTCTTGTGGCTGGGACCGCGGGTTTCCATAGCCCCGCTCGTGAAGCAGTTCACTGCCTTCTTGCTATCCCAGTCGCCGTCCGATCCGGCCACGGCTGGCCAGGTGGCGCAGGCGGCAGAAATGCTCCAGCAGCTCGGTGAGCGCTCCAACCTGTTTGCGCTACTCAGCGCATTCCCGCTGCTTAACGTGCCCAGCCTGCTGGCCGGACACGCGCCGGGAATCGTGTCGCCGCTGGGCCAGCCCCACGTGGTGTTGACCACGAGCATACTGGTGCTGATGGCCTGGGGCATCGTGCTGGTTCCCGCTGGCCTGGTGTTGGGGGTCATCTACCTCAATGGCCTGGCACGCCAGGTCCGGGCGTTGCGGGATGCCGAGGAACCCAAACGGGTACTCAGACCAGGCCCCGCCCCCAACCCGGCGGCAGCGCCCGCTCCAGGCACCGCCGGCGGGGCAGCGCAGACGGTCGAAGTGAGCAGCGGTGTGGGGAGATTTGCCCGCATCTTCCTGTTTGCGGCCACGCTGCTGGTGCTCGGTATGGTCCTGGTCCCGTTGTGGATGCTGTTGGTCGGGACGATCATGGCCGTGATCCCCTTGTTGGGGTTCCTGATCTGGTCGGTGAGCATTGGGTTGGGGAGTTACCTCATCCTGCATTTATTGTTCGTGATCCCTGGCGTGTTGCTCGGTGGACGCGGCTTGCTGCGCGCCACCTGGGAAAGCATCTTACTGATCCACAAGCAGTTTTCCTCCGCGGTGGGACTGGTGCTACTCGGAGTGCTGATCTATCAAGGGTTAGGATTCGTCTGGTCGCTCCCGGCCGGCGATTCCTGGGCCTTGTTGGTTGGCGTCCTGGGCAACGGCTGCATTGCCACGGGGGTGACCGCCGCCCTGTTCGTGTTCTACCAGGAGCGAGTGGGACTACTCGGGGCGACACGCCAGGCGAAGTAGTTTCTGGTGCGCAATTGGCGCAAGGAAGGGACAAATGGCCCGTATTGAGGAACATGTCGAAATCACCGCATCCCCCTCCGTCGTCTTCCAGTTCTGTCACGACCTCGCGCGTCGGGGCGAGTGGGACGAACGGATGGTCCGTGCAGAGTTGCTGACGGGCGAGCCGGTGCGCCGGGGCACGTTGCTCCGCATTGACGCCGGCCGGGCGGGCAAATACCTGTTCAGTTGGGACGCTGAATACACCGAGTACCAGTTCCCCTCCAACTCGACGCTGAAGGTGCTTGACGCTGCGCCCAGCAGCCCGTTCGGTGCTGGCAGCACAGAGGCCTGGCAGTTCAGCCGCACGGGCAGTGGCACTCAGTTTTCTGTATGCTGGGACTATAAGCCACGGGGATTCCTCAACCGCCTGGCCGACGCGCTGGGGCAGCGCGCCTCCAATCGCCGCGCCATCCGGCACAGCCTGGCGAACCTCAAGAAGCTGATCGAGTCCGGCCGCCGCTAGGCTGGCACGTTCGTAGTGCGCCGCGCATCAGGCGCGTTTCATCGCGCCCTCAGGCGCACCCCGAGCGGCACTGAAGCGCCTGCTACGAACCTGCTGTCCCGGCAAACCAGACTTCTCTACTGCGCATCCGGGTCTGTTCCACGTGCACCTGGTCCTGGTGCGCGTGTTTGAGCGCCCGCAGGGCGCGCATGGTGATCCATTTGCTGGGCTGTCCCTGTTCCTCCACCTGGAACACCCGTGTGCCGTAACGCTTGACCCAGCGCCCGTCGTCGGTCTGGGCCGCCAGCACCAGGTCCAGCAGCCGCCTCGTGCGCGGGTCGGGGCCGTACCCCAGGCGGGCCAGGGCATCGCCCAGTTCGACCAGGTCGGACTGGTAGTTGAGCGGAAAGCCAAAGTCGAGCCAGCGCCCGTCACGGCCCTCGAAGTCGAACGAGTAGTCGAGTACGGCATTGGCCAGCCGCTCCACCGCCTCCATCCGCTCGGCCGTGCGGTCAGCGGCGGGCAACGCGGCCAAGGCGGCCAGCCCCTTGGCGATGCCCCACTGGCACTCCTGGCCGTCGGCGTAGGGGCAGGCCAGGCCATCCGGCGCCAGGCTGCGGGCGACCAGGTATTCCAGCGCCCGTGCCAGCCGGGGGTCCTCCAGGTAGCCGAAGGCGATCAGCGTGCAAATAGCGCTGCCCGTGTAGCAGAGCAGGAGGCGGCCGGGCGTGCCGTCATAGCTGAAGCCGCCGCTTTTGTGCTGGCCATA
>Ga0315289_10001498_pt1 | contig 36367 bp, 43 predicted proteins | sample YL17G11_40_MG_FD_203452 | JGI IMG/M metagenome (GOLD analysis project Ga0315289, IMG submission 203452) | Sediment microbial communities from Yellowstone Lake, YNP, Wyoming, USA - YL17G11_40 | ecosystem: Environmental > Aquatic > Freshwater > Lake > Sediment | place: USA: Wyoming | collected...
ATCCTTGTTTGCGCAGATTGAATCAGTCATGATGAGGGCTGCCATCCGGATCGGATTCCACAATTCACAGCAAGGTTGGGGCGTGTGTGTGGGATTCACAGTTAACCTCCATGCACACCTCCCGCATTGAACTTTAGTTCAGTGCCTACCTTAACTTCTAATCAAGCTTATAAATTTTTGTAATTAAATAAAGTATAGGTGGATTAGTGTGAGTGTAGCGATTGAAAAAGAAAGAGGTAAAGTTGGTTTTTATATCACCGGTACTGGTCATGGTGGAGTAACAGGATATGATAAAGATAGACCTCACAGAGTAATTGAAACCGACGTGCTTATAGAATATGGTTCCTTAGAAACATGGGGAATAGAACCTGAAAAAGTTTACATGCTAACTAAATGTGTTGGAGAAAACGTTGTTGAAATTCGTGAATTTATTGTCCTCCCTCACGGTCAACCTAATATTGTTCCTCACGGTCAATCAGATTATGATAATCCTATCTCTAGGAAAAAGATAAAGCATGAAGGAACAGTGAAAACAATAATTGAATCAATAGTTCCAAAGTGCGAATCTATGTTTCAGGACAGAGAAATTATTGATAATAGATACGGGATTAAAATTGAAGGATTGGAAGATATTTTATTTGGAAGCCAACCTCGGGCACTGAACTAATTTTCAATGCTCACCTCCCGCACTTAACTCACTTCAAAACCAAGCTCGTAACTTCCGCTATATTTTTCGCCTCTATGATTTCTATGCCGCTGGAAGAAATCGCTTGGCCGTATGGCACTATGAAAGTTTTCGCGCCGAAACTCGCTGCTGCAGAAACTTTCTCCGCTACGCCGCCGACAGGACCGATGCTGCCGTCCGCATTGATCGAGCCCGTTGCCAGGATTTTGCTGTCTATCGTCTTGTTCTGTATGGCTGCAATTATAGCAGTCGTTATCACAGCTCCAGCAGACGGCCCGTCGAGAGAAACTATTTCCGGCAGCTCGTTCACAAAGCTCACAGTCACGTCCTTGTTTGACAAATCCGTTCTCGTTTGCATTTCCGCAACAGCAACTGCAACACGTATCGAGTCCTGCGTGCCTGACAACAAATCAACGTTCCGTATGTTCACTGAAACCAGCCCCGTGCCATTAGTCAGCTTGACGTCAAAAGGAATCACCAGACCGCCGCTATCAGATCTGACAGCAACCGCGTAGTACCTTTTCGTGACTGGCGTCAACGATCTGATCTCGCTCTGCGCGATTCCCAGCCTGTTGCCCAGACTTTCTATCAGCAAATCGTCGATCTCAAGCTGTGTCTGCAACCCGCTGATGATTTTCGTCTTGTTATTTATTATTTCCAGCTTGATTTGCAAATCCTTCTGCAGGTTTGCTACAATGAGCTGCAAATCCTTTATCTGCAGACCGCTCTCGACGAGCTGCTGGTGGTAGGAATAAACCACTATCGCAGAGGTGGCTGTGATGACAAGCAACAGCAGTGACAAAAACCTAACGCGCCTGTCCCTGCTTCTGAAAGAGTAAGTCCTCATGCTCTTCTTATATATAATTTCAAACAAGAAATAATCTTATTGGTGTCAAGATGACCGTAGGTGGGGTGTGCCAATGCTGCCATAAATATTCACCTGGCCTCTTTAGATGTCACGCATGCTCGGCATTAGTCTGCCCCACGTGTGTTGTTGAAGGCACAGCGTTCTGCAAAATCTGCAAGGGCACGAGGCAGGCATCAAGGTGACGGTATGAATTCCGGTGACTTGGTCTACATCGATTATGTTGGGAGAATAAAAGATACTGGCGAGATTTTTGATTTGACAAAAGAGGACGTAGCAAAAAGCGAAAAAATTTACGATGAAAAGGTCAGATACAAACCCATACCCGTTGTTGTTGATGGAAACTTTGTTGTCAACGGCTTGAACGAAGCGATAAAAGGGATGAAGGTTGGAGAAAGGAAGACTGTTGAAATTGCGCCTGAAAAAGCGTTCGGGCCGAGGCTGCCCGACTTGGCGAGGCTGATACCCGAGGCGAGGTTCAAGGAGCAGGACATCGATGCAACGCCTGGCTCGTTCGTGACGATAAACAGGTTGAGAGGAAAAATACTCAGCATCGACGGCGGCAGAGTCAGGATTGATTTTAATCACCCGCTGGCTGGCAAAACCATCGTCTACGACTTGGAAATAAAGAGCGAGGTCAATGATGCTGTCGAAAAGATTTCCGCGATATTCTATTATTTTACTGGAATCGAAAAGGAGGATGCGGAGATAACTATTGCAGGCGACACGGCCGAGATAAAACTGAAGAAAAGATGCGACATAGCCGGCGACACGAAACAGATAATAGCCAGTGTTGTGTTGAAGTGGAACAAGGAATTGAAGAGAGTGGAGTTCTTGGAAACCTTCGAGGCTGAAAGGCAGGAATAAAGATATATTTTTGCTACTCGGAATTTATTACAAGGCGTTTGCATGGGGATGAAGCAGCTTGGTAGCCGCGGTGTCGAAAAGATTTCTCAGGACGACGAACAACTGAAAGCAATCCTCGAGAGCAAGAGGACGCTGATAAAAGTTGTGGGCGCTGGCGGGGCCGGCAACAACACAATAACAAGGTTGATGCAGGTCGGCATTACCGGAGCTGAAACGGTTGCTGTCAACACCGATGCGCAGGATTTGTTATATACAGACGCGAACAAGAAAGTTTTGATAGGCAGAGAATTGACAAGCGGGCTTGGCGCAGGCGCTGACCCGAAGATTGGCGAAGAGGCTGCAAAGGAGAGCAGGGACGACATAAAGAAAGCGCTGCATGGGGCGGACATGGTTTTTTTGACTGCGGGCCTGGGCGGAGGCACTGGCACCGGAAGCTTGCATGTAATTGCCGACATAGCGAAGAAGATGGGAGCATTGACGCTCGCTGTTGTGACACTGCCGTTCAAGATGGAGGGCAGGCAGAGGATGGCAAATGCAAGAGAAGGTTTGAAAAAGCTGGAAGGCGTTACCGATACGCTGATAGTTATACCGAACGACAAGCTGCTTGAGATTGTTCCTGACGTTTCATTGACAACTGCTTTTAAGATCTGCGACGAGATACTCGTCAACTCGGTCAAGGGGATAGCTGAACTTGTGACTAAACCCGGTCTAGTTAATCTTGATTTTGCCGATGTAAGGTCAGTGATGTCGCAGGGCGGCTTGGCAATGATAGGAATGGGTGAGAGTAATACGGACAACAGGGCCGCAGAGGCTGTGGAGAAGGCGCTCAACAACCCGCTGCTGTCGATTGACATCAACGGAGCAACAGGCGCGTTGATCAATGTAACGGGTGGACCGGACATAACGCTGCGAGAAGCGCAGCAGATTGTCGAGGCAGTGTCGGAAAAGATGTCGCCGGACGCAAAAATAATATGGGGCACGCAGATCGTCAAGGAGCTTGGCGACACGGTAAGGGCGATGCTTGTCGTGACAGGCGTGCAGTCGCCGCAGATATTCGGCCCGACCAAGACTTGGAGCAAGGGAGAAAAGAAAGACATAGAGAAAGTGCTCGGTGTGGAGTTCGTAGAATAAGATATAAATCTTTGTTTTCCAATCATGTATTTATGGTGTTTGATTATATCGGCGCTGGGAGGGAACTTCTTCCGGGCTCATGGGCGAAATATGGATATGCTACTGCAGGAAGGATTGGAAAATATGTTTTGGGAATTGGTGATGTGTTGATTTTAGGAAGTTCGATAATTGCTTTGCTTAATGGGAATTACGAAGGCTGCACAAGCAGTCTTGTACCTTATGCAACCCTTAAAACCTTGTTAGCTATTTTACGGGGTTTCAATCTTTAAAATAAGATTTAAATACTAAAGAGAAAATGTTCTATAAGCTGGTCTGGATGTTTAAAATAAAGGAGACGCTGCAAAATTATCTGAGAGTTTTGAAGCTCACGAAGAAGCCTTCATTCAGCGACTGGTCGTTCACTGCTAGGATATGCGCTATAGGGCTTGTTGTGATCGGCGTGATAGGCTTCTTGCTTTACCTGGCATCAGTGCTAGTCATAGGTTGATGTTATGATTTACACAGTCAAGACGGTTGTCGGCAGGGAGAACATCGTTATCGATTCAATAGCAGCAAAAGCGAGGACGCAGTCGCTAGACATAAAAGCGCTAGTACACGCAGAGGAGATAAAAGGCTATGTTTTTATAGAGGGCGAGATCAGGGACGTGGAAAAGGTAGTGCAGATGGTCCCGCACGTGCGCGGACTCATAAAAAGTCCTGTGGAGATTTCACAACTGCAGCGTTTCCTGCAGCCGAAGACCGTCGAGATTGAGCTGAACAAGGGCGACATAGTCGAGGTTATAGGCGGACCGTTCAAGGGCGAGAAGGGCAAGGTCACGCGTTACGACAAGACCAAGCGCGAGGTTACAATTGAACTGCTAGAGGTAACAGTGCCGATACCTGTCACCATATCTGTGGAATTCATAAAACTACTTGAGAAGGCGGGTTGAATGGCGAAGATGGAGAAGATTGACACGCTTGTTGACGGCGGAAAGGCTGCGCCGGGGCCAGCTTTGGCACCAAGGCTGGCGATGATGAAGGTCAACATACAGGAGATATTCAAGCAGATCAACGAAAAGACAAAGGACTATGCTGGAATGAAAGTTCCGGTGAAGATAGAGATTGATACTGAGACGAAGAAGTTTGAAATAATTGTAGGGACGCCGCCTGTTGCGAGCCTGATAAAAAAAGAGGCCGGAATAGAGCTGGCAAAAATAACTGAAGAGGAGAAGACTGCTGGGAAAATTGTAACCGGCAACATCACTTTTGACAAGGTTGTTAAGATTGCGAGGATGAAGCAGGACGGCATGCTTGCCAAGAATCTGAAGGCTGCTGTCAAACTAGTTGTAGGGACATGCAACAGCATGACCGGCATGCAGGTCGAAGGTAAAAGGCCGAAAGACGTGATAAAAGAAATTGATGAAGGTAAGTGGGACGACACCATCAAGTAACCTTTTTAAGCCTTATTGTACAATTAGATTTAACCCGTTTGACTACTTCGGTAGGAGGGTTCACAAATGGCAAATGAAAAAATACTGGCTGCAATAAAAGAACTGAGGGAAAAGCAGGCAAAGCGCAATTTCTCGCAGACTTTCGACCTTGTGATCTCGCTGAAGGAATTCGACGTGAAGAAGGCGGAGAACAAGATTGCTGACGACATAGTCCTGCCGCACGGCCGCGGGACCGACGCAAGCATTGTAGTTTTTTCCGATACTGCCGAGGGATTGGACTGCAAAATTCTGACGAATGAAGACATATCGGGTCTTGCAAAAAACAAGCGTGCTGCAAAGACTCTGGCCAAGCAGACGGACTTTTTCTTGGCAGAGCCGAAGCTGATGCCAGCCATAGGCAAGGCTTTGGGTCCATACCTAAGCCCAAAGGGAAAGATGCCGAAGCTGATTGCAGGAGACTTGAAAAACACTGTTAAAGACTATAAAAAGTCGGTGCGCGCGAGGGTGAAGGACTCGCCGGTCATACAGTGCATGGTCGGTAAGGAGAACATGAAGGATGAGGACGTGGCTGAAAATGTCGAGGCTGTGCTGAAACACCTTGAAGCAAAACTGCCGAAAGGCAGGCACAACTTCAGGAAGGTCATGCTCAAGCTGACAATGAGCAAGCCTGTGGGGATAGTGATGTAGATGGTTAGTGAAGAGAAGAAGCAGGAAGTTGAGAAGCTGAAAAAACTTGTCGAAAGCTATTCGGCAGTGGTGGTGCTCGACATGCACAAGCTGCCTTCAAAACAGCTGCAGCAGATACAAAAAAAAGTGCGTGGCAAGGCTGTGATGAGGATGACTAAGAAGTCGGTGCTTAACCTTGCGATAAAAAACTCCTCGCTGCAGAACAGGGAGGAGTTGCTTAAGGCAGTGCCGCAGCAGCCTGCTATAATACTCACGAACGAAGACCCGTTCAAGTTCTATATTTCTGTTGATAAAATGAAGTCGGCAGCGCCGGCAAAAGCGGGCGACATCGCTCCAAACGACATAACAGTAACGGCAGGCCCGACAAACCTCATGCCAGGACCTGCGATAAGCGAATTGGCCAAGGTTGGGATAGCTGCGGGTGTGGAGGACGGTAAGATAGCTGTGAAGAAGGATGCTGTTGTTGCAAGGAAGGGGGACAAAATTTCCAGCACGCTCGCTTCTGCACTGAGGAAACTGAACATCGAACCGATGATGGTCGGCCTGAACATAGTTGGCATTTATCAGAACGGTATGATTTATTCAAAAGAAGCACTGGAATTTGCAAACACGTTTGCTGACAGACTAAAGGAGGCTTTCAGCAATGCGCTGAGCCTTTCCGTGGCGGTTTGCTATCCCACAAAGGAAAGCATAAAATACTTGCTGGCCAAAGCTTACAATATAGCCAGCGCGTTCGAGAAGAGGTTTGAAGAAAAAATCGGAGGTGCAAAATAATGGAATATGTTTACAGTGCGTTGCTGTTGCACAGCACAAAACAGCCCATAACCGAGGAGAATGTGAAGAAAATATTGCAGACTGCAGGAGTTACAGTAGAAGAGGCTAAGGTCAAAGCCTTAGTCGCAAGTTTGGAAGGTGTTAACATAGATGATGCAATAAAACAGGCTGTTGTTGCCACTGCTGCGCCAGCTGCAGGCGAGAAGAAGGAAGAGAAGAAGCCTGAGGAAGAAGGTAAAAAAGCCGAAGAGGCTGCTGCAGGATTGTCAGCGCTGTTCGGTTAAACTTGGCATAAGGATGAACATGAAAAGGCTGATTGAGCTCGCGCAGAACATAAAGGACGAGGAGTTGAGGAGAAAGGTAGTGGAATTTCTGAAAGATCCGAAGCTCTCGAACAAGGACTTCAAGAAATATCCGCGCATGAAGATTGAGGATGCGGCGAGCATGTTTACAGTTGGGGGCCTATCGGGTTCTGCTTCTGTCGAACGCGACGTTCTCAATCACACGATAACCCTTGTCGAGCTGTGCATGAGCACTGCGAAGGAAATGGAAAAAAATTACGGCATTGTTATAAACGAGGATTATCTCATAGCTGCGGCCATACTTCACGATATAGCAAAGATTTTCGAGTGGCGGCGTGGCGGCGAGGGGTTGGAACATACTGGCATTATGCTTGACCACACCATGCTCGGCACTGCCGAACTCTATGCAAGAGGGTTTCCTGAGGGCGTCATACACATCGTGGCTTCGCACTTCGGCGAAAGCGGGCCGACGCCGCCGAGGAACATCGAAGCAATGGTGATGCATCATCTTGACAACATGATCTCGCTGGCAGAGTTTCATATTTACGGCAGCAAGAAGCAGGAGCCAGTGCAACTTCTTTTGCTCGACGAGGAAACGATAAAAAAGATAACCGGTGTGGAACCTGAGAAGAAAAAGTGACGTTGTTAGGAAAACTGTTGTGCCGGCTGTAGAATTTTTTAGAAAAATCTCGCCAAAAGATAAAGTTGTTGTTGTGCATGATGAAGACTGCGATGGCATTTGCTCCGGGACAATTTTAAATATAATTTTGAGGGAATTTTGCAAAAAAAATCCTGCTATGGTCTCGACTGGCTGGGGCACGACCTTGACCAAAAAACTTGCGAAAAAAATTCTCGCGCAAAGACCAAAGAGGATAATAATAACCGATGTTGCGTATATGGATACTGACCTTTTAAAAAAACTAAGTGGCAAATCAAAAATTCTGGTGGTCGATCACCATACCGTGAAAAAATATAAAGATGTTGTTTACTGCAATCCGAGATTGATTGATGAAGATGTGTACCTGCCCGCGGCGTATCTCGCATACAAAATTTCTGAAATACTGAAATCAAAAAATAAAAAAATACTTTGGGTGGCGGCAATCGGCATACTTGGAGACCATGGTGTGGAAAATTGCAAAGATGTTTTTTTGCGGACAAAAAAGGAATTCCCTGAATTGCTTGGAAATTCTGAAATCAAATCTGAAAAATTATTTGAAAGTTCGAAGATTGGCCTGCTGACTAGGATTATCGATGCGGGCAGGGTCGTCAAAGCTGATGTGGGAGCAACGCATACTGCAAAAGTTCTTTTGTCTGTTAAAAATTATGACGAAATTTTAGAGCCAAAGAATTTGGCAACAAAAAAACTTGCCGGTTGGTATGGAACTGTGAAGAAGGAGTTTGACAGACTGGTTGGAGAGTTCAAAGAAAAAAGCATTCCTATAGGCAATGCGCTGTTTTTTGAGCTCAAGTCCAAACTCAGAATCAAGTCAACATTAGCAAGCGCAGTTGAAAACTTTTACGACGATAAAATTATTGTTATCGGTCAGAGGACGGGAAAACATTATATGATAAGCATGAGGCGCGGGAAGAATGTCGATACGGACTTGGACAAGTTAATTAGATTCGCGATAAAAAACATACCTGGAGCAAGCGGTGGGGGGCATCCTCAAGCGTCTGCTGGCAGGATTTTGCACAAATATAAAGCCGTTTTTTTGAAAAATCTGGCTTAAAACGCCTTTTCTGCACTTTTGGAGTTCTAATCTAGCAATCGGACGTAATTTTTTAGGTTAAAACGACTCCTTTTCCGATTTCACCGGGGTCCCACTTCCCAAAACCGTGTATACCTCAGACCACAAGTTATTCTTGATTGGAATGAAGTGCGTGATGTGCAGCTCGCCTAGGACTTTGCGGTTTGTAGACGGTTTCGGCGACAGAAGGGTATTCTGCCACAAGTGCGGCAGGAGCTTTTTGGAGGATATATTTTTCAAGATGGCCGAGCAGAAAAATTTGCACCAGTTCAGCCTTCCCTCTTATCAGAATTACAATATCCGGGGTGTGTGATGATGGAAGAAATAGCCGCGATAGCGATGAGCCTGATGCGCGACAGGCAGCAGCTCAAGTGGCGCGTGAACCTTGTTAAGGGGGACAGGATTTTCGGTTTTTTAAAACCAGTGCGAGAGGGATTCGGAACAAGTCTTTAGGAGTTATCCAAACAAGATTTTTTAGCGTTCCGGCCCTCTCCGGCTTATTCTGACAATATTCCTCATGCGCCAATAGCTTACATGCTGCGTGGGTTCTAATCCCACCTCCCGCACTCATTTCAACTTGCAAACAAAATACCCATGATCCTTCTCAAAGGGGTTGAGTTCCACAAAATCCAAAATTTCGAAAAACTTCTCTAGGGCTCTTCTTGCCTCCCTATAAATTTCCTTCGGATCCTTTATGACATCTATGCTCCTTGACTTAATCGCAACCATGCCGTGGCCTCCAGTTTTCAGAAATTTTTTGCAGTTCCTAATAAAAATCTCGACTTGTTCGGGATCGGCCACGTCCTCGTAGACCAAATCTACTTTTTCAAGCACGATATTTTCATACAACTCAGGCCTGCGCGCGTCCGCCAGAATGGGCAGCATGTTGCATCTCATCTCCGAAGGCTGTATCGCCTCCCTTAGAACGCGCTCGGATATTTCGACGCCGTAGATTATTCCCTCCTTGCCTATTATGTCGCTGAAAAATGTTGCAGTTTTTCCAGAAGCCAAACCCAGATATAATATTTTCATTCCTTTTTCCAAAGGAAATTTTTTCAAGCCGCATTTTATCGCCGCTGCCGGCTTCGACGTGTACGGATCCCACAGCCTGTATTCGACACCGCCAATTTCCACCAGTTCCTCGTTCGCAGTTTTGTGCCCAGGCACAAGGTTGGCCGTAGCCAACTTACCGCCTACTAAAAATATTCCGTCAAATTTCGGATGCAGCTTGACTTTCATACAATAATCTCCGGCAGCAAAAATTATGATTTCAATATTTCCTTTATCCTTTTGTTCAAATCCGCTTTCAACTGATCTGCCTTGTACTCTTTAGAATAGTAGTCCATCTTTGCAGCGATGCTCAACTTCGACGCCACAACGCGCGCTACTTTTCCCTTAAGTTTTTCAGGTGCGCTCTGAATCAGTGGGTGGTTGAATAAAATTCCGAATTTCGGCGACTTGCCTTTGCCGTGAAGATAGCGGAAAAGCGCTCGTTCCGCGCCAATCAGCTGTATTGTGCTCGAAGCCATCCTTGCCAGCTTGTTGAGCCCGCCTGCCTTTGCAATCAGTCTTGCCGCTAGCATCGGCGTCGCGATTTCAGTGAAGTTAGGCGCGGTCTCCTTCAAAATTTTCTCCATGTATTTTGACAGGTCGCTCCTCAGTTTGTAAATCTCAAGTATTCGCGAGGCGAAATTTTGGATAATTGGTTTATCTTCTTCACTCAGTTCCGCGCCCATGCTGCCCTCCTTCACAACGTTCAGCTCCGGGTCATCTGTATTTTCCCTCGAGCCGAATTTGCTGACAAGCTTTGCATATTTTTCATGGTTGTCAACTATTCTGTCCATCTCCGGGAAATGCAGGCCGTACCATTCGCGGAGCCGCTCCGATAGGATATTAACAGCCTTGTCTATCTCCTCTATGGCGCCGTTTGCCTGGATGATAAAACTATCCCGGCCGACTGCTTTTTTGATTTCAACCTTCGTGAGTTCCACGTTGACTTTTGTCAGCAGCTGGTTGAATTCCACTTGGTCCTCTACGAGTTTCTTCTCGACCGCGATTTTTCTCAAGTTCTCAAGCAGAAACTTTTCTGCAGCGTTGTTCGGCTCTGCGTGCTTCACTCCCGTCTTCCTGACAGAAAAAATAAATTCCTTGAAACCTTTCTTCCACAGCTGCTGCATCATCTCCTTCTCTTCGTCTAAAACCTCAATCCCAGACAGCTTCAGCTTCTCAGCCATCAACCTCGGCTCTTTAGGAAACGGTTTGGACAAAACCACCCTTTTGTTTTCGTCCGCAGCCAAGACTCCTAAAAATGTTGTTATGATATATGCCTTCATTTTTCCACGCTTATTTTGTTTGTGTGCCTCTTATTAATAAATTGCTAAACCTTATTAATTTGATACGCGCTTAATTAATGCAATATATGAAGTGACAAAAATGCCGTTGAAACTGTTTTTGATGATGAACCTGACCCTTGTTTTGCTGTTCGGATTTCTGCTCGGGCTGTTGGCGGCTGTGGGGTACTACTTCGAGCTCTCAGGTTATTTTATGGTGGCCATGGCAATATTCATACTGTTCATCCAGTGGCTCGTGGGCCCGTCGATAATTCGGTGGACGACCAACATGCGGCCGATTGAAAGCGGTGAGCTGGGGTGGCTGAAAAAAGATGTAGAACAGCTTTGCAAAAAAAATAAAGTACCGGCTCCAAAGTTGGCCATAGCCAGGTCTGGCGGACCAAATGCATTTGTTTTTGGCAGGACTCCCAGCTCTGCAACGCTGGTAGTGACGCAAGGATTGTTGAACAGCCTCACTAAAGAGGAGGTCAAGGCTGTAGTCGCGCATGAGATCGGGCATATAAAACATAAGGACATGGTTGTCATGACAATCGTTTCGGCTGTGCCAGTGATAGCATATTACGTGGCTAGATTTTTGGTTTTCACTCCAAGCGGCAGAAATGAAAAAAGAGGTGTTGCTGCGATACTTGTTGGTGTGGCGGCGTTCCTTGTATATTTTGTGACAAACCTTCTTGTCCTAGCTCTCTCAAGGTTGCGTGAATATTATAGCGACAGATTCAGCGGAGAGAACACAAATCCGTCACTGCTGGCCAGCGCGCTTGCCAAAATCACGTACGGACTGAGTGTGTCACAGAAAGGAGAAAACACCGCTGCCAGATCGTTTTTTATAGCCGACCCGCTAACGGCTGCCTCAGAAATGTCGAAATTCTCCTCGGAATATTCGGACTTCAGTCTTAGCGACAGGGAATTGAAGAGCGCGATGGAATGGGAAAGGACTAACACTTTTGCAAGAATCAGCGAATTCCTTTCCACGCACCCATTAACTTTTAAGCGTATAGCGGCACTAAGGCAGATGGAAAAGAAATAAACATCTATCCTGCAACTAATTATTATGAAAGATGGAGAACTTGTGTTGCTGTATTCGAACGACGAGTCTTACATAGTTGCTACAGGCAGCAAGGACATGCACACCAAGAGCGGCGTGATAAAACTAAAACTTCTGAGGAAAAGGAAGTTCGGCGACGAGATAAAAACGCATCTGGGCAAGAGTTTTACAATAATGAAGCCGACGATAATCGATATACTCGAAAAGAAGGCAAAAAGGATGCCGCAGATAGTAACGCCTAAGGATATTGGGCTGGTATTGGCCAAAACTGGTATAGGTCCGGAAAACAATGTTGTCGATGCTGGCGCCGGCTCTGGATTCCTTGCAATAATGCTTGCGAATTATGTGCGGCCGGGCAAAGTGACAACATATGAAAAAAATAAAAAGTTTGCAAAGGTGGTTAGGGAAAACATACGTGCAAGCGGATTATCCAAATTCATAAGATTAAAACAGAAGGATGTGCTGCGAGGTATAGCTGAAAGGAATGTTGACTTGGTGACTTTTGATTTTGAGGGCTCAGAAAATGCTGTAAAGCATGCGTACAATGCGCTGCGGCCGGGCGGCTGGCTGGCAGTCTACTCTCCTTATATCGAGCAGTGCGTCAAGGTCGCAAGGGAAATAAAAAGGAAAAACTTTTCTGAACCAAAAACGTTTGAAAATATTGTAAGGGAGTGGCAGTCCGACACTTACAGGTCTGAAGTTTATACTAGGCCGAAGACCGTTGGACTGATGCATACGGGTTTCATAACCTTTGCGAGGAAGATTGATGATGGCAAGAAAAAGTGAAACTCTTCAAAGCAGAATCGGGCACGCGCCTGAAATCACACCGGCGATGATACAAACCGCGTTCAGGGCGCTTGAGGCCAGCGGTATGGTAATTTATGGCGAGGAAGGAGCTTACATACCAACAGAGAGTGGGTGGAAGCTGCTGGTGCGCTCCAAGCCTGTCAAGGAGGAAATCAACGCGTTTGGTCATAAAAATATTGCAGCATCACATACTACAACCTTCGAGATAACCAAAGCAGCTGAGCTGGAAAAGGAGGGCGACTGCATTATTGCAGTAAAGGCGGACAAGGCATGCGCAGATCTCAACAAAGAGTTACGCAATGCGTTGAAAGAGGCCAAGCGCGTCGAAATAACAATAGAGGCCGAAGGTGTTAGTGATGTTGTCATGGCATATGGCTCGCCGGCGTTGAGGATGAGGCATGTAGAGGACATAGTCGTAAGGAAGAGTGATTATATCGACGACAGGACGCTTGCCATACTTGCAGATAAGTCTGCGAACGAACTGAAGCAGGAGCTTGTTGAGAAGCTGAGGAATCCTAATACGAAAGTAAAGATAACTTTGGAGATAAAGTCATAATAGATAAGATGGCAATAAGCATAGTTGGTGCTGGGCCTGCTGGTTCTACGGCAGCAATTTTCCTTGCAAAAAATGGTTTTGAAAATATAAAATTATATGAACGCTCGCCGAACAGAAGGAAGCCTTGCGGCGGAGGCCTGTCGTGGAGGGTGTTTGAAAAGTATGGCGATTTACTGAAAGGTCTCGAAATCAATACATTCAAAAGTGTTGTACTTGACGTTAACAAAAAGGTCTTCGAAGTTTTTTGCAAAAAACCTCTAGTAAAGGTTGTGGATCGTTTTGAACTTGATAAACACCTGAGAAGTTTGGCAGAAAACTATGGTGTAAAATTAATCAAAAAATCCGTAGAGCCGCGTGAATTGAGAGATGATATTGTCGTTGATGCACGCGGGGTAGAATTTAAAAACAATATTTATATTACGCGGGTCGCTTTATGTAAATTAAAATGCAGAGAGTTGACTCTCATTTATAGACCCTCCCTCATAGGATTGGGTTATTTTTGGATTTTTCCTTTAAATGATGATGTGGCTGACGTCGGTTGTGGTGGCTTCACAAGCACATTCAAAGCTCCTCTGAATTTTATGTTTGAAAAATTCATAAAAGACATTGGCGCAAAACCGATGAAGATGATGGGATACCCGATAAACGTGGGTGCTAAAATAAAAAATCTTGTGGAGGAAGTCGATGGTAAAACTATTGTGCAGACTGGGGAGCGAGCTGGTTTGGTAAATTCCTTAACCGGAGAAGGAATATACTATGCTGTGAGCAGCTCCGAATTGTTGGCGAAGTGCATGAAAAAAGATGATATCAATTCTTACGAAAATGAAATCAAAAGAAGGTTTGGATGGGAATTATCGTTTTCTAAACGTTTACTAAAAATTGGGCCACTAATACCAGAGTTTTTAATTCCTAGACTGTTAAAACATTTAATAAAAAGGTATTGGCCTAATGTTAGTATTGAACGGGGTCGTAGTATAGCTTGGTCTAGTACTCCAGCCTAAGCAGGTGCTGAACGGGTACAAAAGAGAATGCTGGTAGCCTGGGTTCAAATCCCAGCGACCCCACCTTAAACATAAAGTCTAAATCCCAAAGCAAAGAGAAGAACTACAAGAATTGGTTGGTGAACTAAGTATATTACCAAGGAATTTTTGCCAAAAAATGTAAATATATTTGCGAATTTGTTTTTAAATTTTATGTTCGCCGTCTTTTTAAGAAAATCTTTTCCGAAATATACACCGAGTAAGAGGACACCAAACCATGGCATAATTGGGAAATAATCCAGTGTTAAGAAATTTTTTGGGACAAGTCCAAGCCAGAGAAGATATGAAAAGTCAAATTGTTTTGTTTGCAAATAAAGACCAAGCAGAATAATCAATACACCGGCTAGAAAAATTATTTTTTTATTTTTTACAAAAAACGGCACGACGAAAGATGTTATAGCAAAGAAATGCAGTATGCCGAACAAAATTGTTGCACTTGGAACAAACACATAAGTAAACAAAGTTATGGCTGCAGAAAAAACTAGAAGTTTAACGCCTCTTTTTAAATATGTTTTTTCAAATTCCTTCTTTCGACTTTTATAACTGGCATAAGCTGAAGTCCCTGACAAAAAAATAAAAATGGAAGCTATGATTATTGGAAAGACAGACCAGTAGAGAAAATTATTTGATGGTTGAGTCAGCCTAAAATAGCTGAGAGTTACGGAACAATTGAACGTTACCATCAAGAGGACGTCTACTCCTCTTACAATATCTATAAACTGGCTTCTCTCCATTGTTAATTATTTCAAATTCTAGGAATAAAACAAATAGAAAATATGCTAACAAATTCCGGAGAACTTGCGAACTGCCTTACACCAGCTCGTTCTCGCTGACGATGACGAAGTCGCCTATGGACTTGACAGCGCTGAACGGTACTAGCGTCCTGCCCTTTTCATCAGACTTCAGGTTCAAATCAGCAAGATGCTTCGTCGGTTGCTCGACTATGAGGTTCAGAAGTTCTCCGCTCTCTGTGATGAAGTCGATGTTGCTAACAACGCCGAACTTCCTTCCAGTTTCCTCGCTGACTACGGATTTCCCGACTATGTCAGCGGCTCTCACTCTTGTTTCAGCCACGAATAATCACCTTGTTATGTTGTATATGACTACTTAATACATTATTTTTATTGTTTTTAACTTTTATTAATAGGAGGGATGCGTGCAGTGAGGTGTTTCATAGCGGTTGCTGTTCCGAAAGACATAAAAACGCGCGTTACGGAGCTGCAGGAAAGGCTTAAGGAGTTGCCAATGAGCTGCAAGCTAGTGGAGGAGGAGAACATGCACGTGACGCTGTCGTTCCTGGGCGAGGTTGATGATGCGGCTGTTGAAAAAATAAAAGAGAATATGGATGCGGTCTGCAAAAACTTTTCTAAAATAGAGGCCAGAATTTGCGGCTTGAAAATTATACCAAGCGAGACGCATATACGCGTGATTGCGCTGGACGTTTTCGACGAGGCTGGCAGGTTGAAGCAGCTGTCTGGCGAGATAAAAAAGAATGTCGGCGGTGATGTGAAGCCGCCGCACCTCACGCTCTGCAGAGTGAGGGATGTGAAAGATAGAAGCGAAGTTCTGTCAAAGCTGGAGGTTTGGAAAACGTTCGACGCAGGCAGCTTTGCAATCTCAGAAATAATTCTAATGAAGAGCGAATTGAGCAGAGAAGGGCCGACTTACGAAGTCATTCACACCTCCAAGCTGGGTTGAGTTGCCTTGCTGCCATGTGAAATGAACTCCTTCAGCTCCTTAGTCTTCGGCTCGACCCTAAACTGCTCTATCGACATCTTCTCGCGCAGCGCCTTGAAAATCTCCTTCTTCGTCAGCTCCTCGACCTCCTTTCCTTCCGGCGCTTTCACCAGGTAGTCCACATCCGCCAGCTGCATCATCTCTTTTATTATTATGTCGCCGCCATGGTCGCCGTCAACGAACAATGTCGTCATCTTCTCTTTTGATAAATTAATGACAGCTTGCGGTATGATGGCACCGCCTATCGCTATCGCGTTGTTGATTCCGCTTTTCAGCAGGTTCAGGACGTCTGCCCTGCCTTCAACGATTATTATTTCGTCCGCAGTTATCGCGTCCTCGCCGCACGGCAGACCAGCATACTCCTTTATCTGCGCCGTCTTGACTGTCTCACGAACCTTCTCTGTCAGCGCCGTTGTCGGCATGCTTTTGTCGACTAGCTGCCTGAGTATATCCTTTGCCCTGTCCAAGACGAACTCGCGCTTGAGCACCCGCACGTCTTCCACAGACGTGGTGTTGACCTTGGCACTGCACGGCCCTATGCGCTCGATTGTTTCGAGTGAAGCTGCTATGAGCGATGTCTCAGAGCTGTCAAGGCTCGATGGTATTGTTATCTTTCCAAAAGTTTTTCCGGCTTCGGAATTTATGTCGACGTCTATCCTGCCGATTCTCCCGGTCTTCTGCAGCTCCCTTAAATCCAAATCCTGTCCAAGCAACCCCTCAGTCTGGCCGAATATGGCCCCTATTATGTCCGGCCTCTCTATTATTCCGTCGGTTGTGAAATCGGCCTCGATTAGATATTTTATCGTAGATTGAGCAAGTTTTGCCATGATGATCATCCTCCAATGATTCGATGAGTTTCGTGATTTGTGATAGCTCCTCAATTTTTTTGACATTGAAGAGCGATGTGATTTTCTTCCTTAGCAAAGTGTCGGCAGTGATGCCACTCTTTGCGAGGAACGTGATGAGTTGTGATGATTTTTTATTTCCTTCCCTGTCGAAATCTGTCATGATATTGGCAGACTTCTCATTATTCAGTTTTTCAGCAATGGTTTCAAACGATTTGCCAGAAATGTCAAGAATTTTTTTAAAACCAAGTGACTCTAATGCCAGCTTGTCTTTTTTTCCTTCAACTATTATCGTTTCATCCGTATTTTTTATTTCGTCTTCAATCCTTCTCAGCTTGTCTGACAGCAACATAATTATCTAAATTATTTCCTCCAAGACATCCCTCTCTGTTATGAAGCCGACAAGGTTGTTTTTTTCATCAACAACAGGCAGCCCGCCTATGTCCTTTTCCTTCATGATGTTCACTGCGTCTGAAATGTCCTCATCCTCGCTGACGGAAAAAATCTTTTTTATCATTATGGATTCCACCGGCTTGGATAGCGGGGACAGCTGGAAGTTGTTCTCCGTGGCAGTGATCATACCCACAAGCTTTTTGCCTGAAATTATCGGCAGCCTTCTGTACCGCGTGTTGACAGTGCTTTTCAAACATTCAAATATAGTAGCTGAAGGTTGCATGAAAAATGGTTTTATAGTCATGAGCTCGCCGACCTTTGTCCCAAAATCAACCTTCGCAAAATGTTTGACTATGTCGCGCTCGCTGACCACGCCCGCTGCCTTACCGCCATTGAGCACTGGGAAGCGTCCGCGCCTGGAGAACTTGAACTTCTGCAGCGTGTGGCCTATGCTGTCGCTCGCATTTGAAAAAATCACATCCCTGCTCATTATCGTTGAGACAGAATCATTCATATTTTGCTCCCTCATGAAAGCGTTGAGTATGTCTATAATTGTTATGATGCCAACTATGGAATTTTTGCTGATTATAGGAAAGCTCCTGTGGCCAGTTGAGAGGATTTTTCTCGCTGCCGAGGCGATGCTGTCCGAATCCTTGCAGTAGACGACTGCATTGTTAGCTATCGTAGTCACATTCTGCAGCCTGTCCAGCTTGGCCTTTTCCAATTCGATGCTCATTCCTCTTCTTCCCTGCACGTTTCACAAAGCCATTGGCCACCGGCATTTTTTAAATCCGCGCTGTAGTTGCCGCAGGAGTCGCATATTCCCGAAGCAAACTTCTCCCTTATTGCAAACGGTTCCTCCTTCATCTTCAGTCTGTTTTCGAGCACGTATATCATCCCGGGCGACGCAACTGCTATGTCTGTAAGAGAGACTACGCCTATGATTTTTCCTTTGTCGACAACAGGAAGACGCTTAATGTTGCTGCGCCTGAGTTTTTTCGTCGCGACGGTTATGTCATCGTTCGGGCCGGCAACAATCAGCGGCTTTGACATGATGTTCTTCACCTTCACCCTCGAAGGTAAAATGTTCTTCGCGATGACCTTTTTTATCAAATCGCTGTCCGTCAAAATCCCGACAGGCCTGCCGTTCTTGACCACAATCAGCGCGCCCTTCCTCGTCTTTTTGATCAGCATGCCTGCGTGCTTCGCAGACTTGTTTATGTCTATGGCAACGACTGGCTTTGTCATAATGTCCTTGACCAACAACGCCAACCCATCACCTACACTATAATTATAAACTGCGGCTTGTTTATATTTTTCACAAAAACTCTTTCAGCAGCATGCCATCATCGGGCTTGACCACTTTTTTCGGCCGCAGTATGCGGATTTTTCCGTAGCCGAAATCGACAACGAGGTAAAACGGCACGCCTTCCAAGCTTGGCTTCATGTATTCGTAGTAATAAAAGGTTTTTTTCTTCGTGGACTTCACTTGAAGGAACACACATTTTCCGCGCCTTACGCATATGAGGTCTGCGTCGCCAAGGCTCCCGCCCGCCCTGACAACTCGCCAGCCAGATTTCTCGAACATTATCCTAATTTTCCTCTCAGTCCTGTAACCTTTCATTTTGAAAAACGGCATGCAACCATTAAATAAATATTTATACTGAGTAATAAAGTCTAGTGAGAGAATGAAAGCGCTGGTTGTCGGCGACATACACAACGACGTGGAAAACATAATGGCATATTGTGACAAGATCGCTGCGATGGATTTTGACGTACTGATAGCGATGGGCGACTTCATAGACTACAACCTACCAAAGGGGTTCACTGCAGAAGATATGGGAAAACTTATAATTGAGGAGCTGTCTGTTTTTAAAAAACCAATACTGGCTGTTCCCGGCAACTTCGACCGCGACCTGCTGCCGCTTTTTGAAAAGCTCGGCATCAACCTCCACGGCAAAGGTGTTGTTATAAAAGACATCGGCTTTTACGGCTTCGGCGGAGCGAAGACGCCGTTCAAGACTTCGCTTGAGCCTGATGAGAAGGAGGTTGAGAATGGCTTGGAAAAGGCGTTTGGCATGCTGAAAAAATGCGATGCGACTGTGCAGATCACGCACAACCCGCCTGCGAGGACGAAGGTCGATGCTCTTTATACAGGTGCGCATGTCGGCTCCGAGGCTGTGAGGAAGTTTATAGAAAAAAAGCAGCCTGTTGTAGCTGTGAGCGCGCACATACATGAAGCCAGAGGTGTGGATGCGCTCGGCAAGACAAAGCTGATAAACGCGGGCCGCTTTCCCGAGGGGTATTGCGGCCTTATAACGATAAACGGCAAAGAAAGTGAAGTGGAAGTAGTCAGTTTAATGTGACTTCTCCACTACCGCAAAGCATTTTTATGGACAAAACCCAAACTAATGAATTGTCGGAACGTGCAGATTCGCCAAAAACAGTGATGATGGATGAACGCGCTGGAAAATTTGATAACAAACAGGATAGAAGAGAGTTTTGAAACAAGTTTACTGCAGCTTGCAGAGAAGATGGATATTCTTGATGTGCAGATTCTGAGAAAATTCTACACAACTGGGAAAGAGTTTCCTTTTGACACCCAGCCATACTGTTTTCCCATATTGTACAAAGAAATGAGGGAAACAAACAACCTAAAGATTGGTTTGGAGGGGCTGAGGAAGAGGTTGGATGCTTTGGTAAAGTTTGGGTTGGTCGAAAAAATTAAAGGGTCGAATCCGACAAACTATGGACCTGTTTCTGGTAAGGAGCAGTTTGTCAGATCGACGATAATCAAGTTTTTCATAATCAACGGGTTGACAAAGTTTTTGTAGGTTATACGAATTTTAGCTGTTGATTTGTTTTTTTGATAAAAATAATTTTTATGAACTTTATGAAACCACATTCGTATAAAAAAATATGATGTTTCTAATTAAAATATAAATAACCGTGCGTGGTCGGCTGAATTTGTTACAAGCTACTTAGAAAGACTTAGCACTCAACCAATTATTATGAACTGTCAACGATTTATGTTACAAATCTCAACGAATAAAAATGCTATCTCAACTAATATCTATAATAATATAACATATAATAAAGTTCATAAATAATAATATATAATATATATAATTAATATGGAAGAATATAACACTAAAAAATTATTCGAATTTTTCTTGCAGCGCAACAACATTCCGTTTAGACGAGAAGTTTATATAAAAAAAGCCATAATTGATTATAAAGTAGAATTTGACAGACCGGCATTAGTGGAAGCAAAAGGAGACAGATCCAACATATTTGGTGCGATAGGGCAACTTGTCAATGCAAAAAGAACATGTTCTGATGTATTTTTGTTAGCCCCCTCTGATTTTATCAAAAAAATTTTAGAAATCGAAAAAGAAACCGGCGCTTTGCCAAATATCGGCATTATTGAGATACAAAATAACGAAATAAACATTATACGAAAGCCCCAAGGAGAATATTATTATAATGAGGATAAACAAAAAATCAGAAAGCCGCGTGCCAAGCAGAATGGTATGTATGTTAGCGAAATGGACTTGAGCATTCTAAATGATTTTGATAATTTTTTAATTTTTGACATTATAAAAAAATACAATGTGTCATATGATTATGCGCAACATATTGTGAGTAGATTGAGGAGAGCAAAACTAGTAGAAGTAGCTAATGATGGTGCAAACCCCAGATTCTTTAAAGTTATACGAAAAGATGTTCATTTGGATGAATGGAAAGCCTTCATATAGTTAAACCAAAAAAAGTCGGAAATATCGCAAATATATATTTTATGACTAGTCATAATAATTATATGCCAAAAAGAGGAAGGCCAACTAAGAGGAATCTGATTCAAACAAGCATCGTGGATGCGTTGATGGCTTACAACACTCCTGCCAACTCTTCAGCAATACGAAGAGATATCTCTAAAAAGCTCGGGCAGAATATCAGCTGGAATACAATTCAAAAATATTTAAACGAACTCGTTCAGATTGAAAAGGTGCAAAAAATATCCACGGTTCATTCTAAGACGGAAGGAAAGGAAGGCCTTACACTATATCAAATTAAAAAATAGCAGGAAGGTTTCTTCAAGGAAATCTACATAACCAGGAGGAATTACCCAGAAACGGATACTTGAATTCTTAAACATTAAAACCAATATTTTATTTATGAAAAAGAAAACAATGCAATGGATTTTGTTGGCAATAATTATTGTTATAGTTATTGGAACAGTATGGTATTTGAACCAACCAATTTTTAATTGCCATTATGGCGATTACAATCCTTCAACTGAAGGAGCTCGTGAACAAGCATATCATTGTCATTCGTTCTTTATGGGAGAACACATACATTAAATTTTATTTTAGGTAATACCTCCTGGTTGCAGAGTTTCTTCAAGGAGATCTGGATATCAAGAAGGATATCCCCGAAACAAGAAGACAGTGAATAAATGTGTCGTGGATAGAATATATTTATGAATAAACTAACAAAGACGTTGATTTATTCAATAATTGTTGGTTTTATATTTACACTAGTTTCTTTGGCAAGCACTGTCGATATTACCTTTAGTGGATATGCTGGTTTGGGGGTGTATCGTGGTTTCCCCTTTACTTGGCTACATACTAACGTCATAGGAACAGGCAATCCTATAATATATACTACAACATCTGAAATATTTTTGGGAGGAGTGATTCTCGATTTCATTTTTTGGTTAGTTGTTTCATTTGTGATTCTATTCTTTTATTTCAAAAAGAAAAAATAGAGATCCTCCTTGGTCTCAGGATCTTTCAAGAAAATCTACATAAATCTACGATGGTAATTATTCTTTGATTCGAATGGACAAACAGGAAATAATTAAACTGTTCCTTGAGAGAGGGCTGCAAATCGACTCCAAGTCGCTGGAGTTTTTTGCTGCGAACGAAGGAAAGCTGGGTGATTTTATAAAAAGGATGCCTGAAAAAAAGGACGAGCTGCCTTCAAACATCACTATGGATTTTGTGAAAAAAACCCTGTTGGGGCTGGAAGTGGTGCAGGATTTCAGCGCACCGCAAAAAACGTACACAACTGAAAATGCGATAAGATACTTCAACAACCGCTACGAAACGATGAAAATGTTTTTTATGGATAAACCCAGCCTGGAAAACCTCGTTTCAATAAACAAAATCACGGACAACATAAAAAAGTTTTCAATAATAGCGATGGTCAAGGAAAAGGACGCGCACGAAAAAACTGTGGCAGTTGAGGACCAGACGGGTGATATCACTGTTTTAATAGACAGCAAGGATTTTGAAGACATTGTCCCAGACGAGATAGTAGGCATGGTTTGCGAGAAAGCAGGCAGCCTACCCAAAGCGGCAAACGTAATATTTCCTGACGTGCCGCTGAAAAGGGATGTCAACAAGACTGATGAAGATGTGTTCTGCCTCTTCATCTCAGACTTCCATTTCGGAAGCGAGAACTTTAACAAAAAATATTACGAAAACTTTTTAGAATGGCTGAAAAAGACGAACTATTCCAATTTATTTATATTCGTGCTGGGCGGGATTTCTTCGGAAGAAAAAACAGTCAAAGAATTTTTTTCCGAGTTGCCAAAGGATTCTGTAAAAATATATTTACGGGATGAAAGAGATGCGGGGTTTTCCTCAGATTGCAACCTAAACAACCCATGCATGGTTAGAATTGGCGGTGTTGTCATCCTCCTGTGCAGCGGGCGGGTGCTGGAATTTTATGTAAAACTCTGGGACGGTCTGGGCGTGGAAAAGGTTATGCTGAACCTGTTAAAAAAACGCCACATCGATCCGGTGTTCAGCGCCAACAAAAAAATCTACGACAAAGACATATTCGTCCTTGAAACACTGCCTGACATTTTCGTAGCGTCGCACTTCCACAGGCCCGGCGAGCTCAACTACAAAGGGACGTCCATACTCTCGTTGGGAAGCTTCACGCAACAACCGGTGTTCTGGTTGACTAACTTAAGGACACGTGAAATTATTAAACTTGATTTCACATAAAAATAAGATATGGAGCTCGTTTTCCAGATTCTGGATTGTGATTATGTTTTGGTAGACGGCAGGCCGGTCGTGAGGATATTCGGAAAGACCAAGGAGGGAAAAACTGCTTGCGCTTTTTATAAAAACTTCCTGCCATATTTTTACGTCGAGCCGCAGGCCGACGCAACTGCAGAACTTGTAGAATATATAAAAAAGAATTTCACCAACAACCTTGTTAACATTGAAAAAGTTGAAAGATACATACCAATCGGCTACCAGAAGGAAAAAACACTGCTGCTTAAACTAACACTGAAAGACCCGTCACAGACGCCAATCATGCGGGACGCGCTGAAGAAAATGAAGTTTGTAAAAAACATTTTTGAGGCCGACATCCTTTTCAAATACAGGTTCATGGTTGACACGGGCATCGGCGGCATGAAGTGGGTAAAGGCCACAGGCGATTCGACGAGCACGACCACAGTGAAGGCGGAGAGATGCATCAACGCGAAAAAATTTGAGCCAGTCGAGGACAGCGAAAACGTCAGCTTCAAGCACATGAGCGTCGACATAGAGATCGCCTCGAGCAAGGAGGGCGTGCCAGACTCCAAGAAGGACGCGATATCCATGATAAGCATGTCCTTCCATCCTGATTACAACGGCAAAAAAACACTTGTCCTTGTGGCAAAGCACATCAGAAAAACAGCTGATATGCTGACATTTGAAAACGAGAAAAAGATGCTGGAGAATTTTCTGAAGACAGTCGACCTTTTCGACCCGGACATCATAGTCGGCTACAACGCCAATAATTTTGACATACCGTACATAGTCGATCGTCTCAGGGAGTGCAATCTGCCGCGCTCTGTCGGAAGATGCACGCAAAAGCCGATAGTCTCAAAAAAACTGGGCCTGAAATACAGGAATTCTATTGTAGGCCGAGTTGTCGCAGACGTTTACGATTTGATAAAGGAATCTGTTGGTAAGGGACAGCTGAAACTGAAGAGGTACGGTTTGGGCGACGTGTCTAGGGAGCTAATAAACGAGGACAAGATCGGCATATCGCACAGCGAGATAGTGAAATACTGGAACGGGGACGAGAGTAAAATACTGCATCTCGTGGAATACGCAAGGAAAGACGCTGAACTTGCATTGAAAATACTTTTACAAAAAAATATGCTCGACAAGTTTATTGAGCTGGCTAAAGTTTCCAACCTATTGCTGCAGGACGCGTTGGATGGCGGGGAGGCAGCGCGCGTCGAAAATCTTCTGCTGAGAGAATTCAACAGGGAAGGTTTTGTGATACCTTTAAAACCGGATGATAAAGAGATGTGGGAGAGGATGGAGAAGAGAGAGGCGCTCGGTTTGAAAGGAGCGCTAGTGCTCGAGCCAGAGGTCGGCCTGCAATCCGACTACGTGATATACCTAGACTTCAAGTCAATGTACCCGTCGATATTTATCGCCTACAACATATGCCCTTCAACACTGCTGAAAGAGGAGATGCAAGACACGATAAAAACGCCCTATGGCGCGATGTTCTGCCCGAAAAGCGTGCGGCACGGCATACTCCCGAAGATAGTCGGCTTTCTGATAAAGGAGAGGGACAGAGTTAGAAAGGAGAGCTCGAAGCTGACCACTGACGCAGAGAGGAAGAACCTTGATGCGAAACAATACGCTCTAAAAATCATGGCGAACGCGTTTTACGGCTACACTGGCTACGTAAGAGCAAGGTTTTATGTTCTGGACATAGCCAATGCCATAACGAGCTGCGGTAGGGATTTGATACAGCGCACAAAGGACATAGTCGAGAGGGATGCTGAACTGAAGGTTGTTTATGGCGACACGGATTCAATAATGGTGAAAACGAAGGCGAAAGATTCTGAGGAGGCGCTGGCCTTGGGAAAGGCGATAGAGAAGAGGATAAATGATGAACTTGCCGGCAAGGTCCAGATAAAGATAGAGAGCGTGTTCAAATCGCTCATCATATTGAGCAAGAAAAGATATGCGGGCCTAAGCTACGAAAAGGTTGGTGATGTGTGGAAGGAGAAGATGGTTATGAAAGGCATAGAGACCGTGAGGAGGGACTGGTGCGATCTTGTCTCAGAGACTCTTTACAAAATACTTGACATAATTTTGAGGACGCAGAAGCCCAAGGACGCGCTCGTTTACATACGAAAAATAATCTCAGACTTGGAGAACAACCGCATACCCGTAGACAAGCTTGTCATAACGAAGAGTGTTTCAAAACCGATCCGAGAGTACAAGGGCATACAGCCGCACATCGAGGTTGTCAAAAAGATGAGGAAGAGAAGCCCGTCCGGCGCGCCAGGCGTCGGCGACAGGGTCGGCTACATCATAACAAAAGGATTGCAGCTGATGTCAGACAGGGCAGAGGATCCCGAGTACGTGAAGGCGCAGAACCTGAAAGTTGACTCAAAATATTATATTGAAAACCAGATACTGCCGCCGCTGGAAAGAGTCTTCGAGGCCATGCGCATAGACAAGACAGAGTTGCTGGGTGCAGGGAAGCAGATGCTGCTTGCCGACATGATAATGAACAACAACAAAAAAAAAGACAGGGAAACGGAGTTGGCCGAGATAGACGGGTTTGCTTGCATCAAGTGCGACAAGACATTTCCAAGGCCGCCGCTCATAGGCAAATGCACCAGTTGCGGCGGAGAGCTGCAGTTCTACTTCCAAGAAACGAAATCGAGGTTTTTTAGAACATGAACACCGCAGACAGCCTGTTCGGCGAATATGACATATTTTTGCTAAAACTTTTCAACCAGCCATTCTCAGTCCAACTCAACATCTTTTTCATGGTTCTGATTTATTCGATATACCCGCTCTTGGTCGTTTTCGCGTATTATTTCTTAAGGAAGAAACAACGCACAAAATTTTTTCGTCTCGTCCTGTCTGCAGTCTTAGGCTATCTCTTTGTTCTTGGTTTGAAGTATTACATCGACAGGCCAAGACCGTACGAGAGCCACCCGGAGCTGGCGAAAATATTCGAGAAGACCGACCCGTCATTTCCATCAGCCCACACATTCCTGTCGTTTTTGGCGCTGTATTTCATACCCAAAGGAACCGCAAGGTGGACGAAATACGTGCTTGCATTCTATCTGGCTGCATTGATTCCGTTAAGCGTCATGTATGCGGGCGTGCACTACCCTTCGGACGTGGTTTTCGGCGCCATGATAGGGCTGCTGATTCCGAAAATTGTCTCGGAAAGCACAGCCAAAAAAATCTTCAGGCTTTAAAACATTCAAGCTTTAGACACTGATGCTTCCGTAAGCTTGACACGCATGCTGCCCGTGAGAATAATTTTCAAGGCCATTGCTGCCATCAGCACCATCCCGAAACCTCTCAATGATGTAAACAGCGTTATGAAAGACGCAGTGAAAACGCACAATTTCAATATTGTCCTTTTTTTCTTACCCATTTTGAAATACGAATCCGCATATCCGATAAAGGCAATCGCAAACAGGCCGGCGATCGTTTCCGCATCAACAACCCAGCTGTAGCCCATTTTTTGAACCGCGCTTATCAGCCCCAGGGCAAAAACTATCTCGGCCAATGATATTGCTATTGAATACAAACCATTTTTCCAACTGCCAGATTTCATCCTTCCCAAGGCAGCTACCGCTAGCACGACTACAACAGCAGCAACCGGCACGTAATACCCCATAACATGCTCGAGGCTGCCGGTGTATTTTTCGCTGCCGGTAAGCTTTAAAGAAATCGGCAGGCTGCCAGACCTCAGCACAGTCTCGATCTCTGCCTTCACGCTGTTTGCGGACCTGGCACTACTGTCAAACCCTATAATCGCCATGGCGTCCATTGCCTTGCCCGCGCTTTCAAAAGATATGGGCAGCACCGATATCGTGTTGCCGTCCAGCAAATATACCAGGCTACCGTCGAGCAATACGTTGTTGCTGCCGACTATTTTCGTGCCCATCCTCTTCGTCAGGTTGGCGAACCTGTTCGCCGCGCTGCTTGTTATTCCAACGGGTATGTAAAACTCGTACTGGCCCATGCTGCTTTGGTAGGAAACATAACTGGCAGTTGTAAAGACGTTCGTGACGTCCTCGTTCGAGAACAGCAGGGCATCCAAGGTGGCGGACATGTTCGTGAAATTGGCAAGGTAAAACTTTATGCCGTCCAGCAGAAACTCATCGCCGATATTCCGCTTGATGCCGTCTATGCTCGTGCCGTCTGAATATGTTACAGAATGCGTTCTTTCGCCCACCACAATTTTTCCCGAGCCGTCTTTGATCTCAACATTCTGTGTTATCTTTGCCTCGAACCTGCCGTTCACAGTGAGGACATTGAAATTTTCGTCGCTTATGCCGGAAATTTTCAAATAGGTTTTTTTGTCGTTTCCATCGAATAAATACACTTTCGTATCCTGCGAGCCGATGGATTCAATCCTTTTTTTGATGACAGGTATGGTCTTTTCTGCAGACGATTTGCTGTAATCTGCAGGCTCGTATATGTTCGTTGTGCCTCCACCGATTTCCAGGCCGAGTTTCAAATCGCCGCTTGGCATGTCTTTGACAACCAGTCCTATGCCTCCGGTACTAATCGCGTTGCAGCCGCCAGGGCCGTTGTTGATAATCATTGTAGCGTAAGATCCCGCAGCCAAATTTTTAGTGGCTGCGCTGAAATCGAAGGAATTGTCGATGCGCGCATCGTTGATTTGCGTTATGATATCGCCAGTCTTGACGGCCATGCATTTGCTGCCATCATCGACAGCAACTACCTCCACCCCGCTTCTTTTGGCGAATAGCGGCAAAGCTATGGAAAACGCAGAGAGGAGCACTACCGCAAGCAGCACGATCGCCTTTGCATTTCTTATCATAACAGTCTTCCTTATCAGTTGGTTGTATAATTATTTAATACTTTTATAATTCATAAGATTTTTAAGCGCGCAGCCACCACTTTGTTAAGTGGTGCCGTTGAAGGTGAAAAAATGAGAGTATCGGTGGTAGGGACTGGCTATGTCGGCCTAACAGTCGCATGCTTTGCCAAGTTCGGGCACGATGTTACGCTGTTGGGAAGGGACAGAAAAAAAATCGGCATGATTAACAGCGGCAGGTCGCCGATATACGAACCCGGTTTGGATGAAATACTGAAGCTCGGCGTAGATTCAGGAAAAATAAAGGCGACTGATGATTATAACGTTGTAAAAAAAAGTGACGTTGTGTTCATATGCGTAGGGACGCCTTCGAATGAAGATGGCTCTATTGACTTGTCACAGATTAAAACTTCTTCAACACAAATAGCAGAGCAGCTGAAGACAGCCGGCCACTTCATAGTTGTTGTTGTCAAAAGCACTGTTGTGCCCAAAACTACTGCGTGTGTTGTAAAGCCGATTTTAGAAGAAATTTCAGGCAAAAAATGCGGGGCGGACTTCGGTCTTTCGATGAATCCAGAATTCCTGAAGGAGGGAACAGGTGTCGAGGATTTCATACACCCTGACAAGATTGTGCTCGGCGTTTTTGACGAGAAGTCGTACAAAATACTTGAGAAGCTCTACAGCTGCCTGGACAGCAAAATACCAAGGGTAAGAACAGACCCGACGACTGCTGAGATGATAAAGTACGTGCAGAACTCTGCGCTTGCGTCGAGAGTGTCCTTCATAAACGAGATGGCAAACATATGCGAGAAATTTTCTGTTGACGTGAACGATGTCGCTTATGCAATCGGCCTTGACAGCAGGATAGGCCCGAAATTTTTGAAGGCCGGGCCGGGCTTCGGCGGGAGCTGTTTTCCCAAAGACGTGAAGGCGCTTCTTTCGGCTGCGAGGACTGTGGGTGAAAATCCGTCAATGCTCGAAACAATCTTGGATGTGAATGCAAGGCAGCCGCGCAGGCTGGTCGACATGGCTGAAAGGGCCGTGGGCGGTTTGAAAAACAAAAGCATCGCAGTGCTCGGACTCGCTTTCAAGGCAAACACGGACGACATGCGTGAATCGCCGGCAATAATTGTTATAAAAGATTTGCTGGGCAGAGGCGCAAAGGTGAGGGCGTACGACCCGAAGGCTATGGAGAATGCGAAGGAAATTTTCAGCGATTCGATAGAATACGCGAAAAACAAGGAAGAGTGCCTAAGGGATGCGGATGTATGCATCATAACCACGGAATGGGACGAATTCAGAAACATCCTACCGTATGTCAAATGCCCGATTGTCGACGGCAGGAGAATAATTAATCCGGAAGAGGCAAGGAATCGCGGCATAACTTACATGGGAATAGGCTGGAAAGACAACGGATGATTGTATGATTAGCGAAGATGTAAAAGCAATATTGGCAGGCCTGCGCGAGTTTTCAGGCGCGGTTGCAGGTAAAACATTCCTGGTAACAGGCGGTTCTGGGTTTCTGGGCAGCTGGATATGCGATATACTCGTTGCAATGAACGCGAAAGTCATATGCGTTGACAACCTCAGCTCCGGCTTGAAAAACAACATCGGCAATATGGTTAAAGGCGGAAGGATACAATTTATCGAGACTGATGTGTCTACCTTCGACACGAACGAACATTTGGATTTTATAATCCACATGGCCAGCATAGCGTCGCCGCCGCTTTATCAGGAATACCCTATAGAGACACTCGACGCAAACATACTTGGGACTAAAAAAATGTTGGAGCTTGCCAGAAAAAACAATGCAACGATGCTGTTCACGAGCACAAGCGAAATCTACGGCAACACTGAGAAAATACCGACGCCGGAGAGCGACTATGGCTATGTGAACCCACATGGTCCGAGGGCTGTTTATGACGAGGGAAAAAGGGCGGCAGAGGCGTACTGCTATGCTTACAGAAAAAAATTCGGGGCTAAGGCGAGGATAGCGAGAATATTCAACACATACGGCCCAAGGCTTGACGCGAAGCAAACAACGCAGTATGGCCGTGCCGTGGTTAAATTCATCGGGCAGGCCTTGTCAGGCAATCCTCTGACAGTTTACGGCTCGGGAGACCAGACCAGAAGTTTTTGCTACATAACGGATATGACTATAGGATTGATGAAACTGCTTTTGATGCCGAATCTGGATGGAGAGGTCGTCAACCTCGGAAGCGGCGAAGAGATAACAATTCTCGGGCTGGCCAACAAAATAATAAAACTGACAGGCTCGAATTCAAAAATAAAATTCGAGGCATTGCCAGAAGACGAGCCGAAAAGGAGGCGCCCCGACCTCGGAAAGGCCAAGAAGCTGCTGAACTACGAAAGCAAAGTGACTCTTGACACAGGCTTGAAAAAAACAATAGAGTGGTTAAAAGAGCGGTGATTGCATGGGCGTGAAAGTTTCCATAATAGGCACAGGCCGGGTGGGCGGAATGATAGCGTACCTGCTTGCGCCGAACAAAAAGGTGGATGAGATAGTGCTGATTGACAAGATACAGCCTAAGGTAGAAGGGACGATGCTGGATGTTTCGCACGCCTTTCCAGAACATTCAACAAAGCTTAAGGCCGGTGGCTACAATGATACCGCCGGGTCGAAAATAATAATCATAACAGCCGGCCTGCCGAGAATGCCAGATATGGAGACAAGGATGGGTTTGCTTGATGCAAACAAGCCGATTATGAAAGAAATAATCCAGTCGATAAAAGTTTCAAGCGATTCTGTCGTGATAATTCTGACAAATCCGGTCGAACCGCTCGTCTGCCTTGCGTGCAAACTTTTGAAAGGAAAGCTTGACAGCAGAAGAATAATGGGCTTCAGCAACATGCTCGACACTGCTCGGCTCAGGTTCATCATATCGCAAGCCACTGGCGAGGATCCTGAGAAAATCGAAGCGTTGGTTATAGGCGAGCATGGTGAGAATATGATACCTGTCTTCAGTGCCTGCAAAGCAAACGGCAGACCGCTGCAAAATCTAGACAAGGAATCGCTGAAGGCAAAGCTGAAAAGTTCCAGCAGGCGAGTTGTGGAATGCCTCGGCGGCACGCAGTTCGGCCCAGGAAGGCATATGGGGCGGCTGATTGATGCTATATTAAACGACACGGGCGAAGTGTTCCCAGTTTCTTTTTATGTGGAGAGTGGCGATGCATACAAAGTTTCCGGCGTTTGCATAAGCCTGCCCGCTGCAATAGGAGCAAGCGGGATAAAATACGTAAAAAAGATAAATTTGGATGAAGACGAGATGAACATGCTTTCAAAACTGTCTGAAGAGCTGAAAAAAGTACAGGAAGGTGTTTGATGCATGAGAGTGCTTGTCACTGGCGGCGCGGGTTTCATTGGCAGCCACACTGCAGACTTGCTTGTCAGTAAAGGCTTCAAGGTCAGGATATTCGACAACTTGGAGCCGCAGGTTCATGGCAACATGAAGCCGGAATATGTCAACACAGAAGCCGAGTTTGTTTGCGGCGACATAAAGAACAAGGACGAGTGGAAAAAAATTTTGACAGACGTAGATGCGGTAATACATCTTGCAGGCATGGTCGGCATAGGCCAGAGCATGTACCAGCCTGTGAGGTATTTGACTGCCAATACTGTCGGAACCGCACTTATGTATGAAACGATATTGGAAAATCCGCAACTGAAGAAAAACATAAAGAAGATAATTGTTGCCAGCTCGAAGAGCACATATGGCGAGGGCGCGTACAGATGCAAGACGCACGGCGTTGTTTATCCGCAACCGAGGTCAGTTGCGCAGTTGGAAAAGCATGACTGGGACGTTCACTGCCCTGTCTGCGGCGAGTACGTCGCACCAGTTGGTATCACCGAGGAGAAGCCTGTGCAGAACCTTTCTGTCTACGCTCTTTCTAAGTATGACACTGAAAGGCTTGCGATAGACTTTGGAAATGTGCTAGGCATAACTTCCATAGCATTCAGATACTTCAACGTCTACGGCCCAAGGCAGAGCCTGAACAATCCATACACAGGCGTCGCAGCAATATTCCTGAGCAGGATCAAAAACAACAACCCGCCGATAATTTTTGAAGACGGCAGGCAGACAAGGGACTTCATATTCGTGGAGGACATCGCGCGCGCAAACCTCATTGCGTTGGAAAAGGCTGAGAAGACGGATGTTTACAATGTCGGAACTGGCATTCCGATTTCAATAGGCGGCATTGCAGACATGCTGATAGACTTGCTCGGCTCGGAGGTCAAGCCAAAGATAACGCAAAGTTTCAGGCCGGGCGACAACAGGCACGATTTCGCGGATATAACGAAAATCTCAAAGGAGATGGGGTTCAGGCCGAAATGGAACTTGAAGCAGGGCTTTGCAGAGCTCATAAAATGGTCAGAGACTCAGAAGGCAGTTGACAAGTTCGACCAAGCCGAGAAGGAAAGAATTAAATATTTTGGATAAACCTATGCTTCCGAAATCTTTTTATTGAAAGCGGCAATTGATAATAATGACAACAGTTTCGATAGTGATTCCGGCAAACAACGAGGAGGAAAATATCAAAAAAACTATTGGTGAGGTGCTGAAGTTGTTTTCGAAAAAGAGATTGCGGGGGGAGATAATAGCTGTTGATGACAGGAGCACGGATAGTACAGGAAAAGTTTTAGACAGTATATCAAAGAAAAATAGACTGGTGAAAGTTGTGCACAGAACCGGTGGCGGGGGGGTGGAGATAGGCTATGCAATACGTGATGGTATAAATGCTGCTAAGTGTGATGTTGTGGTTGTTATAATGGCCGACCTGTCTGACAATCCAAACGACATTGTCAAGATGGTTAAAAAAATCGATGAAGGATATGATGTTGTGTGCGGCTCCAGATTCCTGGAGGGTTCGGAAGTAGTCGGTTATCCACCGCTAAAACTGATTTCTAACAGGTTGTATAACTTCATGTTTTCTTTCCTCTTTGGCGTGAAGTCCAATGATTTTTCCAACGCATTCAAAGCATATAGACGTTCGATATTCAAAAAAATACATTTGGAGTCGGGGGGATTTGAGTCGAATGCTGAATTGGGTTTGAAAGCGCATTTTTTAGGATATAAAATAGCAGACATGCCTGTGAAATGGATTAAACGCAAGGGCGGCAAATCAAAAATGGGTTCCTTCTCATTTTCATTCAAATCGATTTTTATCCAAATTCCAAAGCATGGTTGGAACTATGGCATGCTTGCTTTAAAACTCTTCTTAAGATATAAAATATTAAACTTGATGTGATGTAATGAAAGTAATTAAAATTTCACTTTACGACAAAATTTTTATAATCTACATAATTGCACTTTCGGCAATTTTATTTTCAACATTCTTTTTCAACCACATATGGGCTGATGAGGGGACGCATATGCTTCTTGCAATATTTTACAGAGACCTCATTAGCTATATATTTCGAACACACACTATTTCATTCGATCAATTGTACAAATATGGAATAAATTATTTGATCAGTTATCCAAAGTTGCAGATCGCTTATACTCCACTATTTCACATAACAGCTTCCATAGCTTTCTCTATATTCGGTGTTTCGGAATTTGTCGGCAGATCCATCAGTCTACTATATGCCTTGGGATCGCTCTTGGTTTTTTATACGCTAGTTAAAAAATTTTTTGCTCCAAAAATTGCACTGATAGCTTCAATTTTATTTTCTTTCTCACCAATTTTTCTTGTTTATAACTCTAGGGCAATGATGGACTCTACAGTATTTTTCTGGTTGTTGCTTTCAATTTACACATTTCTAATAGCTTTGAAAAAGAACAATTTGAAATATTACGCGCTCGTAGGATTTTTTGTTTTTCTTGCTGTGATGGGGAAGCAAACGGGAGTGTTTGTTCTTTTATTTTTTCTATTCATGATTTTCAAAAATCCATTCAAAAAAATAAATTGGAACCTTGAAAATTTCAAAAAATCTTTTGCCATGATAGCTGTTTTCACAGTTTTAATATTGCCATATTTATTTGTCATGAACAAAGTTGGTGGCATAAAACTAAATGAGCTTGTGGCGATAGGATATGCTTCCGAACAAGGTGAACCCACATCTGTTCTCGACTACAATTTCTGGCTATATTATCTGCTAAAACCAATAATAACCTCGCCGCTTATGCCGGTATTGTTGCTGCCATTGGCAGCTTACTCTTACAAAAAAAATATCTACTGGAAGCAACTACTCCTTTTCTTTTTTGTCTTTTATTTCTGCCTGACACTCATACCAAACAAAGAACCTCGCTTTTCACAATTCTTCATGCTTCCGGCATATTTGACATCAGCATACTATTTAGCAAAAACTAAAAAACATTTTGCGATATTTTTTATTTTCATATACATTTTGGTCTCCACTTCAGTGTTCCTTCCAAAAATAGTCTACTATCCAACAGAGCAGATAGCACAATTCATTTGTCAGAACAATAAGCCTGGAGGCAATGTGGCATTTTTTTCCGAAGACGAGCCAGTTTATTCCTCGTCTTTGATGTGGTATACCATACCTTTGGACAAGGAAAAAAATATAAGGTTTTACCGCTCCTGCACATTCAAGCAGAGTAGCAGGGGGGAGATTCTTTCTAAGATTGATGAAAGCAATATTTATTTTGTTGTTTATTCTACATGGAGCAACGACAAAACTATAGAAAAGATTAAAGACAAGTTGGAGCTTAGATGGGAAGTTGTGAGTAATGGTTATACGACACAAATTTATACATATAAAGATTTTAACTATAAAGATATAAAAAAATGTAATTTCATTTGCTTGACAAATGAGATGATATGCGCTCAATGAGGGATTAAAAATGGATGAAATAACAATAGTAAAAATAATTTTGTCAACTTTGATGTTTGTTATACCTGTAGCAACATATCTAATAGCAGAAGCTATTCTCAAAAGAATTTACAAAAAAGAGAAAGGTGAGCGACTTGATTGAACTAGTATTGTATTTCCTATATGCAATAGCTATGATACCAATATTTTTCATCTCAGGTTTTTTGACATCACTTCTTTTCAAAAGGTTGGATTCGCTTGGAAAGATAACCATATCTTTTTTCTTCTCCACATTATGGATTCTAATAATTGTCATAGCTTACCATTATGCAGGATTCTCCGCATCCCCCTTTATTTTGATTCCATATTGCTTGCTTTCTCTATTCCTTTTTTTAATAGTAAGAAAGGAACTGATACGGTTTAGAATAGATAAAGAAATTAGAATAATCATAGTTCTGTTTGTTATATTTTTTCTCATAAAAATTACGGCTCAAATTTTCATAAAATACTACCCAGCTGGAGCAGATTACATTGGTCATTACAAAACCGTTCTATTCTTTCTCGAGCCGGAATGGAAACTACCTGACTCCTATGTTAATCCCGAAATACAAATTTACCTGCCTTATAGGAATCCTGGGTTTTACATGCTTCTTTCTTTCTTCTTGTCCATTTTTGGCAGTAGCTTCTGGGTCTGCCAGCTGGCAGCCACACTTGTAAATACAGTTTTTATTTTTCCGGCGTACTGCATAGCTAAGCATATCTTTAACAAGAAAATAGCACTGCTTACGATAATCTTTGTTTCAATAATACCTTTTGTTGAAACATCGATCTATATGCACTCCAAAATGGCAGTCGCCTACTTTATTTTCCTGTTTTTTTATCTTTTTGTTACAAAAAAAGCCTCGCCATATCTACTCGGTTCGATAGCTGGTTTAGGTTTTATGATACACCAATCAGCTTTAGTTTTCGTGATTGCAGTGGCCGTACCATATTTATTCGAGATAATAAAAAAGAGGAGCCGTTCAGAATTCCTTTCTGCAATTAAAATGGCACTTGCATTTTCCATCGTGCTTTTACCATGGCTTGGTATAAATTATATGAAATATGGAACGCTGTTTACATCCGAGTATGACTTTTTCCCACTTTACACAACAAATTACGGCTCAGGAAGCTATACGCTATCAGAACTATGGGAAAATTTTAAAAATACATCATCCCTTTACATTGTCGGGGCGAGAGTAATAAATACCGTAACTTTTGTAACCCCAATTATACTGATTTTTAAAATTGTCGCACTATTTTTCCCGTTCACACTTATTACAGGTAAAACCAATCCGCCTTTGCCGGTAAACTTTGCTTCTGGCAGGGATCTGCCTTGGGCTTACCATTACTATCACACACTGCCCGGCATTTTAACCATGTTTATGTTCATATTTGTTGCTATGGGATTCTTCAAACTG
>Ga0315289_10001499_pt1 | contig 36343 bp, 28 predicted proteins | sample YL17G11_40_MG_FD_203452 | JGI IMG/M metagenome (GOLD analysis project Ga0315289, IMG submission 203452) | Sediment microbial communities from Yellowstone Lake, YNP, Wyoming, USA - YL17G11_40 | ecosystem: Environmental > Aquatic > Freshwater > Lake > Sediment | place: USA: Wyoming | collected...
TCTCTCTCCCTCCTTCTCTCTCCCTCTCTCTCTCCCTCTCTCTCTCCCTCTCTACCCCCCCCCCTCCCCCTCTCTCTGCCGAAGAGTTAAAAATCGAAAACGAAACGAAAGGAAAAATCAGATCAACTTGTTCCCCTCCCTCCTTCTCGACCCCTCCCCTCTCTCGACCTCTCGACGCTGACGACGGCGGAAAATAAGGAGAATCCGAAACATCACTGCCCCGCCGCCCTCCTGTAGATTTCGACGTAGTCGATAGCGGGCCTCGCCCAGCTCCAGTCCGTCAGCATAATCCGAGACTGGAGAGACCTGAACCATTGCCGATCGTTGTAGAAGGCGTCGAGAGCCCTGTTGAGAGCCGAGTCGAGCGCTCCCGCGTCGGCTCCTTCAAAGGCGAAACCGTTCGTGGCGTCGAGCCCGTCGCGCTCCCAGTCAGAGGACCCCTCGACCTCCCAGGCCGCGCGGGCCTTGTCGTAGTCGACGTCGAAGACCGTGTCGTGGAGCCCACCCGTGGAGCGGACGACGGGGACGGTGCCGTAAGCGCACTGTTTTTTTTTTTCAAAAAAGGAAAAGTGAGTTTTCCCCCCCCCCCCCTCGTCCGAAGAAAGAAAAGAAAAAAAAACTCGAGAAAAAAACATATCTCTTACCGAGATCAGCTGCGCCAGCCCGCACGGCTCGAACATCGAAGGCATCACGATCAGGTCCGCACCCGCGTAGATCAAATGACTCAGAGGCTCGTCGAACGCGAAGACGAAGGCGGCGTTGTCGGATTGCAGCCGCGACGCGAGCGCGTCGAATCGCCCTTGGACTTTCGGGTCCGGCGCCGAGCCCAAAAGGACGAACTGCGCGCCGCGGTCGAGGGCGCGCCATGCGGCGTGCTCGATCAGGTGCACGCCCTTCTGTTCCGTCAGGCGCGACACCACCGCGACGACGGGTCGGGAGTCCCCGTCCCAACCCGAAAGACCCAACCTTCTCCGAAGCGCGTCCCTTGCCGCCTGCTTCCCTGCCTCTGCGGTCTCGGAGTTGTAAGGCATTGGCAAAAAGGGATCGTTCGAGGGGTCCCAGATGTCGGGGTCGATCCCGTTGCGCACCCCGCTGAACTTGCCCGCATTGGGAGCGATGGCGGGCAGCCCCGAAATCTCCCTCGCGTACGAGGGGGAAACAGTGGTGAAGGCCTGCGAGTGGTGCGCGGCGTCGCCGATCGCGGCGAGGCCGAAGTCCGCATTGTGGATCGTGAAGACGGCGCGAGGCGTAGGCAGGCCGTTGCAGTGGTAGTTGTTCCAGAGGAGGCCGGCGACGGGGGCCGTTGACCAGTCGTGGCAGTGGATCTGTTATTTATTGTTATTGTGTTTTTTTTTTGAAAAGGAAAAAGAGAGGAAGAAAGTGAGTCGAGGTCGAGGTCGACGGGAAAAAAGGGGGAAAAAATCTCAGACTCCAAAAAAACTCACGATGTCCGGCTGCCTCCCGCTCTGCAGCAGGAACTCCAAGGCGGCCCCGCAGAACCACCCGAACCGCGCCGCGTCGGCCCTCGAGTCGCCGTAGACGCCGCCGTTGGCGAACTTGCCGTCGGCGGGCTCGACGAAGAAGGTGCGGAGCCCCTCGACGACGCAGGACGAAACCTGAGTTTTTGATCGAGTTTTTTTTTCGAGGGTCAGCGAAAAGAGAAAACACACGACGAGAGGCGCGGAGAGAGGCAAAGAGAAACGAAAAATCTAAAAGAGAGCGCAGCAAGAAAAGAAAAAAAGGAAAGAAAAAACCTCACCCAGACGTGCGTCCCGCCGTAGTCAAACTCGCAGTCGAGCGCCATCGCGCCCAGCAGCGGCGACTGCGAGAAAAACCCAAACCTCGGCACGATGACCTCGACGAGGTGGCCCGCCTCCTGCACCGCCCTCCCCAGCGCCGTCACGACGTCTCCGAGGCCCCCGACCTTGGCGATCGGGGCCATCTCGACCGCGACGTGCACGACGTGCAGCCCGGGCTCGGCCAGCGGCGACCCCTCGACGGGGAGCTGGTAGTCCGCGCCGCCGCGGTTGTCGTACCGCGCGTGCGCGCCTCCCTCCCCGGGCCCGTCGCTGAACACGGCCTGCAGCGAGAAGGCCGAGCGGGGCACCTCGACCTCGAGCGAGAAGTGGCCGCCCGAGCCGGCGCCCGGCCGCTCCATCTCGACGGCGGCGCCGGAGCCGCGGGGGTGGCTCCAGCGGTTGAACCCCACGCGGGCAAAGACCCTCTCGGCGCCGCTCAGCGGCGTGTCCCCCGGGTTGTACTTCAGCACGGCCTTGCTCCCCGCCCTCAGGGGCTCGGGGTCCGTGTAGAGGACGTGGCGCTGCTGCCTGCGGCGGACCGCGGCGGCCTTGGCGGCGGCGTCGGCCCTGGCCTGCGCCCGCGCGGCGGCCGCGGCCGCGGCGCGCGCGGCCGCGGCCTCGCGCTGGCGGCGCTGCTCGAGCTCCAGCTCCGGGGCGAGCGACGCGGCCCAGGCCTCGTCGTCGGCCGCGAGGCCGTCGGCCCTCAGGAAGGCGGCGGGAGGCTGCACGGAGACGAAAAAGTCGCGGCCGCCGTTGTTGTCGACGACTTCTTCCTCGCCTCGGCCGTTGTCGCCGCCGAAGGACGCCCTGACGACGAAGGAGAGGGCGCCGTCTGCTGCGCGCGGGGCCAGCGGGGCGCGCCACCAGTCTCCAGGAGCAGCAGCAGAAGGGGAGGAGGAGGAGGAGGAGGAGGAGGAGGAGGCGGAGGAGGCGGCGGCAGAGGCCTTGGAGGCGGCGACGACCTCTGGCGGGCCGTCGCACCGCACGAACTCGACGTCGCGCGGCAGCTCCCAGCGGTTGGAGCCCAGGTGCAGCACGGGCGCCCTTTTCAGGCCTTTCCCGCCGCTCCTCCCTTTGAAGGCCTCGCTCTCTGCGGCGTTGAAGTAGAGCACGCCGCCTCCCCCGGCGACCAAGGGCTTCGGCGAAGTCGTCCAGAGCGGCATCGCCGAGTCGACGCCGAGCTGCCTCGCCTCGCGCGCGGCGGCGACCGCGGCCGAGGCGCGCTCCCTGCCGCGAGCGGCGTCGTCCCTCCTGGCCTGGCGCTCCGCCTCCACGGCGGCTTCCCGCTCGGCCTCCCTCGCGGCCTCGCGGCGGGCCTCGGCCTCGGAGGCCGCCCTCTCGAGGGCCAGCTCGCCCCAGAGCGAGGGCGTCATCTCCGAGGCGAGCGGGACCACGAAGTCGCCGCCCGAGGCGTTGTCGACGGCGACGGCCGCCGCCTCGGCGTCGCCCGCCCCTCCCCGCGCGGCCTCGACGACGAAGTCGAGCTCGAACGCCTCGGGGGGCAGGTCGAGCGCGGCCACGTGCCAGTTCCCGGAGCCGTCCGGGGCGGGCGCCGGGGCCGCGGGCAGCGGGAAGTGGGCGGGGCCCGCCGCCACGAGCGGCAGGGACCAGCCGTTGCAGCGCGCGTGGAGGCGCAGCGGCGCGCCCCCCGCCGCTCGCAGCGCGGCGCCCCCCTCGGTCGCGCTGGCCAGGTTGTAGAACACGGCGACGCTCCCCCCGGCGACGGGCCTCCGCGGGAGGGTGAAGTAGACCCAGTCGCCCCGGTCCGGCGGCGGCGGCGCGGCGGCGGCCGCGGCGGCGGCGGCGCGCGCCGCGGCGGCGAGCGCGGCGCGGGCGGCGGCGGCCTCCTCGCCCCCCGCGCTGCTCCCCTCGGAGATCTCGGAAAGTGCCCTGTCGACGGCGGCGTCGAAGGCGTCCTCGTCGCCGGCGGCGAGGGCCCTCTCCGCGGCGGCGACCGCGAGGTCGAGGACGGAGGGCTCCTTCTTCGGGGGGGGGGGCGGAGCCGAAACAACAGCGGTTGCGGCCGCGGCCTTTCCGGGGGAGGGAGACGGGGCGGCCACCGCCGCCGCTGCCGCCGAAGGAGCGCCTGCTCCTCCTCCTCCTCCTCCCCCTCCCGCGGCGGACGAGCGGGTGGTGTGGGAAGGAGAGGACGACGACGACGGCGGCGATGACGACGGCGCCTTCTCCCCGCTGCTGCTGCCGCCCTTCTTGCCTCCCGCCGCCGCCGACGCCTTCTTCGCTCCTCCTCCTCCTCCCGCTCCAGAGGGAGGGGAAGGAGAGGCGCCGGCGGCCCCGGCAGAGGGCGGCAGGGCGCGAACGACGCCGCCGCCGCCGCCTCCGCCCCTCCCGACCCCGCTGCCCGCCCTCAGGGAGGCGCCTGCAGCCAGCACGGCGGGCGCAGCGGGCGCGGCGGCGGCGACAGCGGCGGAGGCTCTTCTCGCGGGGAGCGCCCCCGCCCTGCTCCTCGACTTCGACGGCGCCGCGGAGGCGTCGTCGAAAGAGAAAAGGATCGTTCCGTCCGCATGAACAGAGGCGGCCACTCCCTCGGCGACGACGGTGGCGGCGACGGCGGCGGGAGCAGGAGCGGGGGTGGGAGGAGACGGAGGAGGAGCAGCGCGCTCTCCCTCCTTCGCCTCCGCCGCTGCCGCCGCCGCTGCTGCCCTCTCCGCCTCCTCCGACCTCTGCAGCTCCGCCCGGAGGGCCGCGTCCTTTGCCTCGAAGGCCTCGACGACGGCGGAAGCGGCGGCTTCGGGGCGCGACGAGAGCGACGCGAGCGCGCGCTCGACCTCGGAGCGCAGCACGGCATTCTCGGCGGCGAGCAGCTCTTCGGCTGCTGCCGCGGGAGAGGAGTCGCCTGCCGATGCTTTCGCCGTCCGCTGCTGCTGCTGCTGCTGCTGCTTCGGCACGGACGCGAGAGGGGCCTGGTGATCGATGAGTTTGAAAAAAAAAGGAGATTTTGTTTTTTGGTGAGCCTGAAATGAGCGGTCGAGAAGAGAGGGCGAGAGGGAAAGAAAGGAAAAACGCTATCGCCTCCTCTCGATCGGTCGAACGCTCTTTCCTCTATCATCCTCTTCGTTCTGGCCTCTTGTCTCCTCTGAATCCTCGAATTCTCTCGCTAGAGAGCAGCCCCGCATTATAATGCGCCTTGTTATCGAAGAGAACGAGGAAAGCAGTCGCGCCTCGAAGGCGATATCCCGTGGCGGAGATTCTGGCCCCCCTGATCTGCCTGCTCGTCGTCGCTAGCTCTCTCTTTTACTTCTTACCTTTTGCGCTTGCTGCTGTTTTCCATTCACGAGGCAGCTGCTGCTGCCACCACCGGGGCGGGACGTCCTGGAGACACCAGCACGCGAGGCTAGCTCGGTTTTTTAAAAGGGAGAGATGAGGGGAGGAAGAAAGAGAGTTGAGGCGATAGAAAAAGAGAGCAAGAGAGCAAAGAGTGCTCAGATTCAAAACTGCCGCACTTTCCCCTCTTCGGCAGCTGCTTTCGCTCCGTACCTGCTGCGCGCATCGTATGAGGACAAGCGGATGCTCAGCTCGGGTCGATCGGGGGGGGGGAACGAAGGGAATGCGCGCGCGAGAGGATATGGAGTTGACGAAGCGGTTTCGATCTCTCCCGACGAACGCTTGCTTTTCGGCTTTTTTTTTCCGCCCAAAGCAAAAACAAAAACAGTGCGCGACCTCTTGTCGAGTTAAACTCGTCGAGAGGACGCGTACTGTTGGAACCTCGAAGCTTCTTCGACTCGAGGGTCCAATTCGTCCACTACTTTGGAGCAGCAGGCTGCACCTGCTTTCCCCCCCAGAGCTGCTCGGCCCCAAATTCTCGACGCCTCCTCGTCGTTTTTTCTGCAAAAAAATCATGATGCGCGAGGCACTCAAGCTGCGGACCTCCTCGGCTGCTGCTGAAGCGAGAGGTCTAGAGAGCAGCAGCTCGAACGTGCATCTGCGGCGGCGGCGGCCACGCTCGAGCGGCGAATTTTTTCGCCATCGCCATTTGACGCTGAATATTTCTTCGCTGCCTCCCCCTCGCTCGCTGCCCCCTCAGGAGGCTGTCACCGCCGCAGGTGAGAAGAAGACCGTGCTTATCCTCCTGGTCCAATCCATCTGCGATTCCATGAGGGAGGAAGACAGAGAGAGAACAATTTGGGGCGAGGAAAGCATCAACCTTTTCGTCCTCTAAAACACGGAACACACGAAAAAACCGAAAACCAAAAAAAAACAGGCCTCTTCCTCGCCACCCAGTCTTCCTTGTCGCCGCCGTCGCTCCTCCACGAGGCGGCCTCTCTGCTCGCAGCCGCGGCTGCGGGAGCCCTGGCGGCAACCGCTGTGAGCGGCTCAAGGGTGGGGGCTTTCTCGAAGGCGACGGAAGTGCCTCCTCTTCCCGTTGTCGCCGTCGCCGCCGCCGCTGCCGTCGCACGAGAGGAAGAGGAGGAAGCAGAAGAGGCGGCGGAGACGACCCCGCTTCCCGCCGCTTCTTCCTCTTCTTCTTCTTCTTCTTCTTCTCTCGAGGAGGCAACAGCAGCATTCTCGGGAGAAGAAGAAGAGCAGCGATGGGAAGAAAAGCAAGAAGCTTCATCGAAAAGGAAGAGGAAGGCGAAGGAGAAGACTGCCTGGGGAGAGGCCTGGGCCGTCCTCGGCAGCGGCAGCAGCGACGCCTCGAAAGCCCCGGCCCCGACCTCCTCCTCTCCGCCGCCGCCGCCGCCCTTCCTCCCCGCGGGCGCCTCCCTGGGCCCTCTGCCCCCCGCGACGAGGGCCCTGCAGGCCCTGGCTCCCGGCCCCAGGGCCGCGCTCGTCGCCGCGTGCCTCGCCGCGCTGGAGAGGGGCGCAGGAGGAGAAGGAAGGGGGGGAGGGAGAGGAGCAGGAGGAGGGAGCTCGCCACCTCCGGCCGCGGAGCAGGCGGCCGGCAAGGGCGCCGACGGCGAGGAGGAACGCGAGGGAGGAGCGGGGGCAGCAGCCCCGCCGCCCTCGCTCGCGGACGAGGGCCGCGCCGCCGTCGCCGCGGCCGCGGCCTCGGCCCGCGCCGCCTGGCTGACCGGCGCCCGCGTCGCCGTGCGGGCGGCGGAGACGGCGCCGCGAGGAGGAGGGACGCGAGCGGCCGCGGCGGCCCCTGCGGGGAGGGGCTCGAGCAGCAGCGGCGGCGGCAGCAGCAGCGGCAGCAGCAGCAGCTCCTCCTTCCCTTCGGGGGTGCCCGACGCCCTGGCGGCGCTGCACGCGGCGGCGCTCGCGTCGGCGCGGCTGGAGGAGGAGGAGGGGGACGAGGGAACGGGAGCGGGAGGGAGAGGGGGAGGAGGAGGCGGCTCCGAGCCCTCCCCCGCTGCGGCCCTCGCTTCTTCGGCTTCTTCGGGTTCTTCTTCTTCGGCCCCTCCTCCTCCTTACTCGCGGCCCGTGGACGCGAGGGAGGCCGCGAGGGCACTGCTCGAAAGGGCGGAGCGAGGCGGGGGGGGAGGAGGAGGAGGAGGAGGGGGGGGAGAGGCTTTGTTCTCCGCCGGATTCTCTCCTTCTCCTTCTGCTCCTCCTCCTCTGCCCCTCCTCCAGCGCTCCGTCGTCCCGGCCCTGCTGCTCGACGCCGCGGCCAGGGCGGCAGACGCCGTGGCCTCCGAGGCGCTCTCGGCGCTCGCGGCCTCCTCGGCGGCAGCGGCGACGGGGGCGGCAGCAGCAGCCTCGGCAGCGGCGGCGGCAGCGGCGGCAGCCGCCCCCCTTTCCCTCTCGCTCGCCGCCTCGGGCCTCGTCTCCCCGCGCCTAGCCTCCTCGCACCGCGCCCTCGAGGAGTTCCGCAACCGCGTCGCCATCGCGACGTTCCTCGATTCGGGCCCGAGGGACGTCGTCGACGTCCTCGAGGACCGGCTGCAGCTGCTGGTCCCCGGCGAGGGCGGCGTACTGGCCGCGGCGCGCGTCCCCGCGGCCTCGCTCGGCGCCTCCTCTCCGGCCTCCCCCTCCTCCTCCTCGTCTCCGTCGCCTGGCGCCGCTGCCTCTGGCCTCTCGGCCCTCTCCCTCCCCTCGCCGTTCTCGAGGGCCGGCGAGAGGGCCTCGCTGCGCGGCTGGAGGCTCGCTTTCGCGCTCTCGCTCGAGCTCGCTGACGTCGCGCTGCCGCTGCTGTCGGCCGCGGCCTCCGCGCTGGGGCGGGCGGCCGCCTGGCTGCTACGGGAGCTCGTCGGGAGGGCCGTGGGGGCGCTGGTGAGCGGGGCGAGGGCCGGGGTCGCGGCCGCGGCGGAGGGGGCGGGCGTGCCGTTCCTGTTTGGCCGGGGCGGGGCGGCGCAGAGGCGGCGGCGGCGGGAGGAGCAGCAGGAGGAGGAGGAGGCGCGGCGGCGGCGGGAACGGGAGGCTTCGGCCTCTGCCCTCCGGGGGCGGCACCGCGCGAGGCAGCGAGAGAGCGACTTCCCGCCCTCGTGGCGCCTCGGGGGCGGCGCGGACGCGGACGGGGGGGACGGAGGGGGGAGCTGGTTTGGCGGGAGCGCAGGCGCGGCGGGCGCATGAATAAAGAAGAGGTTTTCTGTTTCTCTCTCTCCCTTTTTTTTCGTTGCGTTTCTCTGGAAAACCACTTGTTCTCTAAATCAAACTGGTGGCCAAGTTCTCGTGTGTTACATGGGTGGTGGTGGTGGAAGGAAGAGGGAGGTGGGAGCGGGGGGGGGGGTGAGAAGGAAGAAGGGAGGAGGTCTAGGTCGTAGAGAATCGGCGATCGAGAAGAGCGGCGAAAATAGTTTCGTCCATCGTTTCTCCCTTCGTTTCTCCCTTCAGTTTGGCTTCGCTCTCCCAATTTCTCCTCTCCGGGCTGTCTGCTTGTGCGTCGCACGCGTCCACACAAACGCGAAAAGTGAAAACTCCCTCTCCTCATTCCAGCGGCGGCGGCGCTTTCCATCAGTGCGCCGCCTTTTTGCTCGCCCCGGTCGCCTTGTCAAATGCGACGTAGAGGAGGAAAAGAGCCGCTCCCCCGGCCAGCCCCGGGGCCGAGGCCCGCATGGTGCCCGTGAGCATCGGGTGCGTGCGCCAGGCGTCGAGCTTCTTGTAGTTGATCATCGTGAAGAGAGAACGAAGAGAGAACGAATAGAGAGGAGGAATCGTTTTTTTTTTCGAGTTTGAGGAGTGAATGTCCTCCATCACTTTTCTTCCCCTCCAGTGAGCCGAAAGGAACTAAAAAATCAATCTAGCAGGGGAAGCTTCTCTCTCCAGACGCATCGACCTCGGATTCCCGCCTCCTTCGCGTTCTCTTTACCCTTTGCTCGTCCACCATGACCGGCGCCGAGGCACCCACGACTTCGGGCGCTGCTGCTGCTGCTGCTGTCGCCCCCGCCTCATCCGCAGACTGCAGCAAGCCCAAGATGACGTTCAGGGGCGCGGCGAGGCTTGTCGTCGCCGCCAAGCGCTTCCAGGGTGCGTTGATTTGATGCTTTTTTTTACCTCCCTCTGGTCGCGTCTCTTTCTTTCTCTTTCTTTCTTTCTCTCTCTCTCTCTCTTTATCTCTTTGGCTCTCGAGAGCATCAGCTTGAAAGAGAGAGAGAGAGAGATGGATTTTTCCACTCCAGGCTCGAAGGAGCGGAGAGCGAGAGGAAAAAGACACTCGACAAATTCTTTCCAACAAGGCACAGAAGCGAGAGAGTGCCTCTTCGTCGCTCTCGCTTCTCTTCTTCCTCCTCTCTCCGTCGCAGCCTCGCCCCTCGCTGCCCCTTTTGCCTCTTCGCAATGGTGCACGGGGCTCTTCTCACGAGGCCCCCTGCGAGGAATGCAGCCCCCCAAAAAGAGCTCGCTGAAGGCGCGGGCGAGAAGGCCGTCGATCGAAGGCAGCGAGGCATTGCGAGAGGCTGAGCAGGACGAGAAGACACCGCGCTCTCGCCTCGTCTCCTTCTTTCCCTCTAACACCCCTTTTGTCTTTCCTCTCTTTTCTTTGAACAAAACCTTTATCACAGCCGCGCTCAACCCGACGTACACCTTCGGAAAGAGGGCCGACTCCGGGGGCAACGCCTCAACCACCGTCTCCGGCTGGACTAAGGCGGACGCGACGAGCTCCTCCCCCGTCGACGTTGCCGCGGCCAAGGCGGCGGGCGGAGCTTCGATCCCGCCGCTCAGCTCGCCGCCGCTTGGCGCGACGCCTCCCAAGAAGGTCTACGACCACCACGGGCACAAGGGCAACCTGATCTTCAACCCGCTGCCGGAAATTTTCACTGCCGAGAAGGCCTGAATTCATCGAAGGCGAAAGAGTAGAGGAGAGGAGAGGAGAGGAGGGAATGAAAAGATGAAGATGAAAAAAAATTGTACAGACTTCTTTTTTTGCTTTTTTTGCTGCCTTGCTTTCTTTCCGTTCTTTTCTTTCGCTCCCGTGTCAAAGTACTTAGTCTTCTCCAGAAGAAATAATTTACACTCGTGGTCTCTCTCGCGGAGGGCAAGGAAAAGGGGCGCGAGAGTTGAAGAGGCTTCCTAATTCAACCCTTGCCGCACTCGCCCCGCAGCGCGCAGGAGCCCGGGCACAAGTCGCCGCCGCTGCTGCTGCTGCTGCTGCCGCCGCTGCTGCTGCTCGAGAGGACGCTGCACCCTTCCAGGCAGCTCGAGCCTGCGACCAGCGCCAGGTCCTCCTCCAGATCCGGGGCGACCCCGAAGGAGAACTGGCAGCTGAAGTCGTCGAGGTTGGGCGACATCCTCAGCGGCAGGCCCATGTCGTTCGCGAAGAACGACTGCGTCGGCAGCTTGCACGAGTTGAGGCAGGCGGAGACGCAGTTGGTAGATGCCAGGTAGCGACAGTAGGCGACCTTGCAGCCCGTGCGGCGTCCCGCGCCCCCGAGAGGCGAAGAACCGGCAGCTCCACCGCCCGCTCCCGCCGCGCTCCCGCCTCCGCCGTCGTTGACCTCCGTCGGGCCCATGAGCCACTCGCAGGCCAGCGCCGTCGCCTCGGCGTTGATCCTCGCGCTGGCGTATGGCAAGGGCCGAGAGAAAAGCACCGCGAAGGCCGCGGGGAGCCACGGGGGGAAGAGCGACCGGAGGATGCCGCGGGTCCTGGCCGCGGTCTCGCTCGGCGCGAGCGCGTTGAGCCGTCTCGTCAGGTCGACGATCGCCTCGTAGCTTCCCCTGGGCTCCGCGCTGTCCTCTCCTTCCAGAGCCAGAGCCATCTTGGAGCGGAACAGGGCGAGGACGAGCCTGGAAAGGGGCCTGGCGTCGATGAGCGCGACCTGCGCGTCCCAGCCCGGAGGGGGCGGGGGAGGGGACCGGAGGGCGAGGCGTCGAGGGGACTGGGGCCGAGAGGCAGCAGCAGAGGTCGAGGACAAAGAATTCGGAGACGATTCGGGAGCCGCGAACGCGGGCTTGGTTCTGCTTCTGCCTCTGTAGCCCCGACTGGACATCAGGTGCACCCGAGGGGTCGAGAGCTGCATCTCGAAAACCAGTCTCGAGCGCGAAGACGGGGGAAGGCGACGAGAGCGGCAACGAGGGGGAGAGATTTGAGTTTTTCTCGAAATATCGAGCGCAGTGAGTTTTTCATTTTCCACGTCGACTCGATCTAACCTCTCTCTCTCTCTCTCTCTCTCTCTCTCTCTCTCTCTCTCTTTTCTTTTCCATGCGCCCTCCCTTAGGCCACTCACCCGCAGCCTCGACGGGCACCACCGCGGCCATGAGGACCTCTCGAACTGTCCTCTCGTTCTGCTCTCTGGCGAGGAGCAGTGGCGGCGGGAGGGAGAGCGAGAGAGGGTTCAATGTAGTCGTCGGGTTTCCCACACCGGCGACATCGACCTCGACCGCCGCCGCCGTGGCCTCGCTCCTCTTCCGCCGCCGCCGTCGCTCCCCGACCTTTTCGGCCTCCGCCGCCGCCGTCGCCTCCTCGTCCTCGTCCCACTACTTCTCCGAGTCCGAGGAGGACGATGAGCTCTCCTTCTACCGGATCCGGGACCGGGCCCGGAAGCAGGAGAGGAAGACGACGAGGGTGCCCAAGTCCAGGGGGGCGGCGGGGCTCAGGGCGAGCGGCGCGCTCTCCCACGCCTCGTCGACCTCGTCCTCTTCCTCCTCCTCCCCGTCGTCGCCGCCGCTGCCCCCCCAGCCCCGCCCCCCTCCGGGTCACCCCCTGCGCCCGACCTACGCCGACGTCGACTCGATCTCCCGGGGGGGGCCCTCCTCCAGGGGCAGGAAGGGCACGGGGAGCAGGAGGGTGCCGCACAGGCTTGACGCTGAGGAGCGCGCCGCCTTTGACGCCGCCCGGCGCAAGGAGGGGCTGTCGGCGTCCTCGGCCCCGGCCCCCGCCGGCGGCGCCGCCTCCGCCTCTCATCCTTCTGCTGTTGCTGCTGCTGCTGCTGCTTCCGGCGGAGGAGGCTTCGTCTCTTTGAGGGGCTCTGGGTACAGAGCCGGGAGGAAGGGGGCCCCTCTGGCCAACATCTGGCGGCAGGTGAGAAAGAGAGAGAGCAGTTTTTTTTCCCCTCCATCTTCTTCGAGTTTTTTCCTTTCTTTTTGTTTCCTCACCTCTCTCTTTCCTTCTCTCTCCCTCTCTCTCAAATCCTCCCTTTTTTCATTCAGTGGTGCGACGTCGCCGGCCTCCCGACGATAGTGCTCATGCGCGGCGGGGGGGGGGACCCGAGAGACACCGTCGTCGCCGACTTCTCGACGCTGAGGCTGCCTCGGTCGCTCGCGGCCTCCCTCTCAAGCGGAGAGTGGCCTGCGGAGGCTCCGGCGGCGACGACTGCAACCTCTGCCTCTCCCTCGCTCCCGGAAGCGCTCTCGTCGCTGGCCAGGGAGCACAGGGTGCGGCCGCTCTCCGAGGCGGAGACGGCCTCGGCCTGTCCCTTCACGCACGAGGCGAGGCCGAGCGAGGCCGGAGAGGAGCCCGAGGTCGACCTCGCCGCCGCGTTCGTCCCGATCTGGCAGCTGCTGCCGCGGCCGCTCTTCGCGTTCGAAGGGGACAGGGCGGGAGCGAGGGCCCTGGCGAGCGCGCTCAGCGACAGGGAGGGGACAGTGGGGAGGATAGCTCGCGCGGCTGTCGAAGAGGCCGCGCGGGGGAGGGAGGAGGCGGCGGCAGAGGCCAAGCGGAAGAGGGGGCTCGAAGAGAAAAATGTGTAGAATAGAGTTTCGCTCTTCGTTGTTGCAGTTTTCCCTATCTCTCTTTTCTCTCACCCCGCGCCGGCTCCGCCTCCGCTGAGCCTCGCGCCCGGAACGTGGGACGCGTCCGCCCAGCGCATGAGGCGCCAGTCAAAATCCCTGAAGGAGGACGGGGGCTCTTTTTTTCCGTCGCCGCTGCAGCTCTCGTCGCTTTCGTCGCCGCCGCCGCTGCTGCTGCTGCTCCTCTCCGCCTCCTCCTCCTCCTCCTCTTCCTCCTCCTCTTCCTCCTCCTCCTCGTCGCCCCTCTCCTTTCTCTTCTTCTTCCTCTTCTTCCGAGTCACCACGATCTCGGTGATGGAGCCGTTCGCCGAGCGGGGAGGCAGGGGCACTCCGGGGAAGAGCTCGGCCGCCGCGGCCGAGATCGCGCCTCCGTGCGAGACGACGGCGACGGCTTTCGTTCCGCCCTCGCTCCAGCTTCCGCCCTCGCTCCAGCTTCCGCCCTCGCTCCAGCTTCCGCCCCCGCTTCCGCGGCAGCCCTGGCTCCCGCTCCCGCTCCCGCTCCCGCTCCCGGCTCCTTCCGGAGGAGGCAGGAACGAGGCCGCGACCGACGCCAGGGCCGCGGCGACGCGCGACCGGACCTCTATCGGGCTCTCCCCTTCCCCGAACGGGAGGGAGCGGCGGGGGGAGCCCCGGCGGGGGAGGGCGCCCGTCCCTGCTCGCGCCCACGCCCCGGCTCCGGCTTCGGCGTCGGCGAAAGCGGCGGCGACGCCCCCCAGCCCGGCTGGGACCCGGTGGCGACGGGGAGATCCGCCCCGACCGGCCAACGCCGCGGCGGCCTCCGGGTCCCGCCGCCGCAGCTCCTCGCGCGTGAACCCCGTCGCCCTGCCCAGCGCCCTCTCGCGGAGCCTCTCGTCGACGACGAGGGGGACTCCCGCGCCTCGCCCCCCGGCCGCCGCCGCCGCCGGCCCCGCCCGCGCTCTCGCCGCCTCGGTGGAGGCCTCCCTCACGACCTCGGCGGTCTCCCTCGCCCGCAGGAGGTCGGAGGAGACCACGGCGCAGAGGGGAGACGCGCCTTCTCCGCCCCCGCCGCCGTCGCCGCCGGCGCCGCCGCCGCAGGCCGCGACCAGGGCCTCCGCCAGGGCCCGCGCCTGCCGCCTGCCCGTGTCGTTGAGCGAGGGCTCCGGCTCTGACTCGACCTCGGCGGCAGGGCGCTCTCGGCCGTCGCCTCCTCCCGCCCCTCCGTCCCCTCCGCCGTTTCCTCTTCCGTGCCTCCTCGCCGTCGCCGTCGGGTCGTTCCTCCGGTACTGCCCCTGCAGCCTCCCGCCGAGGTTCCAGTCCGTCTCTCCGTGCCTGCAGAGGAAGAGTCTGAGCGCTGCTCTTCCTCGGCGGCTGGGGGACGGGTTCAGCAGGCTCGCGGCCGCGCGCGAGGAGCGTGCGAGCGAGGCGGCTGAGGCGGCGGCGCGGCGGTCGGCCCTTGTCGTCGTCGTTGTCGGCTTGATGGCGACGTTGCTCTCATTCTCGGCAATTGCCGTCTCTCCGCTCATCTCTTCTCGCTGTTTGTCCCTCGTGACGACAGAAAGGTCTCTACTTCACTCTTTTGTAAAACGCGGACTCTTTTAGCCTTCTCCAGAAGGAGCGCGGAAGAGAGAGAGAGGAGGAGAAACCTTGAGAAAAAAGATGGAGTTTTTTTTTTTTTTTTGTGAACGAGTTTTTATTACAAACAGGAGTTTTTCATTCCCAACAGACGACGCTCTCTGATGAGGCTCTCTGATGATCAATCGTCCTTGAAGAATGGTGTCAAAAAGGGAAGCGCTGCGCTTCAAGAGGATGAGGGTACAAGTTACCAAAAAGGAAAAGGAAAAAAAAGGACGCTGCAAGCTGTAGAGTAAGAATGTTTGTTTTTGTCTTCCCTCTCTTCTACTCTGCCGCGGTCTCAGCCGAAGCCGCCGCCACGCACCTCCGCCTCAGCATCGCGACCCGCCTCCGCGCCCCGCCGACGAATACCCCCCCCTCCCCTCCTTCGTGCTCGTCGCCGCCGCTGTCGTTGTCCGAAGAGGAAAGGAGCGACGCCGCTACTGCAAAGAGCCCCGACGCCCCCCGCTTCCCGGCTGCCAAGAAGCGCCCCTCGGAGGAGGCGTGGAGGATGCCGGACAGGGCGGGAGCGCCGCCGCTGGCCCAGGCCTGGAAGAGGGAGGAGAGGCTCCCGAGGTAAGTGGTCGCGGAAGAAGAAGAAGGACAGGGAGCGTCGTCATTGCCGTCCTTGGCGGCGGCGAGAGGGGAAGAGCGCCCCTCTTGCCCCTCGCAGCTCGCTCCAGCTGCTCCTGCTGCTGCCGTCGCCGTCCGAGGGGAGAAGCGCGCGGCCTTGGGAGTCGACAGGGCGAGGAAGGTGGCGGCCCTCGCGGCGGCGTCGGAGGTCGCGGCGGAAGCGCTGGCCTCGGCTCCCTCTCTGCCCCCGCCGACGTCGTCAAGCGAGAGCGACGAGCGCGTCGCTTCCTCTTCCTCTTCCTCCTCCCCTTCGAACACGACGCTGAGCACGCGGCGGTGCCCTCCTCCTCCTCCGCCGCCGCCCAGCTGCTGCAAGTGCTGCCGGGAAGCATCGGCCCTTCGCCTCCGCGCCGCCGAAGAGGAGCGGCGCGCAGCAGCGGCAGCGGAAGAAGAAGAGGGAGAAGACGAGGCAGCGAGGAGCGCCAGCCTCTGCAGCGCCGCTGCGGCCGCCCCCGCCGCCTCCGCGACGGCCCCCGCGGCCGCCCTCGCGGCCCTCGCCGCGGGCCCCGCGAGCTCCAGCTCGGGCTCGGGCTCTCCCTCGATCAGGCAGTACAGGGCGTGGACCCCCCGTGCCATCGCCAGGTGCCACAGCGAGTGGAAGCAGAAGTAGAGCCCCGGGAGGACCTCGGGCAGCGGGAAGAGGAGCAGGCCGGCGAGGATCGAGAGGCCGGCCCGCCCGAGGCGCCGCCGCTCGTCCGGGGTCGTGGCGTGTGGGAAGAAGGGGCGCGGGGTGGCCGGGAGAGGGCCCGGGGGGGGGAGGGGGGCGGGGGCCGGCCCGCCGGCCTCCCCTCCCCGTCCTCCGCCCCGGACGCTCCAGAAGCTCTGCAGCCTCCGCCGCCGCTCCCGCTCGAGCCTCGCGTGCTCCCTGGCGTGCAGCCCGTGAAGGAGGCACTTGGATGCGGCGGCGGAGAGCACGACGGCGAGCAGGACCTTGGAGCAGGCCCCGAGCGAGATCGACCCCGCCGCGGCCGCCGCGAGCGACGCGAGGCTCTTGGTCGCCGCCGCCGGCGCTGCTGCTGCCGCCGCTCCTGCTCCTCCCTCCGACGGCGACGACGGCGACGGCGGCGGAGCCAGGGCCCCCGAGACGGCCATCACGGCCACGGCGACTGGGAACCCGGCCTCTGTCAGCACCCTGCTCACGAAATGGCACTTCGAGGAGATAAAGTGGCCGAACGAGCGCGCCATCACAAACTGCGCCGCGAGGATGTCCACCTTCCTCCAAGCGGTTCCTTTCACGCCCCAGAGCGTGCCCTGGAGTCCTGCGTTGGGGTCCATTTGGCAAAAGTGATAGGCGCATGCGAAAACGAAGCCGACGCCGAAGGTGACCTGAGGGGAGTTTTTGTAGGTTTTTTTTTGAAGGCAGGAAAAAGAAAAAAAAGTTGAGGAGGAGGAGGAGGAGGCGCGGAGGCGGAGGAAGAGGCCGAGGAGAGGTCGGGGTCGAGTGTAGCTCTCTCTTCTTCGTTCGCCTCTTAGGCCAAAGCGTCTCACGAAAGTTCAATTCCCTCCACTCTCTCTCTTTCTCTCTCTTCGTTGCTGGCCATCTCTTTCGAATCCAACCGGCTTTCATCGACCGACAACACCTTCGACAAGGCGGCCAAGGCGAGGAGTTTTGAGAACGACAGCAAAACACTGCGTGCGGAGAAAAAAACGTCGGAAGAGATAGAAACAGAGAGAGACATGCCGCCGCGGCGGCGGCGTCGAAGCAAAAAAAAAGAAAGAGAAAAGCTCCAAAAAAACTCCGACAACGCCTCTTTGAAACCACTCACCAAGTTCCAGTGCCTCCGCTTCGTCACGAACAGCTTCAGCGTGGGCACGCAGGCCGCCATCGTGGCGAGCGCCAGCACGTCGAGCACGAAGATGCCCGTCGTCGACGCAGAGACGCCGCGGGGAAGATGGTCGACGGAAATCGTCGCCGCCATCGTTTCGTCTCTTTTCTTTTTGCGCGTTTTCCCGCGGGCCCGCTCGTTCTCCTTTGTGTTCTTTTTGAACTAATCAGCAGCACCACAGACGGACCCGCTCTCTCCGCTGCGGGCGAGAGAAGCGGGAAACAAGGAAGGGAAGAACACGCAAAGCGCGCGAGAAGAAGACGGATGCGAGGAAGTTTCTTCTTCTTTCGCTGTTTTTTTTGTCAAAGATAGTGAGGAGCCAGCGGGACTATCGAGAAGGAAAATTTCTCCGCCACCTCCCCGAGACCCAGGATCAGATCCGCTCTGTCTGTTCTCTCTCTCCTTCTCTTCGTTTTCTCTCAATTCGCAAAACGCTGCTCTTTTCTCCATGACGGCACGGAGAAAAAAGAGAAGAATACGGGAGGACGAGCGATACTTTTCCTTCCGCACTATTCTCGTCGAGAAAAAAAATACACGGCAGCAACTGAAAAGACGCAACCTCCTCGAGGAGGTCCCCAAAGGATTTCTTCTCTCCCTCTCTTCTTTCCCCGCTCGATGGAACAAAAAGCCATCCAACAAACCGCAGCAGAGAGACAAAACAGAAAACTATCGATTTTATAAGATACGTTTTTTTTTTCGATAAAGTTTTGATAACAACGCCGTTTTTTTAAGCCTCAAAAGTAAGAAGAAAGAAGAATGGGCACGCTCCCTCTTGCACCTCATTTTACCTCGCCTCTGAAAAGAGCAAGGGAAAAAGAAGAAGCACAAAGGAAGAAGATGGCGAAAAAAAAAACAGGAAACAACAACGGGGCGCGAGAAAATGTTTGTAGAAAGAAAGCCTAAACAAGTCGAGAAAAACCATTTTTTCTCCCCCTGCTCAAAACCCCAATTCTCTCTCGCTCGCCTCTCTCCCCCCCCCCCAAAAAAACCCAACCCCAATTCTACAGCTTCCTGTTCCTGATCGCCCTCGCGAAAAGCAGGTACGCCCCGACCCTCAAGGCCACCAAAAAGGCGAAGAGGACCCCGACGTCCGCGGCGATAGACAGGCCGTTGCGGATGTTTTTGGGCACGAGCGCGTCGGCCGACGCCGCGGGAGCCCCCCGGACCGGAGGCAGCTTGAGCCCGCCAAACTCGTTGGTGACCAGCGCGGAGTAGGCGTACCCCGCGAAGGAGACTTTCTTGAGCCAGGCCAGGTAGGCGGGCGTCCGCGTCTGGATGAACCCCGTGTACATCAGCAGGGGCACAAACAGCAGGGACAGCACGATCTGGCCGATGAGCTCGGAGCGGTGCAGGGCGGCCGCGAGCGTGCCCAGGCTCTCCGAGACGAGCATGGCGGTGAGGTTGATGCCGAAGAAGGTGGCGAATTTCGCGAAGCTGGCCTGGTAGCCGATCTGATCAAGGCAGTTTTTTTTTTTCATTAAAAGTTTTTGATATTTTTGAAGAGGTCGAGAGGGGTCGAAGGGTGGGTTTTTCTTTCTTCGTTTTTTCGCCTCTTTGCCGTTCTCTCCCCCTTCCCTCTCCTTCTTTCTCTCCCTCTACAAGAAGGGCAAAAACGCAAAATAAAGAGGACACAAGAAAGAAAGCAAGACTTACCGCAAAGTAGATGATCGTGTTGAACACCGCAGCAAACAGCAGCTGGAACGGGAAACTCGTCAGGGACTTGGCGACAAAAAACGCAGAGACCTTGTAGAGCCCCCCACCGGCCTCCCTCCTCAAAAGCGCCTTCTGCGAGTACATGATCGTGCACGCGTTGGCCGACGGCTGCAGGATCGAGCAGAGAACGACGAACCACAGAGAGGCGACGCGGTCAAACACCCCGGCAGAGGCGTTGGCGTTGGTGGCGTCGGCGGCGCAGAGGCGGAAGTAGGTCGCCCCGAGGAGCACGCCGAAGAAGAGGTACTGGGCCAGCTGGACGCCTGAAGAGGAGAGAGAGAGAGGGAGGATTCGAGATGATTGAAAGAGAGAGAGGGAGAGAGAGAGAGAGAGGGAGAGAGAGAGAGAAATAGAGTGAGAATGATTTTTTTGATTTTTTTGTCGACCTCGCCCCACCAAAACCGAAAACCCAGAAACCCAAAAAAAACTCAGAACTCCACTCTCTCTCTCTCACTCACCCAGCAGCGCCGGCGTCCTCGCCCACGACTTGAAAAACCGTTCCGACAGCACCAAGACCTGGTAGGCCCTCGACGTGGCCGCCAGCGGGGGCAGCGCGCCGTCGCCGCCCCCCGGCGCCTCGCCCGCCGCAGCCGCGATGTCCCGCAGCGAGCAGTTGCTGCTCCCGTTGGCCGCTCCCGCCAGGGACTGCGTCCTGCTCGGGGGGGCTCCCAGCTTCATCGACCCGGGCCCGTGGAGCGTCAGCGAGGCGGTGACGCCCGCGCCGTTCGCGCCTCCGCTGCTCGGGGAGTGGCCGCCGCTCCCTCCCCCGTGCTGCCGGATGCTGCCCCCGCGGGCGACGACGGCGCCGCTCGTCGCGGTTGCTCTGCTGCTGCTGCTGCTGCTGCTGCACCCGCCGTCGGCCCTCTCGGCCAGCGCCACGACGGCCTCCAGGTCCTTCGAGACCGTCAGAATGTGCTCGGCCGTCGACCGGTGCGCCGGCCTCGGCATCCCGCACCCGCCCAGGTACGCGTCGACGCCCCGCCACCTCCCGCAGTAGAGCACGCGGCCGGCGGCCAGCAGCAGCAGGTCGTCAAACATCTCGCAGATGTCGCTGGAGGGCTGGTGGATGGTGCAGACGACGGTGCGGCGCTTGGCGACCGCCAGGTGGGACAGCAGGTGCACCAGCGTGGCCGCGGAGTCCGAGTCGAGGCCCGTGGTGGGCTCGTCGAGGAACAGCACGGCGGCGTCTGTGACGAGGCCGATGCCGACCGAGACGCGGCGGCGCTCGCCGCCGCTGATGCCGCTGCTCGCGCCGTCGATGTCCTGGCCGATGCGCGAGTGCTTGACCGCCTGAAGCTCGAGCTCGGTCAGGATCTGCTCGACGCGGCGCTGCTTGGCCTGGCGAGGCATCGCCTGGGGCAACTTGAGCAAGGCGGAGGTCATCAGGGCCTCCGAGACGGTCGCGCAGGGGAGGAGCACGTCTGATTGCCAGACGACGGAGGACTTGCGCCTGAAGTCGGCCGCGTCGATTTCCTTGCCTGTGTTTCGTTTTTTGGTTTTGGTGGAGGAAAGAGTTGGCAAGAGGGGTAAGAGAGAGGGAGAGTGAGAAATCGAGGGAAGAAAAAGAGAGGAGAAAAAAAACCTGAAGAAGAAAGAAAGAAAGACCCGAAAGAACAAAAAATCCTCTCGTTCACTCACCGTTGACCATGAGGTCCCCCTCCCTGACCCCTCCGGCAATGTTGCACGCGAGGATCTTGAGCAGCGTCGACTTTCCGGCGCCCGATGGACCCATGCAAGCTGTCAGCCTCGCGGCGCGGCACTCTCCCGTGACGCTCCGCAGGATCGTGTTCCAGCCGCCGCCGACGGCAGGGACGTAGTAGTTGAGGTCCTGTTTTCGTATTCGTTGCGAAAACGTTTCAATCGCGTGAGAGGATAGTTGTCGGCCTCGAAGGGAGCGTCCTAAAGGAGCCAGGCGCGGCCTCGGAACGGGGTCGGTGGACGAGGGAGAAAGAAAAGGAAGAGAACGGTTTCGCTTCCTCGTTTCGTTCTTTTCGCCGCCTCCGTGGCGAGAGCCTCCCAATTGCTCTTTCTGCCTTCTTCTCTCTCTCTCTCTCTCTCTCTCTCCCTCTTGTCTCCGCTCTCTTCTCACCTTGAACGACAGCGTCATGGGCTCCGGGTTGACCGCAAGGGACGTCTCGGTCACGGCGCGCGTGGGAGACTTCCACTCGGGCGAAGGCGAGGGCGAGAGGGCCGCGGCGGCGGCGTCCGCAGCGGCGTCCGGCGCGGCAGTTGCGATGCCGCTCGAAGCATGTGCGGCGTCGCTCCCGGGAACCTGTAGAGTTTGTTTTGTTTTGTTTGCAGGGAGGACAAAACCATCGTGAGGGCTCGTTTCAGGGGTTGGAAGAGGGCTGGCTCGGCGTGAAGGGAGGGGCTGAGCTGAGAAAAGACTCCAATCTTCTCTCTACTAGCAGCAGCAGGAGGTCTCTCGAAACGCGGCGGGCCGAGACGAGCCTTGCCCTCCTGCCCTTTCAATTCTTTGTCGCCGCTTTCTACGCCCTCTGCTTTCTCTTCTGAACTCTCTGCCCTCGATATCAAGAGCTCGCAGCTGCAAGATATCGTCCTGCCCCGTTCGAAGTGACGAGAGAGGCGCAGGACAGCGGCAAGCGCGAGGAAAGAGGGAGCCATGAGTCGCATTGGGCCTCGCGAGGGAAGGGAGAAAGACACGAAAGGCATAGCGAAGAAAAAAGCATCGAGGGAAAAAAAGTCCCCCTTCCCCCTCCTCTTTGTCTCCTCTCGGCTCCGCGCCTCAACTGCCAGCTCTCGCTCATCAACGTACCTTGTAGTTGGTTCCTCGGAGCATGGACCAGGGGCTAGCCGACGTTGTGGCTTCCTCCTGCGACATGGTTGGTTCGTTTTTTTTTTTTCCTTTTCTCTGCTTTCGAGGAGGAGCGAGATTCGCACTCGATGGAGAATGAATTTTCAATCGGAAGTTTTCGCCTCCTCCTGTTGTCGACGCAAAGACGCCCTTTCTGGCTGTGCGGCGAGGTGTACGAGAGAGCGCCCCGAAGCAGAAAGAATCAAAAAGCAGCAGGAGCAGAGAGAGAGAGAGAAGACTGAAAGCGCGCTTCTCTTTTTTCTCGGAGTGTGAGAAAAAAATTCAAGAGAGCGGAGCAAGCGAGCGGCCGAAAAAAAACAAAAAAAACAAGCCCGCTAAGCCTTTTCTTTGGAAAAGAGAAAGGCGCTCGCTCGCGCGTCCCTTCCGCGTTGCCTCTGCTCCTCTTCCCACCCCTAGGTTGGGCACAGGAGGAGCTTCTCTCGCAGTAGGCTGCTCCGGAAATGAGAGAGAGAGACCGAGAAAGAGAGCAAGGTGAAAAGAAGCAGCAGCAGCAGGAGGGAGAAGAGAGCGCGCGCGAGAGAGAGAGACGAGACGGGAGAGAGCAAAGGAAGCCCTCCTCTCTCCTCTTCTCTTTCCTTTTTCCCTAGAGAGAGTGACTGAGCGTCGCTGCCACACAGCCGACAGAGACAAAGACAAAGAAAGAGAGCTCCAGCTCGCAATTGGTCGCTCTTCCGGACTTGTAGCCTAGAGACGGAGAAAAGAAGGAGAGACTGGAAAAGAGGAGGTCGAAAAAAAACCTTTTTTTTCCCCGCCTCGGCCGCCACCATAAACTGAAATTTCAAGATCCTCTCGAGAAGAAAAAAAAAAAAGAGGAGGAAGAAAAGAATTTGGTCCCTCCCTCGATTTTCCCTCTTCGTCTTTCCCTTCGCGCCAGCATGACGCAAGCCATCGTCTCGCTGGGCCTGCCTCTGCGCCCTCCCAAGAAGGAGCTCCTCTCCCACGATCTGGGGCTCGAGAACTCCGACTACTCCTCGGGAGAGGACGACGATTCCTCCTCGAGGAAGCACCGCTCTGGCGGCGGGGGCTCTGCGCAGCCGCTCGCCGGGGTCTCGGCGGACTGCGAGGGCCCAAACTGGAGCGCCTCCGTCCAGCAGTTTGATAACTTCCTGTGCCGCGTGCACGCCCAGGTGCGCCAGAACGGTGGAGAGAGAGAGAGAAGCAGGAGGGGACGAGAGAGGGAGAACGCGGGGCGTTTCTCCCATGGGGAAAATTTGGTTCCTTTTTTTCCCCTCTTGCCTTTGGTGCAAAGAGCGAAACTGTTTTCTCAGGTCGAGCGCTCTCCCGCTCCCTGCCGTCGCTCAACTGCTCTCTCCTCCCCCGCGCTGAGGAGCCTACCAGCCCCTTGACGCGTGGTGACGGGGAGCGGTAGAGATAAAGGCGAGCCGGAGCGCAGAGGTGCCGATGAGCATGCGCTCCGAAGCTCGCTTTTTGCTTTCGAAATTTTTCCTTTGCTTCGCTCGGCTTCGGCTCCCTCGCTGGAAGGAAAAAAAAACGTCGCTCCGACGATTGAAGCAAGGGCCGGTCCTCCTCTCTTCTTCTCTTCCTTCCTCGCCGAGCCGCGCTGCCTCGCCAGCACCACCGCAGGCACGGATCGCCGGGGTTTTGGATCGAAAAACGGAGAGCGAGAGGCAGTAAAGGAGAGTGAGCGAGAGGGGAGAGGAAAACGAGAAAAAGAACAATGTCGGGGACGCCTAGTATTTTGCTCACCTAATCTCTTCCCTCCTCTCTCCACCACGTAAACAGATCAAGCTCGGCGTCTCCCCGGATGTCGCCCACGAGCTCGTCGTCACGGCCTTTGAAGGGGTGAGTTAAAAAGTTTGGAGCTTTTTTGGAGTCGAGGCGACCCTTGAGAGAATCGATTCGGTTTCGGCCCGACGTTCTTTCTCTCTTTTGAGCGAGACGAAAGGAAAAAAAACAAGCCTCGCTCTAGTAGCCTCTCGTTGTTCTCGCCCGAACTCGAGGGGGTTCTGCCCCTCCGATTCCTTCTCGCTCCTTCTTTGATGCGCGTTCGCGGTGTTAATCGCAGCCTTTGGGCGAAGTGGAGAGGGAAAGCTGGGAGCGAAAGCGGCAGCGAGCTGACATCTTTCCAGTTTCGGTCGTCGCCAGGGCGCCTTGCGTTTTGCTGAGTCGACAAGCCGGGGGGGGGAACCCTCTCGCGCTTTTCCACCTCACACCTCAGCTTCCGGTTCCCTTCTCGATTTCCCCCTTCTTTTCTCCTCTTTTGCTCACTCACGCACGCACGCTCTCTCTTTCTCTCTCTCTCCTTCTCGCCGGAACCCCACTTTCCCTCCCCGAATCGAAATCGAAACACAACATTAAAAAAACAATCCGTTCCCCCCAGTGCTGCTCCTCCCTGACGGCCCTCTCGGACGACGGCGTCAGGGCCTCGTCCGAGCTCGAGCAGGCGACCAAGTTCCTCTTCAAGACCCTTGCCGTCAGGCTCCGGCTCAGCCACTGCCGCGAGGCGCGCGAGACGAGGTACGTGCTGCTCGACGGCAGCTGCTCGATGATGCGGGTCTTCGAGGGGACGTGGAGGGTGAGACCGGCCCCTGAGAACGACGAAGAGCTTTCGCCGGGGCCGTCGGGTGCCGACGAAGACTCGACGTCCTCTTCGACCTCGACGTCGTCTCCTTCGACCCCTTCTTCTTCTTCATCCTCCTCCTCGTCGATCGTCGAGTGCGAGCAGTGGCTCCGGATGGCCATGCCCCCTCCCCTGCCCCTGCGCCCCGCCTTCCGGGGGCTCCTCGCCAAGAAGGCGGCCTCGAGCCTGCACGAGCTTGAGCAGCGCGCGCTGTGGGCCGCGGCGGGCAGGGGCGAGCACACGGAGGAGCTGGTTGCCGAGTCGCGGCGCGCCGGGAGGGCGCGGCGTGACGCCGCGGCGCTGGACGAGGAGCGGCGCAGGCTCGCCGCGGCCGCAGCGGCCGCGACGAGGGCGACAGAGGAGGCCACTGCCGTCAAGGCCGCCGCCGCGGCGGTCGAGGCCGCCGCCGAGGCCGAGGCCGAGGCGGAGCGCGTGCGGACCGTGCGGGCGAGAGCCGCGGCCTTTGCGCTGGCGGGCAGGTGGTCCGGCTCGTCGAGCGCGCCCTCGAAGCCCCCCGCCGCCGCTCCTCCGGCTGCGGCTCCCCCGCCCCCTCCTCCGGTCCGCGCGCCGTCGCAGTCGTACGTCGACCTCGCCGCGGCCTACGCTTCCGCCGCCGCGTCGGCGGCCGCGGCGTCGCTGCCGGCGGCGACGCTGCCCGTCTTCGAGGCGGCCGCGGCCTTCGCGGCGTCGTTTTCGACGACGCCGAGGGGCTCGAACGCCGCCGCTGCCGCGACTGCGGCCGCGGCCGCCGAGGCGGCTGCAGCGGCGGCGGCGGCGGGGCAGCAGCAGCAGCAGCAGTGGTCGCCGTGCGCCTCGCCGATGTCGGTCAGGCCGATCGCCTCGACGTCGGAGGCGAGCGAGGCGTCGTCGTCGTCGCTGTCGCACAGCAGCAACGAGGACCCGGGGGGCTGCTCCCCGGTCCTCCCCGCGTCGCCCTCGAGGAACACCGGCTCCAACAACGCGAGGAGCAGCAGCAGCAGCAGCAGCTCGTACTACCGATACTACTCTTCGTACTTTGCGCGAGCGGCGACGGCGGCAGCGGCGGCGACGGCCCCGACCTTTGCCCATTCCTCCTACGGCGAGGGGCTCGGCGCGGCCTTCGCCCTGCCCCCGGCGGCGACGGCCGCGGCGGCCTCGGCGTCGGCCGCGGCCACCGCGGTGCGCGCCAAGTTCCGCAGGGCCAGGGGCAGGCTCGCCGCGCTCGGCCTGCGGCCCGGCTCGGCCGCGGCGGCGTCCGCGCTCGAGGCGCGCATCGCAGCGCTGGCCCTCGCCGCGGCCGGGCAGCTGTCCGGCGGCGGGACTGACTACGAGGACGAAGCAGCGGCCCTCGGCCAACGCCCGGCCTCGCCGCTCCCCTCGCCCAAGATGGCCTGCGCGGCCTCCTCGGACGGCAGCGACAGCGACGACGAGGGCGACGGCGGCAACAGCGCCAACGGCGGCGGCGGCGGAGGGAGCCGCAGGACGACGGCGACGGCGGCGGCGGCGGCAAAGTTCGCCCCCTCGACGCCGCTGCCGGTGGCCGCCGTGACGCTCTCCCCTCTCGCCGCCCGCCGGGCCGCACGCGCGAGGGCCACGCTGGAGCACAAGGCGCACCGGGCCGCGGTCGCGGCCGCGGAGCAGTTTCGTGTTTGAAAGAGAGAGATTGAGAAAGAGAAAGAGAGAACAGAACCAGAGCGAACCCCCCCCCCAAAAAAAAAGAACACTTTGAGAGAAAGAGAGAGAGGAACTACGCGCGACGAGAGATACCTGCACCACTGCCCCCCCACACATTTCTTCTACAGTCAGCACTGCCAGCATTCACCCTCCTTTTGCCTTCTGGCGCCGGTCACATTGACACATTTCCGTGGCGACAAAGCAAAAAAAAAGAACTATGAATACAAACTGTAAAACTTTTCAAGAGGGAACAAAAATGATTCTTCGAGAGATAGACGGAGAGATGGAGAGAAAGATGTAGAGAAAGAAAGCGAGAGCGCAGCGGCATGTGTGAGGCGTGCGAGAGAAGGCGAACGAAGTAGAAGAAGAAGAGGAGCGAAGAAGAAGAGGAAGAACAAGAAGAAGAACAAGAAGAAGAAGAAGAAGAGGAGCGGAGAAGAAGAAAAAGAGACTAAGCACGAGGAAGAGACCAAGCAAGAGAGCGCGAGCGAGAGAACTCCGGTTTCACTCTTCTCTCTCTCTCTTTTTTCAAGGGCGCGACCGCACACCAGCCGTCAGTCGTTAGTTCTATCGGAACTGTTTACATAGCGAGCAAGGAGCAAGGATGTTTTCAACCAGGCCACATAAGATCGAGTTTTCGAAAAGAAAAACAAGATAGGCGGTTTTTAGAGGGTGGCGACGGGAAGGAAAAAAAAAAAAAAGAGTCGCGGAAAAGGGAAGCGACAAGCAGAAACACTTTTTTCCCTCTCGCGAGCAAAGGGGGCGGGCTCGGACTAAGCAAAAGCGCCGGCCCCCCTTGCTCGTGGTGGCAAAATAAGTGGGGGTTGAGAGATTTGAAAGCTCATAGCTCCTCCTAGAAAAGGTGTGAGTTTTTTTGTTGAGTAGATGGTTTTGTTGTTGTTTTCTGTTTTCCGGCAAACGATGAAAGGTGGAAAACGAGACTCTCGGTTTGAATGCTCATCGAGGTGTAAAAAAAGGATGGGGCTGCTTCGGAGCAGCGGTTTTCTAGTTTAGGTGGGGGAAAAGACAAGGCAAGGTGCAACAAAGGCAACGGTTTCTTTGTGTTTGTTTCGGGCGGAGTGGGCAACTCTTTTCGATTCAAATCGAATGTTTTTTTTGTTCTCTGTTTCTCTTCCTCCTCCCTCTCTCTCTTTCTTTCTCTCCGGTCTCTCTCTCTCTCTCTCCGTCTCTCTCTCAGGTTTCTCCTTCCCCCTCTCTCTCGCTCTCCGCTCCTCCTAATTGTTATTGCTTAATCGATACCGGGTGAAGAAGACAAGAAGGAAAACAAAAAATGAAAAAAGGGGAAAGGCTTGCGCCCGCGGTTTCTCCTGCTTCTTTATGCCGGCCATCGGTGTACAGCTAGCGTTTTTGTTTGTCACGTTCCGTTGAAAGATAAAGGCGATTGCTTTATATGTTTTAGGGGCGGTGGAGGGGTTGCGGGAGATGAGGTTGCGGGAGATGAGGTTGCGGCGGAGTTTTTTTCTTTTTTCTTTTTTCTTTTTTTTCTTTGCTGTCTTATTCGTTGTTGTTGGCCCCTGGTTTCCCGGAGGGGAGGGGGGGGGGGGGGAGAAGCCCCTTGATAAAGAAGATTATGAAGATTGCGATTGGTTGCATGCCACGCTTTTTCGGGAGACGGGCGCGCGACGCGGCGCGCGGGCGCGGCGATAATTTATTTTCTTTTCCTTTTTCTTTCTAGTGCGAAGAGCGGGGAGACGAGCCCGGCGACGAAGGCACCGAGCACCCCCCCGAAGAGCGCGGCGAGCCCACCGCGGGCTGCTTCGCGGCGGCGGTCCGCTGCTCGGGCGAGGCGGCGACGTCCCTGGGCGGCGACGCGGAGGCGGAGCGGCTGCGCGCACCAGCAGCGGCGCCACCGGCGAGAAACGCGCGCAGCGCCCTCGCGTCCTCGAGCGTCGCCGACGGCGGGAGCTGCTGCTGCTCGGGCTGCTGCTGCTGCTGGCGGCTGGCAGAGTCTTCCTGCTCGTCGTAGCCCTCGCCCGCACTGCTGCCGTCGTCGGGGAGGAGGACCGACCTCTGCTCCCGGTTCTGCCGCTCCGGGAGCAGCGCGGCGGCGGCGGTCGCCTCAGCCCGGGGCGGCGGAGGAGGGGACAGGGACCACGCGGCCTCTTCGAGCCACGGCCAGTCCCCCCCCGCCCCGTCGCCGCCCTCGCTTCCTCCCCCCCTGGCGACAACCGCGGCGGCGACGGCGGCCCAGTCGTCCGCCAGGGAGGATGATTGGACGAGCGAGGAGGCCGCCGCGGCGGCGGAGGGAGGGGCGCCGTCCTTGCCGGCGGGCGCCGACGAAGGCGCCGGAGCGGCGGCGGCAGCCTCGCCGTTGCCGCCGTTCGAGGCCGAGTGGTGCAGGGCCAGCTGCAGCGCGGCGAGGCGCTCCATCAGGGAGCCGTCGGCGCCTCCGCGCTGCTGCTGCATTTGCTGCTGCCGCCGGAGCTGCTCCTCGCCGCCGCCGCCGCCTCTTTCGCCTCCCCCGCCGGCCCACGCCGCGGCCAGCGAGGCGACCCTCGCGGAGGCCCCGCCCACTGCTCCTCGCTGCGGCGGGGAGCTGTCGCCGCCGCCGCTCTCGGCGGGCGGCGGAGGCGGCGGCGAGCCCGGGGCCGTCGGAGGCCAGAAGAGGGCCGAGGAGGAGGTCGCCGAGGGGGACCTCTGGTAGAGGGAGGACGACTGCGGATGACGAGCCGAAGCATTCGCCGCGGTGGCGGCTGCCTGCTGCTGCGCCTGCTGCCTGGCCTGGAGCAGCAACTGCTCCGCCTGCTGCTGCTGCTGCCACCCCTGCTGCTGCTGCTGCCACCCCTGCTGCCTCTGCTGCAGCTGCTGCTGCATCTGCAGGTGCACTTGGAGCTGCTGCGCCGAGGGGGCCTCGAACGCGGGCCTGCGGCCGCTCGCGGCCGCCGCGGCGGCCGCTGCGGCGGCGAGGCGGGCAGCGACGTCGAGCGACGACGCGCGGCCGCCCCCAAAGGACCCCGGCGCCGAGGAGCCGGAGCCCCCGCGGCCGTAGCCGCCGGATGCTGCCGCCGCCGCCGCCGCGGCTGCAATGGAATACGAGGAATAGGAGGGCGCTCCGGCGGCCAGCAGGCTCTGCGCGCGCGCGCTAGCGAGGGCCGCTGCGGCCGCGGCAGCGGCCGAGCGAGCTGGAGCGCCCGCGTTCGCGTTGACCGCGCCCGCCGAGGCCAGCGACCCCTGTCTCTGCTGCAGGAGCTGCGCCGCGGCCTGCGCCTGCTCCCCGAACGAGCCCCTCCCGGACTCGAACGAGTGGCCGCCGGAGCTGCTAAGATTTCCGAGGCTGGCCGAGCACGCCGCGAAGGCAAGGTCGAGGCTCGAGGTCGGGGTGTTCCTCTGCTGCTGCTGCATGTGCGCCGCGTAGCAGGAGGCCGCGGCGGCCGCAGCGAGGTCGCAGTGCTGCTGCTGCGAAGCCGCGAAGAGCGCCGAGGAGGAGGAGGAGGAGGAGGAGGAGGAGGAGGAGGAGGAGGGAGAGGGGTTGCTTGAAGAAGAGACGCCGCCGTTGCCATTGCTGGGAGCAGCGAAAGCGGAGGCCGCCGCGGCGGCATTCGCCGCGGCGACCAATGCTGCGGCGCTGCCCGCGTCTAACGAGCCCCCTCCCCCGCCGCCGCAGAAGGACGACGACGGGGACAACGACGACGACACCTGCGAGAGCGCCTCCCACGAAAAGTCGTCGAGGCCGTTTGCGCTGCCGCCGCCATGGCCGCTGCCCCTGCGGCCGCGCCCGCGGCCGCGAGAGCGGCCCCCGCCTCCGCCTCCTCCGGGGGAGGACGGGAGGCAGCTCAGGTTCCCACCGCCTGCCGCGGCCGCGGCGGCCCGCGCCGCGGCGGCCTCGGCCGCGAGCGCGGCGAGCGCCGCGGGAGGCACTGCCGGCTTCGAGGGCGGCAATCGGAGCTGCGCCGGCTCGTGCGCGAAGAAGCAGACGGGCCTACCGCAGCGCACGCCATCGTTGCACATCTGGGTGCGGTATCTGTGTTTTGTTGTTGTTTGTTTGTTTGTTCGGGTTGGTTGCGGCGGGGGGGGAGGAGGCGACGGGATAGGTAAGAAGGAGAGAGGAGGAGAAGCAAGAAACCCAGAGGGAAAAAAAATATTTTGCGAAACGACTCTGCTCCAGGAGCAAGCTGCTCGCTTTTCTCGGTGTGCTGCTTTCCTTCTTGCTCCGCCTCGGCGGATGAAACGTCAAGGGCAAGAAACCTGAGCCGTTTAGCCGTTGTACCGCTTCCGAAGAGGTGTTTTCGCATCTCTTTTCGAGGAGGAAAAACTCCAACGCGAGGGGCGAATGCCTCGCCTTTCCCTCGCCCTTATCGCGCTCGCCCCGCCTCTAATTTTCTCTCCTTACCGCGTAGGATGAAGCCAGTATTCGAAGACGTTGTGGGCATATGGGCAGCGATCTCCGCGGTGACAGGACCCAGTCTGAGAGAGGAGGAAGAGAGAGAAAAAAGAGGGAGAGGTGAGCACGATCGAGAAGAAAAATCCCGTTCTCGCGTGCGCTCGCTCTCGCGTGCGCTCGCTCTCGCGTTCTCTTGCTCCGATTTTCATGCGCGAAAATCTCGACGCTTTAACTGCGGCGATCCTGATTGAAACAAAGGCACAAAGACGACTCACCGACTTCATGCTCGGGCACGCGATGCCCGTGTAAAGTTGCTCGCACGGCGCCACCGCCAAGCTCGGGTCGCCGCTGCAGCTGCCCACGGGATCGCGCCTGCGCGCCTTCTCCCCGGCGTGGGCGTATGGGCAGACAGCCCAGTCGTGAACCTCGCGCCTCGGGCAGGGCGCGATCTGTTTTGGGGGCGTTTTGGTGGAGCATTTTGGGGGGGAGGCGGGTGGCGATGGTCAGAGCAAGGTTTTTGCAGAGGCCCCCTGTCCACGAGGGTGACTCGGAAGAGAAAGAAAATCGGGGCTCGACTTTGCTCCGTCTCTGTCCGCCAAATGTCAATTGTTTCTTGACCAGCTGCTCGCTCGCGATCCATTCTGACGCCCTCGCGGGAAAGGAGGCACCGAAGCCCGAGAAGGGCCGGAGGGGACGGGCGAGCTAGCTGCTGGGTAGCCTGCTGCGCCATTCGTCGCCGAAGCTTCGGTCCGTTAGAAGAGAAGTACCATGCTCTCTCGCCCCCAAACCCTCCCCAGCGCGGGCCTCGAGCGCCCGGCTTCCCGCTCGTTCCTCACTTTGAAGTGCTTGAGCATGAAATTCTCCGTCAGCAGGGGCCTGGGCTGCCTCGGGTCGTCCGGCGCGAGGAGCTGCAGCCGCTCCTGCGAAGCGGCGACCGCCGCATTCGCAGCATCGAACGATTGGACTCGGCGGAGCAGAGAGGCAGTCGCGTGCTCGTCGCCGCCAAAGGGCGCGCCCGCGCCCTCCAATGCTGCTCCGTAGCCTGCGCCCATTCTGACGACGTCAAAATCGAAAGACACCGAGTTTTGGAAAACTGGAAAGGACGCAGAAGGAGGAGGGCCAATTGGTGGGCCCAAGAAAGAGAGAACAAAAAAAAGAAAAAAAAGGAAAAAAAGTGGACTCAGAGGCCAAGGCTCTGAGTTTGAAAGGGGGGAATTGAGCAAGAGACGAGCACGCGCCCCCTTACTGTTTAAGTACTGGCTGCCCTAGAGTGAGCGCTCGTTGGTCTGAAAAAAAGGGGGATCAACCTCGATGGACCCAAGTTTTTTCTTACCCTGAAAAAAGAAGAAAAAAACTCTCTCTCTCAACCCTCCCAACTCTCTGCCTTGCGCCCCCTCGCCAAAAGCAAGAGACGAAACGCTCTGGCCTTAATCTCCTCTCTCATTACTCGTAGAGCGCCCCGCCGCGGGCGCCCACCCAACCGGTGCGCAGCACGGCGACCCTCCCCGTCGCCAGGTCGGCGCGCATCCCGACGACCTCGACCGAGCGCGCCGTCGCGGCGTCGGCCGCGCGCATCAGGGCTTGGAGCACGGCCTGTTTTTTTTTCCTCGTCCGTTCGTTTCAGTTTAATAGTTTAGTCGTCTCTCCCGATAAGAAAAGGGAGAACGCGATAGAGGAAGAAGCGAGAACGCGAGAGGAAAAAAAGAGAGCAGGAGAGAAAAAAACTACTCTTTTTTCTTCGCTCTGACCCGAAAAAAAGGAAGAAAAAAAAAACTCTCCAACTTACCGCCACCGTCCTCCGCACGTGCTCGTCCACGACATCGTCCACGCACCCCTCGGCGTCGGCCTCGTCGCAGGCGACCTGCGCGCGCTGCTTGGCGAACCGGGCGTGGGCGATCCCGATGGAGTCCTGCGAGCGGAGCGCGACGGCGGCGCGCCGCCTCGCCGCGGAGAGGTCCTCGGCGTCTTCTTCTCCTCCGCCGTTTCCCGCTTCTCCTCCTGCTGCCGCCGCAGGCAGGTTATTCCAAGAGGAAGAGAGCATCGAGGTCGCGAGCTTGGCGAACCTTCCGCCGGAGACCCCGCGCGCCACGGCCTCGACGGCCCCCGAGAGCGCGTCGGCGATGGCCGCGAGCGGCTGCGCGTGGGAATGGGAAGGACCGTGATTGCTGTTTTCGTTGCCTCCGAGCGCCGAGCCGCCCCGGGTCTCAGCGGCGCTGGAAGCTCCTGCGCCTTGGGAAGCCTTCTTCTCGAGGGAGGAGGTGCGCCTGCGGGCGTGTAAAGCGTTTCCCCCTGCTCCAGAGCCGGAAGTGTCCGGAGAAACGGGCAGCGCCGCGGACGAGTTTCTGCCAAAGAGGCGCGCGAAAAAGCCCCCTCCCCGCTCCTTCTCGTTGCCCTTTCTCGAGCGGTGATGGGTCGCCGCCGCGGCCTTGAGGGGCGAGGCGGCCGGGGACTGGGAGGCGGAAGCGAACGGGGACGAAGAGGCGGAGGCGGGAACGGAAGAAGGGGTCGAAGAAGAAGAGGGGCAGCGAGCGGCGAGCGGCGGACCGGTTTCTCCACCCGCCGCCGCGGCGGCAGCCTTCCTCCTCGCCTCCAGCAGCGCCCACCCTTCTATCGCCAGCACGACGGCATCGCACTTGGAGTGGCCCAGGACCACGACGCAGCGCGCGCCCCCGCGGAGCACGCCGTCGAGGACCGAGGCGAGCACGACATCGCCTTTCGGGGAAGCGTCGCCGCCGCCGCCGCCGCTGCCCGGGGCCGGAGAGGCTCGGGACGGCGAGACGCCGCCGCCGGCGACCCGCACGACGTGGAGGTCCCCCAGCGCGGCGTCGAAGAGCAGCTCGGGGGGCGCCCTGGCGTCGGAGCAGGCGAGGACGACGGCCGCGGGGCGGGCGCGGTCGTCGGAGGCGCCGTCGGCGAGGGCCTCCGGGTCGGCGCGGCAGCGCTCGAGCTTGCCCTGGAGAGAGTTTTTGGTTTTTTTTGTTTCGAGGTCGTCGTCGCGAAGTGAGAAGAGAGAGAAAGAGGAGGAAGAAAGAGGCCGAAGCATTTAAATTCTCTTCTAAGAGCAGCCTACGTCTTCATCGCTAAGGGCTTTAGGCGAGACGGCTGCGCGGCGGCAAGAGAGCGAGAGAGCGAGAGTCCCTCCCCGGTCCCTCGAAAAAAAGGTGGAAACGTTTTTTCGACCTCGACCTCGACCACGACGACGACGACGAAAAAAAAACGAAAAAAAAAACTCTCTCTGCTCTCTTCCTCTCACCGCGCAAAACCTCGCGTTCCCTTCCAGCAGCATCGCCAGCGACTCCCTGGCTGTGGCTCGGAGCACCTCGCTCTCTCTCGTCGCCATCGAGGGCCTCTCGAGGGATGAGCGCGAGGCGGCGGGCTTCCCGGAGGAGTCCGATGACTGCTGCGGTGCCGGCGTCGTCGCCGTTGGCGACTCTTCGGTCTCGACGACGACGGCCGCCGCGTCGCCCTCGGCAAAGCTGACTTTTTGCTTCGACCTTGAAGGAGGCTGCAATTAGTCGGTTTTGTTTTGGGAGTAAAAATGCGCGTGTCGTTGAGAGAGAGAAACGGAGGGAGGAAAGAGAGAGAAGGAGAGTTGATGCTCGTTTTTCAATTTGCCTAGTCGGGAGCGGAGGGGTTGACAGAGAGAGGAAAGGAAAAGGCTGTTCCTTGCTCCTCTCTTGCTCGGGTGACTCAGCGGGCGTTGACAGAGCTCTCACGCACCTCATCGTTCCCGGGAGCCATTTTTAAAAGAGAGTGAGAGAGAAACGAGAAGGAGAGAGACGCGCGAAAAGAGCAAGCGAAGTCGAGAGCGAAATCGAAAGGGGCAGCTGCCTGCTGAGCAGCAGGTCGAAACAAGTGAAAAAAAAGGTAGCCACTTTTCCCCTCTTTTCTTTCCTCCTTCTTTTCCTTTTCGAAAAACCATGCGCTCGTCCGTTACCGTCCTCTCGTCGCGGCGGGGCGTCGCCCCTGCCGTCTGCAGTGGAGCCTCTTCTGCTCCTTCTCGTGCTCGCCGCGTCGTCGCTGCTGCCGCCCTCCCGCAGAGGAGGAGGCCGCGCAGCGGTCTTCCGACGACGGAAAAGGCGTCGTCGACGATGCAAGTGAAAGCCCTTTCCGGCGACGAGACTGGGCTCGTGACGGCTCTTTCGTCGGCGCCGCCCGAAGCGATGTATGCTCTCGGTGCTGGTGAGTCATCTTCGTTAAAGATCGCATCAGAATGCGCGTTATTGAAGGAGAAAGGGAGCGAGATGAAGACGCTTCTGGATGGCGTCGCTTTTCAGTCTTCGCTCTCGTTCGACCGGCGCGTGGCTAGCTCGACCAACAAAAAACCTCCATTATTTTCGAAACTGGCGTGCAAGGGACAGAAAGAAGTTTGGCGTCCGTCTTAGTGCAGCAGATCGTCGCGGCTACGAGCTCCAACGGCGAGTGAGAGAGAGAGATTAGAAAAAAGGAAATTCACCCTCGAACCTTTGCACCTTTTTTTTTAAATCCCCAGTCCTCGTCGGCCTCGGCGCGATCGTCGCTTCGGCCCTCGCCGTCGAGAAAAAGTCGAGCCCCGCCGGTGGACCCTCCTCCTCCTCTTCCTCCTTCTCCGCGTCCTCCGCGCCTCCTCCTCCGCCCCCTCGCAGGGACGCCGTCGCCATCTTCGGCGCCTCTGGGAAAGTCGGGAGGCAGATCGTTAAGTCCCTCCTGCTGTCTTCGTCGACATCGAAGAGAACCGTCGTCGCCGCGGTGCGCAGCGCCGAGCGCGCGCGAGAGGTCTTTTCCGAAATCGGCATCGACGTCGAGGCCGCCCTCCGAACGGGCTCCCTCTCCATCATCGGGGGCGTCGACGTCACGAACGCCGCGACACTCTCCCCCAACCCCGAGCTCTGGGAGGGGGTCTCGCAGGCCGCCGTGTCTCTCGGGCCCGTCTTTGCGAGGCTTCCGGGGGGGGGGATGGGCTACCTAGACGGGATGACCAGCGAGGCTGTCGACGTAAGGAGTCGCGCGCTCTCTCTTTTTTTAAGGGAGAACTATGGAGAGAGAGAGAGAGAGAGAGAGGGAGGGAAAAGCGCGGAGAGAGAGAGAGAGGGAGACGCGCGGAGAGAGAGGGCGAGAAAGGAAGAGATGAGAAGGCTCTGCGAGTGCTTTTCGACTCAAAACTGAACGTTTCCTCGTCTTTCTCCTCCCTCCAAAAAAAATCAAACCATCTCAACGCAGGCCCGCGGAGTCGCTGCCCTCGTCGAGGCCATGAAGAAGGAGATGCGCGCCGTCCCAGGAGCGACGGACGGGGGCGAGACGACGCCGCTCGTGCCCATGGGCTCGGCCGCGGACCTCGAGGCCCGGTGGGACGCCCTCGACGACGTCATCATGGGGGGCAAGAGCTCCTCTTCGCTCTCTGTCCTCGTCCCCGAGGGCGGGGAGGGAGGGGAGGGGGGCGGGAGCGGCCGCGGCGGCGCCGTGTGGGAGGGCGAGCTGGTGCTCGAGGGCGGCGGCTTCTGCGGCACGCGGACGAAGAAGGGCGCGCTCGGCGTCGCCTTTGGGCCCCCGAGCGCCGAGGCCGGCGCGCCCCCTCCCCCCTCCGCCCCCTCGGCCCTCTCCTCGCTGCCGCGGTTCGACGGCGTGGAGCTCCGCGTCCGCTCCGACAGGGGCCAGACCTTCAAGCTCAACCTCAAGACCGCGGCCCAGGAGGACGTCCCCGAGGCGACCTACCAGGCGCTGGTCGACACGGCCCCGGGCGGCGCGTGGGCGACCGTGCGCCTGCCGTGGTCGGCGTTCGTCGCGACGAGGCGCGCGCGGTTCGACGCGGCGGCGCCGCCGCTCGCCGAGGTGGCCCGGGCTGGGGGCCCCGCCGCGGTGATCAGCCAGGTCGGCCTCGTGCTCTCGAGGTTCGAGTTCGACGGCGCGCCGAACCTGCGCTGCGGCGGGCCCGGCGCCTTCCGCCTCGAGGTCGGCGGCGGCGGCGTCGGGCTCTTCAGGGAGGCCGCCGCGCTGCGCAGGCCCGCCTGCGTCCTGTTGACCTCGGCGGCCATCGAGCGCAACGCGCGCATCGGCGACGACGCCGCCCGCAGGGCCGCCGACGTGCCGATCGTGCGGCTGAACCCGGGCGGCGCCCTCAACTGGAAGTACGTCGGCGAGGCGGCGCTGCGGCACTCGGGCCTCTCGTACGCCGTCGTCCGCGCGACGGGGCTCAACGACGAGGAGGCCGAGCCCGCCGCCGCCGCCGCCTCGGACCCCGCCGCTCCCCCCGCTCCCCCCGTCGCCTACCCCATCGAGGCCGGCCAGGGAGACACGATCTCCGGGGTCATCTCGAGGCCGGAGGCCGCCCGCGTCGTCGTCGCGGCGCTC